>OATK01000820.1_pt1 | contig 24377 bp, 20 predicted proteins | sample 1516611 | NCBI WGS metagenome assembly OATK01 (sample SAMEA2579947, study PRJEB22360) | human gut metagenome | biome: human gut; feature: human-associated habitat; material: faeces | place: Denmark | collected 2008/2010 | reverse complement strand
ACGTGCTTTCCGACATGATTATAACTTTCATATTACTGCGATGCAGGGGTTTGTTGCAAAATTAGATTTAAGAGGTTTAAAAAACTATGTAGAACATTTATCAGGTATCAAAGAACAGATGTATTACATTTCCACCAATAACTCTGTTTGTGATGCTATTGTAAATTATTTTTATGAAAATTTAGACAAAAATATTGAATTCAAATGTGATGGAAAATTTCCTGAATCAATATTTGTCAACGACAGTGATCTATGTGTTGTATTTTCAAATTTATTAAAAAATGCGGTGGAAGCAGTTGCTAAAGAGGATAAAGAAAACTATCCTAAGATATACATATTTTTATACGCTAATGCTGAATATTTGTCTATCATTATAGAGAATACCTGTACCTATTTAAATAACACAATTCAAACTCTGCCCACGACTAAAATGGATTCTCAGAATCATGGATTTGGGTTGAAAAATATAAGGGATATTGTGAAAAAATACAACGGTAACTTGGAATTGACTTGTGAAAAAAACATATTTAAAGCAACTTGCTATCTCCGAAATATATAATTTATAACGAGGTGAACTATTATGAAAATTGCAATCTGCGATGATGTTATAGAAGAACAAAATGAATTGCAAACTTTTTGTCAACGACTGGGTTATTTTGACATTTCTTTATTTTCTTGTGGTGAAGATTTTTTAAATGCTCCGGATAGTTCCCAGTTTCATTTGCTTTTTTTGGATATTGAAATGAAGGGATTAACAGGTATTGAATTAAAAACTTTGCTAGAAAAAACAAATCCATCAATCTTTATAGTCTTTACAACAACACATGAAGAAATGATGCCGGAAGCTTTTGGACGTAATGTTATTTCGTTTTTAACCAAACCACTTGATTTGAATTCTATCAAACATTGTTTGACCAAAGCAGCTTATCTGCAAATGGATTTTTTCCCTATTGCTATTAATGATTGCGTTTTTATACCCTGTCAGGACATACTGTATCTGCATTCTGAGAATAAATATACTATTTTTTATACTACAAATGGGGATTCTCATATTTCGCGAGATTCTCTTACCGATTGGAACGAGAAGTTGAAGGAATTTGGATTTTGTCCTATATCACGAAACAGTATTATTAACTTGAAATACTATAAAAAAACCTATCAAAAACAAGCAATTCTTTCGACAGAAATACGTTTGCCGATTAGTCGTCGATATTTGCAAACTTTAGATGAAACGTTTCGTTGTTATATGATAAAACGTGTTTAGGCATCCTTCACTCCACTTCTGCCAACTTCTAGTGCCTTTTTGCAATTGTCAAATGTCCCCAAAAATGCTACACTTAAAACAATAAAGCATTGCGAAATACTATTTGTTGGCAGCAAAACGACAGGGAGGAAAGAATGATAACAATGAATGTATATGCAAAGGAAAACACAGCACCGGTGATCGTGGAGGCAGAAGCGGTTGCGGGATTGCAAAAATTGGCGCGGATTTTCTGCGGTGACATCGAAAAGGTGACCGGACATCAGCCGGAGTGCGTAGAAGGCTGGCAGGAAAATGCGTCAGACCACATCTTGGTGGCGACGTGTGATAGAAGTAAAATATTGGCAGAATTGGAAGCGCAGAAAAAAGTGGATTTGAGCCAAATTCGAGGCAAAAAAGAAGTGTATGGGATTTTCTGCCTCGAAAATGTGCCGGAACAAGGGAAAAATGTACTTGTGATCGCGGGAAGTGATAAGCGGGGCGCAGCTTACGGGATGTTTTACATTTCTCAGAAAATGGGTGTCTCGCCGTGGGTGTTCTGGGCTGATGCCGTGCCGAAAAAGAAAGAAGAAATTGTATTTGATCAAAAGATAGAGACAATTTCCAAAGAGCCAAGTGTGCGCTACCGTGGATTTTTCATTAACGATGAACAGCCGTGTTTCGGAAATTGGGCGAAGGAAAAATTTGGAAGTTCCAAGCCGACACCGGAACTTTACGAACATATTTTTGAATTGTTGCTGCGCTTGAAGGGTAACTATATCTGGCCGGCGATGTGGCGTTCGGATTTTTCGATGGATCATTTTGAAAATGCGCTGCTTGCAGACGAAATGGGAGTGATCGTGGGCGCTTCCCACCATGAGCCGTGCTGCCGTTCCGGCGGAGAATTTCAGACACTGCGAAAAACGCATCCGGAGTATGGAACAGAGTGGAGTTTTCTGTCGAATGCAGAGGGAATCAGCAAATTCTGGCGCGACGGACTTCTTCGTAATAAAGACTGTGAAAGCCTTATTACAATTGGGATGCGGGGCGAGTTTGATTCCTATTTAATGCCGGAAGATGCGACGTTGGAAGACAATATCAATGTACTGAAAGCGGCGATCACGGAGCAGAAAAAATTGATCGCGGAATGTGTGGAGGCAAAACATCCGCAGCTTCTGGCGATTTATAAAGAGGTAGAGGACTATTACCAAGGGGATGAAAATACTCCGGGATTGAAAGACTGGGATGTTATTCGTGATGATATTATGATGCTCTGCGACGACAATTTTGGGCATGTGAGAACTCTGCCAAATGAAGAGGAACGCAAGCATCCGGGTGGCTTTGGTATGTATTATCATTTTGATTATTACGGTGGCCCGGTGTCGTACCTTTGGATCAACTCGACACCAATTGCCAAAATTTGGGAACAAATGACAATGTGTTACGAATACGGCGTCCGCGATGCGTGGATCGTTAACGTCGGCGATATCAAAAATCAGGAATTGCCACTAAGTTACTTTTTGGATCTTGCCTATGATTTCGACAGCTGGGGAAGTGCGGCCCCAAATACGACGCTGCACTATACAAAACAATGGCTGCAGGACCTCGGATTTACCGAAGAAAAATACGAGGGACTTGAGCAGGTAGTGGAGGAATATACACGCTGGAATGGTATGTGCCGGCCGGAAGTTCTTAAAGCCGATACGTATCATGCGGTTCATTATAATGAGGCGGCGAGAATGATCGAGCGTACCGGCCGCGCGGAAAAAATTGTGACGGAACTCCGCGGAAAGCTTGCCGGTGATCCGCTTTCAGACTGTTTTTACGAGTTGATTTATTATCCGGTCATCGCTTCGGCAAATATTTTAAAAATGAATTTGTATGCGGGGCTGAACCAATTTTATGTCAAACAGAGGAAAAAACTGGGAAATCGTTTTGCGCCGAAAGTTCAGGAATGCATAGACAAGGATAAGAAGCTGACAGAAGAATATCATACATTGCTCGGTGGAAAATGGAATCATATGCAGTCGGTATTTCACGTGGGTTACATCGGTTGGAACGACGAAGAATGGCAGTATCCGGACTGCCACATTCTGCATCCGGTCAATGCACCGCGTCTTCTTGTGAGTATTTCAGATGAAGAAAAAACAACCGGCGGCAATCCTTGGCGAAGAACGACATTGCCGATAAATCTGGTGTCTCCTATTGCAGCAAGCAAATGCATCGATGTGGCAAATGGTGGAGAAGGGGAACTTTTCTTCCGTATTCGTTGGAGTGATCCTCGTATTCAAATCATCCAAATAGGTGCACAAATAGACACAAAAAAGGTTGGGGAAAACACCTATGAAATCGCTGCAAAGACAGAGGATATCCTGCAGTTTCAGGTTAGCTATCAGCCAAATGACGCTGAGTTTGAGACATTTGATGCTTCTATTTGTATCTATGCCGACAATGCAGAAGAGACTGCGGAATTATCGGAAAATAATACGCAGGAAACCCGTGTTGATATCGCAGTGCATGCAGAATGTTTGAATCTTTCCGATGTGAAACCGGATACATTGATTGAAAACGATGGCTGTATCTGCGTGGAAGCGATGGATTATGCGGAGGCGAAAAAGACGGAAAAGGCACATTGGCAGCATATTTACGGTTATGGAAAAACCATTGGCAGTTTGAAAGTGACGCCTTCGACAGCCACTTTTGAAAAGGCGGAAGAGGCACCGAGTGTAACCTACCGCATTTATGCAAAGACAGCAGGAAAATACGAGATGGAACTTTTTACGGCACCAAACAATCCGGTTGTTTATCAAGGAAAAATGTGTGTGGCTTATAAAGTCAACAACGCAGAAACAGAGGAATTAAATACGATTTCGAACGAAGGATTTGTGCCTTGGCTCAGCCACAGCTGGGAGCGCGGTGTCCTTGACCAGATTCATAAAGCAGCCTGCACGGTGAAATTGCAGGAAGGTGAAAATGAAGTCACGATTTTCGCATTGGATCCGGCAGTGGTTCTGGAAAAAATTGTATTTACAAAAGAAGGCTGCGAGAAGAAGAAATCTTATCTCGGACCGGTGGAAAGTTACCGTGTAAAATAGAAGAGAAATAAGGCGATACGAAATGAGGTAAGTTGTTTTGTGTCGCTTTATCATTTTTTATGTAATTGTTTAAAAATTAACAATCTATTTGCATTTTCTCTCACAATGTGCTATTCTATACGATGAGCGGTATTCGTAGGAAACTGCATCAGATGATTATGCGTCACCACACCACGGAAGTAAGGAGGCGGTGACATGCAGATAGGTTTTATCGGCGCGGGAAAAGTCGGATGTTCGATCGGAAAATATTTGAAAGAACATGGCAGACCGGTTGCCGGGTACGTTAGCCGACATATCGAAAGCTCGGAATTTGCTGGGACTTTCACAGATACGAAGGCATTTGAAAATTTACAAGAAATGACAGAAAATTGTGACATTCTGTGCATTACGACGACCGATCGGGAAATTGGAAATGTATGGAACGAGTTGCGAAAACAGGATTTAAAGGACAAAATAATTTGCCATTTTAGTGGCTCATATTCATCTGCGGTTTTTCAAGGAATCGACGAAAAAAAGGCATTTGCCTGCTCGATTCATCCTATGTGTGCGTTCAGCGACAAATCCACAAGTTACCGACAATTGAATGACGTAGTATTTACAATGGAAGGCGACGACAAAGCCCTTGCTGTCATGCGTCCGCTTTTTGAGCAAATGGGAAACCGGGTGCTGCAGATCGATTCGGACAAGAAAGTACTTTATCATTGCAGCGCTTCGCTTGTCAGCAATTTTATGATCGGGCTGTATCAGATGGGACTCGACTGCATGGAAGACTGCGGACTGGCGAAAGAAGAAGCCGAATTGCTGCTTGGTCCTCTGGTGCGCGGAAATATCCATGCGCTGCTTGAAAAAGGACCGGCGCAGGCGCTTTCCGGACCGATTGAGCGAAATGACGTGTCAGTCATTTCCAAACATTTACAGGCGCTCGGCGAAGAAGACGCGCAGTTGTATCGGCTTGTGGGGAAAAAGGTTCTGGAAGTTGCGAAATTGCGCAATCCGGATGAAAATTATGAGGAATTAGAGACACTATTATAGAAAGAAGGAAAACAGCATGAAAAATACAGTATTAACATTTCAGCAGGCAAAGGAAAATGGCGAAAAATTGACAATGTTGACCGCTTATGATTATTCTACGGCAAAATTGATCGACGAAGCAGGCGTAAACAGCATATTGGTCGGTGATTCGTTGGGAAATGTGATCCTTGGATACGAGGACACGATTTCCGTTACGATGGAAGACATGATCCATCACGGCGCAGCGGTAGCGCGTGGGGCTAAAAATGCGCTGGTTGTCATCGATATGCCATTTATGTCTTACCAGACTTCGGTTTATGATGCCCTTGTCAATGCCGGACGTCTGATGAAGGAAGGACGCGGCGATGCGGTCAAACTGGAAGGCGGCGTGGAAGTGTGTCCGCAGATCAAAGCGATCGTAGATGCCGGAATTCCGGTATGTGCACACATTGGTCTGACCCCACAGTCCATCAATGCGTTTGGTGGATTTAAAGTGCAGGGAAAGAGCGAGGCAGCAGCAAAAAAACTTCTGGAAGATGCGAAAGCAGTGGAAGAAGCGGGTGCATTTGCTGTCGTGATCGAAGGTGTGCCGGCGAAGATTGCAGCGCTTATCACGGAGCAGCTTCATATCCCAACCATTGGAATCGGAGCCGGAAAAGATTGTGATGGACAGGTTCTCGTGTATCAGGATATGCTTGGAATGTTCTCTGATTTTACACCAAAATTTGTCAAACGCTATGCGAACATCGGCGAAGTGATGAAGGAAGCATTTCAGAATTACATCAAAGAAGTGCAGGACGGCGTATTTCCGGCAGAAGAAAATACGTACAAAGTGGACGACAGTGTCATTGAGAAACTGTATTGATGAAAATGTGTGGCGAGGGGTGATCGTATGAGAAATATTGGTAAAGCCAAAAAAGAAGATGTGGAAAGCATTTTGAAATTATACAAATCCCAGCTTGGCGAGCCGTTTTGTGCCTGGGATGACGGGTATCCGTGCGAGGAAAACATTGCGGAAGACCTTTCCAGAGAGTCGCTGTTTATTATGAAAGATGGAAATGGAGATATTTTGGCAGCGATTTCAGTGGATCAGGACGAAAATGTCGAAAATCTCACCTGCTGGACCCCGAAATTACAGCCGGGAGCTGAATTGTCGCGGCTTGCGGTGCGACTTGATCTTCAAAACGGAGGCATTGCCCGCGAAATGATTCGTTTTGGAATGGACGAACTGCGGAAACGCGGGAAAAAGAGCATTCATTTTCTTGTAAACAAAGCCAACCAAAAGGCGATACGGTCTTACGCACCATTTCATTTTCATGTCGTCGGCGAATGCGAATTGTATGAGCAGACATTTTTGTGTTATGAAAAAGAATTGTGATGCCAACACGCCGAAAGAAATCTTGCCAACACGCCGAAAAAATTTTTGCCAATACGCCGAAAAAAATCTTGCCAACACGCCGAAAAAGAGGTATGCTATATACGAGGTGAATGATTGTGAGAGAGTATAGAGCAAGAATTGTTGATGAGATTTTAAAAGATAAATTGGAAGCCAAGGGGGCGATTCTTATCGAGGGACCAAAATGGTGCGGAAAAACGACAACAGCATTGCAGGTGGCCAATAGTGTTCTTCGTATGGACGAACCTTCGAAAAGAGAAAGTAATCTGAAAATGTCAGAAATAGATCCGAGCCGTTTATTACAAGGTGTTACGCCGCGATTGATCGATGAATGGCAGATTGCCCCCAAAATATGGGATGCTGTTCGCTATGAGGTGGATTGCAGAGGCGAAGAAGGGCAGTTTATTTTGACTGGATCAGCGGTTCCGGTAGAAACGAAAGAGATTACTCATTCTGGAGCCGGAAGATTTACTTGGCTGACGATGCGTACGATGTCATTATATGAGTCGCAGGAATCTTCAGGGGAAGTAAGTTTAGAAGACTTGTTTGATTCCCCGGATAAAATATCCGGAAGTAATGCACATGATATTGATTCATTGGCGTTCCTTATCTGTCGAGGCGGCTGGCCACATGCAATCGGGATGAAACGCAAGGCGGCATTGTCACAGGCGGAGGATTATTTTGATGCGGTGGTGAAATCAGATATAAACCGGGCAGATGGTGTAAATAAAAATCCAGAGCGAGTAAAGCGGTTGATGCGTTCTTATGCGAGATATCAAGGAGCGCAGATAACAGGGACTGCATTGCGTGATGATATATTTGCCAATGAAACAGAGACGATTAGCGAAGATACGGTTCTATCTTATGTGAATGCACTGAAGAAAATTTTTGTGATAGAAGATATGCCTTCGTGGAATCCGAATCTTAGGTCAAAAACAGCGATACGAAGTTCAGATACCCGATATTATGCTGATCCATCCATTGCGACAGCAGCATTGGGCGTAGGACCAAACGATTTGCTCAATGATTTAAACACGTTCGGTCTGCTGTTTGAAACACTCTGTGTTCGGGATTTGCGTGTATATGCAGATGCATTAGGTGGTCAAGTGCTGCATTATCGTGATAAAAGTGGTCTGGAATGTGATACCGTGATCCATTTAAAAAATGGCACATACGGATTGGCAGAAATAAAACTTGGTGGAGATAAATTGATAGAAGAAGGCGCAAAAAATTTGAAGGCGTTGGCTGAGAAAATAGACACTACAAAAATGAAGGCACCGGCATTTATGATGATTGTCATAGGAGTTGGTGATTATGCATACCGCAGACAGGATGGTATTTACATCGTGCCAATCGGCTGCTTAAAAAATTAACTGGTTACCGAACCAAATTGGAGGAAGAAAAATGGAAATTATAACAACAGTAGACGGAGTAAGAAAACAGGTAAAAGAGTGGAGAAAAGAGGGACTTAGTGTAGGACTTGTACCTACGATGGGCTACCTTCACGAAGGACATAAAAGTTTGATCGATAAGGCGGTTGCTGAAAATGACCGCGTAGTTGTCAGCGTATTTGTCAATCCGATCCAGTTTGGACCGACAGAGGATCTGGCAAGTTATCCAAGAGATCTTGACCGCGATGCTGAGCTTTGTGAGAAGGCTGGTGCAAATGTCATTTTCCATCCGGAAGACAGCGAAATGTACTTTGACGATTTCTGCACCTATGTGGATATGGACGATCTGACCAAGGGACTTTGCGGAAAGACAAGACCGACACATTTCCGCGGAGTATGTACGGTGGTTTCCAAATTGTTCCATATTGTTGCGCCGGACCGCGCCTATTTTGGACAGAAAGATGCCCAGCAGTTAGCAGTTATCCGCCGCATGGTGCGCGACCTGAATTTTGACATTGAGATCGTCGGCTGCCCGATCGTGCGTGAGGCAGACGGACTGGCAAAAAGTTCCAGAAACACCTATCTGAGTGCAGAAGAAAGAACGGCCGCAACGGTACTCCACAAAGGCTTGACAGTGGGAGAAGAACTTCTCAGATCCGGCGAAAAAAACGCAGCAAAAGTAGTGGCAGAGATTCGCAAAGTTATCGAAAATGAGCCATTGGCGAAGATTGATTATGTCGAATTAGTAGACTGGAATACACTGAAACCGGTAGAAACTGTCAGCGGAGAAGTGCTTTGTGCGGTCGCTGTATACATTGGAAAGACGAGACTGATCGACAACTTTATCCGATAACGGCAACGATTTCGAATTTATGAGAGAGAGAGAAGAGGTTGAACCAAATAGGGACAAAACCTCTTCTTTTTGTACACATATGAGATATTTTTATAGTTAAAAGCGTGTAATAAGTGAAAGGCTTTTCAAATACAACAGAAAGGGGAAACAGATTTGGACAATAACGAATATATCCAAAGCGTAAATGAGTATTCGGATCTCATATACCGAGTTGCGCTGCATGCTTGTGGAAATCAAATGGATGCGGAAGATATGGTGCAAAATGTATTTATCAAATTATTTCAGCATAAAAAGCCGTTTACTTCTGAGGAACACAAGAAAAGCTGGCTTATCCGGGTGACGGTAAATGAATGTCATACGTTATTCCGTTCGGTCTGGAAGAGCAGGGTACAGCCGATGGAACAGATTGAATGCAGTACACAAACGAGTATGGAAGAACCGAGTGATCTGTATGATGCGGTGATGGAACTGCCGGCAAAATACCGGGTTTTGATCGATCTGTACTATTATGAAGATTACTCCGTTAAAGAGATCGCGGATATATTAAAGATGAATGTTTCTACAATTCAGACCCGCCTGATGAGGGCGAGAAAAATGTTAAAAGAAAAACTCGAGGGAGGAATGACTTATGAGAGAAAGAGATTTATTTAAGAAAAATTATCCGGAAATTAAGATGTCGGAAGAGGCAAAACAAAAATTGTTTGACCTGCCGAATGTGGAAAAAAATGGCAGCAAACACAACTTGCGCCGTGCAGCGGTAATTCTATTTGCCATTTGTGCAGTTGGGCTTGGAGGAGTTGGTTATGCAGCATCCAATGGCTACATTTTCAATTCTGCCGGGCATAAATACAAAGCGGAATATTATGTGAATGGCGAGAAAAAGCACGCGGAAAACGAAGTAAAAGAGAATGGCGATTTCAGAATGTCGTATCAGGACAAAGATTCGGCATACGAATCTGAGACACAGGGAGATAAGGATCATACGGTAAAGGTGATTGACATAGATTGCAATGGTGAAAATGGAGAAAAACAGTCGCGGACATGGACTTTGGAAATTGACAAAACAGAGTCGGTGGAGGACCAGATTTGGGGAATCCGCAGTCAATTAACACCAGAGCCACAACAGGCAGAAAAAATGTCCGAGGACTTTCTGACAAAACTCCAAAAGACAGCAGATTCGCTTGGTGGTGTCTGGCAGAAGGGAATTAATATGTCGCTTGAGGATTACCGCAAGATCAATCTTGGACATTTGATCATCGTGGAAGATAGGGAGATGGACAACGGAAAGAAGGCCTGGATCTACCTGGATATCGAAGAACCCGCGAAAGCGGTGAGTTCGCATAAAGTTGTTACGGTACAAAGTGCAGCCGGGGAAAAAGCCAGTTTTGATGTAAAACTTGGCAACGGAGGGTTTGAAGAAATATCACTGCATGAGGGATGATCTTAACTGCTAATTCCGCCGACAAATCTTGACTTTTTTCGTCAAAAACTATATACTAAATTCGTTAGTGTATATGAAGGAAAGATGAAAGAAGGATCAAGATGAAAAAAGCAACGATAAGATATTGCTGCAACGCCTTGATTATGGGTGTTGCAGTATTTGCGTGCGGAATATTTGCAGAGACTTCGGTGAAAGCGGAAGGGACACCGGAAACGGTTCCCCCGATTGAAAGTGCAGCTCCGCAGGTTACGCCGGAAGTTAGTGCAGTGCCGACAGTTGTCACACCAGCGCCGACAGCACCACCGGTAACACTGGCGCCGGTTCCTCGTGTGAAACCATTGAAAAAAGTTACCAAAGTTAAGGCTGTGCGGTATTCGACGACCGCTGTCAAGGTTTCCTGGAAGCAGACGAAGCAGGCAGAATATTATCACGTCTACTATAAATTGGAAAAAAATAGAAAATACAAACTCGCAGGGACGACACAGAACGATCATTTTCTTGTGAAAAAACTGAAGAATAAGAAAACGTATTTATTTTATGTGACGGCGGGCAAAACAAAAAAAGAATCGTCATCGGACAGCCAGCCTTCGGCAAAAAAGAAAATGACGATGAAAAAGTATCAGCGGAAAGTGGTATTTGCCGGAGATTCCATCTGCGAGGGCATTGCTTATGAGGGCGGATTTCCGACGATGCATCTGGACGCAAAGAAAAAAGTAGTTGCTTACCGTGGCCTGAATACCGTGACGTTCCATACCAAAAGGATTTTTAAGGGAAGAACGGGACTGCAGAAGCTGATCGCAGAGAATCCGTACCGCGTTTATATGATGCTTGGAATGAACGAAATTCATTATCGGCCGGCATCGCAGATGATCTCGGAATACAAAGATATGATCGAGGCGATTCAGCAGGCAGATCCGAATACGGATATTGTATTGTGCGCTGTTTCACCTGTCACAAGAGCCGAAAAAGCAAGGCATCCGGGCATGAAACAAATTCCTATTTTTAATCGGCGTCTGAAAAAACTTGCGAAAAAAATGGGATTGAAATATCTCGATTATACAGACTTTTTAAAAGACTCCGGTGGATTTTTGAAAGCCGGATATGCGACAGGCGATGGTTATCATTGGAAGCCGCCTGCGTATGCTAAATTTGGAACGGTAATTGGGAAATATGATAAATCATTGGATCAGTAAAAGGAGATTGAAAAATGACGAAATTCAGAAAAATAATTTGTACTATATTAGCAATGACACTTTTGATCGGACTGGTGGCAGAGCCGGCGCAGGCGAAGCCAAAGGCAAATTGCAAGTCACTCTGCTCTGCGGCATTAAAGGCGACAGGCGGCAGTGCAAATTTGAAATATGCGTCGAAAAGTGCATTGGATTTTGGCGCACTTTCTTCCGCAGCCAGAAAGAAAGTAAAGACAATGCAGTATGTATTTGATGCAAAAGAAGCTTATAGTTTGTGTGTGATGCAAGCAAAAAATGCGTCTCAGGCAAAGAGCCTACTTGGCACATTGAAGAGCTATAAAAAGAGAAATTGCAAGAGTGATTATCTCAGTGATTATACGGCGGCAGAAAAGCAGGTATTTCAAAATGCAGTTTGCGGTCAAAAAGGGAAGTATGTCTGGTACATTGCCATGTCACCGAAAAAAGATGTGAATATGAAAGGTCAGACTGCTCTTAAGAAGAAGTTATAAGAGGAGTTAAGACATGGTTTTCAGCAGTTTATTGTTTTTGTTCCGCTTCCTGCCGATTGTTCTTTTGGCATACTACATCCTGCCAAAGAAATGCCGGAATTTCGTATTATTTTTGTCGAGTCTCATTTTTTATGCGTGGGGCGAACCGGTATATATGGTACTCATCCTGCTTTCTACATGTGTAGACTATGCGGCGGGACTTGCGGTGCATTATTTTAAAGAAAAGGGGAAAATGAGTGGTGCCAAAGTTATGGTTGCCTGTTCGGCAGTCATAAATCTGGCACTTCTTGGCTTTTTTAAATATGCCGGTTTTTTTCTTCAGATCGTTCATCAATTGACCGGTTTGGCGATGCCTGAGCTGCATCTTGCATTGCCAATCGGTATTTCTTTTTATACCTTTCAGACGATGTCCTATACGATTGATGTGTATCGCGGGGATGCTAAAATGCAAAAGAATTTTATTACGTTTGGAGCCTATGTTGCGCTGTTTCCACAGTTGATTGCGGGGCCGATCGTCCGTTTTAAGGATGTCGCAGAACAATTGGATCATCGAAAAGAGACGATTTCGCAGTTTAGTAAAGGAATCCTTCGATTTATGGTGGGACTCGGAAAGAAAGTGCTGATCGCGAATCAAGTGGGGGCCCTTTGGAGCCAGATTGCGGCGATGCCGGACAGTGAGTTGACAACTGCGATGGCATGGCTTGGTGTAGTGGCGTTTACATTGCAGATTTATTTTGATTTTTCGGGATATTCGGATATGGCAATCGGTTTGGGCGCAATGTTCGGTTTTACCTTTCCGGAAAACTTCAATTATCCATATGAATCAAAAAGCATTACGGAATTCTGGCGCCGCTGGCATATTTCGCTGGGGACGTGGTTCCGGGAATATGTGTATATTCCGCTGGGAGGAAACCGCCATGGTGTCGGACGTCAGATATTAAATCTGGCAATCGTGTGGTTTTTAACCGGATTGTGGCATGGCGCATACTATAATTTCATATTGTGGGGAGTGTACTATGGCGTGCTTCTTGTGTTTGAGAAATTTGTATTAAAAAAGGTGTTAGATAAATTACCTGCGGCGTTTGGACATATTTATACGATGTTATTTGTCATGATTGGATGGAGTTTGTTTTCGTGGCAGGACATGGCGGACAGCGCGAATTATATGCGTGCGATGTTTTTCCGGACCGGAGCAGGAGTTGTGAATCAGCAGACGATGTATCTTCTGGTATCCCATGCGGCTTTGCTTGTCATTGCCGTCATCGGATCGCTGTCCGTTGTAAAACGGTTTCTAATTTGCAGAGCTTTCCACGAAGATACGGCACGTAGAGAGATTGCAGCAATTCTATTTACTATCGTATTGTTTATTGCCTGCGTCGCATTGCTTGTGAATTCGTCTTACAATCCGTTTTTGTATTTTCGGTTTTAAGGAGGTGGCAAAGTGAAAAAGATAAAAATATTGTCGATTATTGTCTTTTGTGTTATGCTGTTTGGGGGCGCAGTCATTACGGCGGTTTTACCGAAAAAAGCGTATTCCGATTTGGAAAATAGAAATTTGGAACAGAAACCGCAGCTTACCAAAGAGCAGTTTTTACAGGGAAAATATCAGGAAAAATACGAAGCTTATCTGAGCGACCAGTTTTTCCTGCGGGATCGATGGGTGGATCTGGCGGTAACCCTCCAAAAACAAATGGGAAAAAGGGATATCAACAATGTTTATCTGGGAAAAGAAGGTTATCTTTTAGAAAAAGACGACGAAAATGAGTATGATAAAGAGCAAGTGGAAGAAAATGTAAAAACGTTGTCTTCCTTTCTGAATGATATGTGTGAAATGTTTGGCGAGAAGCAGGTAAGCTGTCTGATGATTCCGTCGAAGACACTTGCTCTTTCGAAATATTTGCCGGCATATTCGCAGGTTTCCGAGCATACCGGGGTGTTAGATGCATTGCAAAAATCTCTGTCACATCCGGAACGGATGATTTATCTGAAAGATGCTATGCAAAGCCACCAGAATGAATATATCTATTATCGGACCGACCACCATTGGACGACGCTCGGTGCTTATTATGCGTACAAAGAATGGGCAGAAAAGAGCGGACAGGCAGCCGCGAAGCCAATTACGGAGTATACGCAGGAAACGGTATTCGATGATTTTTACGGAACAACGTATAATAAAGTACATGTAAATGTCCCAAAAGATCAGGTTACACTTTTTAAAAATGCATCGCAGGAGGCCGTTCACGTCAATATGGATGACGGCGATGTAGAAGCAGACACGTTGTATTTTCCAAAAGAGGCAAAAGAAGGATTTAACCGCTACAATGTATTTTTATCAAAGAATACCTTTCAGATAGAGATAACGACAAAGGCAAAAACCGGAAAAACACTGCTTCTGATCAAGGATTCCTTTGCCAATTGTTTTGTCCCGTTTTTGACAGAAAATTATGACCGAATTATCCTGATCGATTATCGTTATGGGAAACTTCCAATCGGCCAGATTCTTGACAAATACGAGGATATCACAGATGTGCTTGTGATGTTTAATACGGAAAAATTTATGCAGAATACAAAACTCGCTGGCCTTGCAAATGCAGAAAAAAAGAAGCAGACATTGGAAGAGTTTAATCCGGATGATTTTTTGGAATAAATAGAGAAAGGAAGAGAGCGATGCTGGAACCGGAAAAAGTACAATTATCGCCAATGCAAAAGACCTGGATCTTAGATCTTGATGGAACTATTGTGGTACATGATGGACCGTATATTCTTGGAAAAGACCAATTTCTTCCGGGAGCGGAAGAATTTCTTGCGAGCATTCCGCCGAATGATATCATTATCTTTTTGACGGCACGCGGCGAGTGGGAAAAACGTCATACATTGCAGTTTTTGAAAGAAAACCATGTCCGTTATGACCATATTATTTTTGGAGCCGGTCAGGGCGAGCGAATCCTTATCAATGATAATAAGCCGGATGGACTTGTGACAGCGGTCGCCATCAATACGACGAGAGACCGATTCTGCCGGACAAAATTTGAGACAGATCATGGACTGGGAACGATGTATGACTGAAAAGTTTTGAACAAATGCATATTTTTGCGGAAAAAAGTTTTGAACAAATGCACATTTTAGTGTATAATAATTTTGAACAAATGCATTTTTGGCGAAAAAAGGGAGGTATGTGTATGTTTTTTAAGCGAAAAGCATATGAAAAACTGCGTGAATGGAAAGAAAAGTATGCAGATTGTTACAGTATCCTGTTGGAAGGTCCCAGACGAGTGGGAAAATCGACGATTGCAGAGCAGTTTGCAAAAAATGAATATGAAACTTATATTTTAATTGATTTTGCCAATATTTCAAATACGTTGCTGGCTTGTTTTGATGATATTAATGACTTGGATGTATTTTTTTTGAGATTGCAGACGGTTACCGGAAAGAAATTAGTGGAGAAAAAGTCGGTTATTATATTTGATGAAATTCAGTTATTTCCGAAAGTAAGGCAGGCTATTAAATATCTGGTAAAAGATGGAAGATATCATTATATTGAAACGGGATCTTTGATATCTATTAAAAAGAATGTAAAGAATATTTTGATCCCTTCTGAAGAAATGAAATTGCAGGTTTATCCGATGGATTATGAAGAATTTTTGTGGGCGGCTGAAAATCCGAACTATGAATTACTTCAAAAATTGTATGAGAGAAAAAAAGAAGTAGGGCAGCAGCTGAACCGCAAATTAATGCGGGATTTTCGTATTTACATGGCAGTTGGCGGTATGCCGCAGGCAGTGGATGCCTATGTAAAAGGCAAAAACTTTACGGAAATAGATGCTGTGAAGAGGACAATACTTTCTCTTTATGAAGACGACTTTAAAAAGATTGATGCTTCCGGGAAAATTACGGCAATGTTTCATTCGATACCGGCACAGTTGTCAAAGGATACGAAAAGATATGTAATATCTTCTGCAACCGGCAAACGGAAAAGCAAAAAAGACGAGGAATTATTGTATGATTTAGCGGATTCCAAAACGGTGCTTTTGGCCTATAATTCGACAGATCCAAGAGTAAGTTTAGCTATGACAAAAGATTTAAAAAGTTATAAAATGTATCTTTGTGATACAGGCTTATTTGTAACATTGATGTTTATGGATCGGCCGGCAGCAGAAAATGATATTTATGCAAAATTATTATCGGATAAATTACCGGCAAATCTGGGGTATTTATATGAAAATGCGGTTGCACAGATGATAGCAAGTATGGATAGAGAATTGTATTATCATACTTGGAAAAAGAAAGACACTTCCCATTATTATGAGATTGACTTTTTGCTGTCAATGAAAGATAAAATACGGGCATTGGAAATAAAATCATCGGGAACAGGCAAGCATGAGTCCATTTTGAAATTTCGTGAGAAGTATTCAAAAAATGTAAAGGACACTTATATTATATCTCAGAAAGATGTGGGAAAAAAAGGAAATTTAAAATTTCTTCCGGTTTATTTTGTACCATTTTTATTAAGAGATTTTTGAATTTGTAGAGGACGATGATTATGGACAACATACAATTTGACATTGTCAATCAGGATTTGAATCCGACATTTCTCTTTTCTTGTCAGGTTGACCGGAAAGAGAACGAAAATAATTATCATAAGCACGATTTTATTGAGATCGGAATTATACTAAAAGGGAAAGGTATTTATCATCTGAATGATGAATATGTGCCGGTCAAACAGGGAGATGTTCTGATCTTCAATCCGGGAATCGGCCACGAGAGCATTATCCGTGAAGGTGAAGAAGGCCGGCTGGAATATTTTGTCGGACTTACGGATGTATCGTTTTGCAATATGCGCGAAAATCAGATTGAGCTGAAGGACGGTAGCAATGTGCTGCATACTTCCGGGAAAATGAGGCGTGAAATTTTCCAACTTTGTGAGAAAATGGAAAAGGAAAATACTGAGAGAAAACCGGGAAGTTATTTTATGCTGAAGGCGTATTTAACACAGCTTCTGCTGCATATCGTGCGCGAAGAAATAGAACCGGTTCCAGCCATGAAAGGCCGTGAATTCGAGTCTACCGGAAAAAAATACGTCGCTGCTCAGATCGCAGATTATCTCGATGAACATTATGCGGAGAAGATTTCGCTCGATCAGATTGCGGAAAATATGTATCTGAGTCCGTATTATATTTCCAAGATATTTAAGTCGGAAATAGGAGAATCGCCGATTCATTACCTGATCCGCGTGCGACTGGAACATGCCAAAGAACTGCTGGAACAGAAGGAGGATTTTGGCGTCGCGGAGATCGCGGAAAAAGTGGGGTACGACGATGCGTATCATTTTAGTAAATTGTTTAAAAAGACATATGGGATGTCACCATTGAAGTATCGGAATAGAAAGGGGTAAGGGAAATTCCGGGGTTCATAGAACTATTCCGAACTTCCCCGCCCATACATTTCCCTTTTGCAGAATAATACATGTGAACGGACAAGAAAATCCATTTCTTTTCCGTTCGTTTTTTGTATACTATACAAAGACAGACAAAGGAGGCGGTTTTATGCCATTGAAATATCAGGTTCCGGATGATAAAAAAGTCCGTGTTATCGTGGACAGCGATGCGGCGTGCGAGGCGGATGATCCGTTTGCGATCGCACATGCGTTACTGTGCGATAAGTTTATTGTGAAGGCAATTTTTGCGGAACATTTTAACTGCGAAGGAAGTATGAAGCAGAGTTTTGAAGAGATTCAGAGAGTCGTGAAGGCGATGAAAAAAGAAGTTCCGGTTCTTATGGGAGAAATCGGAAAATTGTCAGAAAAAGGAACCGGGGAGATTTCGGAGGCTTCGTCATTTTTGATCCGCGAGGCATTGCGGGAAGATGACAAACCGCTGTATGTTCTCTGCATTGGGGCGATTACGAATATTGCCTCGGCGATACAGGCGTGCCCGGACATTGTTCCGCGTATGACGGTTGTGTGGATCGGGGGACAGAGCCACGAGCACAGCACCGGCGAAGTGCGGGAATTCAATGCAGGAAATGATATCGAAGCAGCGAATCTTGTGCTGGGAAGCGGGGTTCGGTTTTGGCAGATTCCAAACGATGTGTATGGCAGTATGCGCATCAGTCTCGCCGAGATTCAGATGCGGATCGCACCGTGTGGTGAGATTGGGAAGCATTTGTTTGAGCAAATGGAGACTTATAACCGGTCGGAGCGCGCCGGATGGACGCCAGGGGAGAGCTGGACATTGGGTGATTCGCCGGCGGTAGGTGTTGTCATGGATGAATTTTGCGGAAAATATCACGAGACGGAAGCGCCGGTCATCAACGAAGATACGACCAACCGTTTTGAGAGCGGAAGGCCGAAAATCCGCGTGTATACGTCGATTGATCCGCGTTTTATAGTAGAAGATTTTATCGCAAAACTGCAATGTTTTTATGGAGGAGAAGAATCATGAAAAAGATAGATATAAATACAAATAAAGTAGTAAATTTTACCAATAATACATTTTCCTGTATTGGCACAGGGCGTATGGATCTGGCATTACATAAAGAATATCTGGATCAGCTTGCCCTTGTGCAAAAGGAGATTGGGTTTGATTATATCCGCGGGCATGGATTGTTTTGTAAAGATATGGCAATTTATCAGGAGCACGAAGAGGCGGACGGAAGTATCGTCGAGGAGTATAATTTTACGTACCTTGATCAGGTGATGGATGCGTACCGGGATCTTAATCTGAAGCCGTTTATCGAGCTGGGATTTATGCCGGAAAAGATGGCAAGTGGCGAAGAAACGGTATTTTATTGGAAGGGAAATATCACGCCGCCGGCAGATTATGACAAATGGACCAGACTTGTGCAGAACACGCTTCGTCATTTGATCCGTCGTTATGGGGAAGAGGAAGTGTTGACATGGCCGATTGAAGTGTGGAATGAGCCGAACCTTGCGGTATTTTGGAAAAATGCGGACAAAGCGGAATATTTCCATCTTTATGAAGTCAGCGTGAAGGCGGTGAAAGAAGTCAATGCGTCGCTGCGTGTCGGAGGACCGGCAATCTGTGGTGTCGATGATGTGGCATGGCTGACCGATTTTCTTGAATTTGTCAAGGAAAAGAAACTGCCGCTAGACTTTGTGACGAGACATCATTATACCAGCGAAGTGCCGGAAAAATGCGGACATTACAGCTATGTTGCATTGCATCAGCCGGAAGAGGCATTTGAGGTGTTGGAAAAGTCCAGAGAAATTGTGGATAACTACGAAGAATTTGCCGGAAAAGAGATTCATATTACCGAGTTTAATACCTCGTATGTGCCAAATGCGCCGGTGCACGATACGTGTTACAATGCGGCTTATGTCGCGCACATGTTGTCAAGGCTGGGCGACTGCCATGCGTCGTATTCGTATTGGACGTTTGGCGACGTGTTTGAGGAATGGGGCGTGCCGTTTACGCCATTTCACGGAGGATTCGGTCTGGTTGCCAACGGCTGCATTCCGAAGCCGACATTTTGGACATTTGCTTTTTATAAGGGCTTGGACGGCGTCTGCATGCACCGCTCGGAGGAAATGCTCGTCGTAAAAAGAGAAGACGGTTCGTATTATGGCGTGGTCTGGAACCCGGATAATGACGGAAACGGCGGCACATTGGAACTTGACATTAATATTGACATGGTAGAAAATGGAAAATATTGTGCGGTGACAAGACTTGTGGATGAAACACATGGAAATCCGCTGAAAGTCTGGCATGACCTCGGCGAGCCGGCGAATCCGACGCGCGGGGAAAATGCGCTGCTTCGCGAGGCAGCACATCCTTTTGTGGCGACGCGGCAGGTTGAGGCAGCAGAAGGTAGGTTGACCCTGCCTGTCACATTGGAAAAAAATGGAATCCTTGCGTTCGAACTGCGCCCAGTGGAATGCAGTCAGGATGCGGGCTATGATTACGAGAAAGTGCTTTCGCAGAAAGTGACTTCCCGATAGAGAGGAGAGACACTATGACACCATTAAAATGGTTTTCCGGATTTTTGAAAAAATACCGGCTGGTGATCGTGATCGGACTCGTGCTGATGACGGTCATTGTCGCTTGCGCGATTGTAAATCCGTACATTTCCGGAATGATCGTCGATGATGTGATTCAAGGAGGTGCGTACGACCTTTTGCCGAAACTGATCGGCATTATGCTCGCAGTGACGGCAGTGCGTGCGATCCTTCGTTATGCCACGCAGATGATGTTTGAAACCTGTTCGCAGGGGGTGCTTTACCGCATGCGTGACGCGGTGTACCGCAAATTGCTGCAGGAAGATTTTGCCTTTTACAACCGCAACCGGACGGGGGATCTGATGAGCCGCCAGACCGGAGATATGGACGCAATCCGGCATTTTGTCGCCTTTGTCATTTACACGGTATACGAAAATATACTGATGTTTATTTTTGCGCTTGTGATGATATTTATGGTAAATGTCAAACTGGCATTGTGTATGATGGCGGTGTTGCCGTTCTGCTTATTTACCACATATTTACAGTCAAAACATGTAAAGCCAAGATTTCACGAATGCCGCCAGAGTTTTTCCAGCCTCAATGCCTTTGTGCAGGAAAATATCAGCGGAAACCGCGTGGTAAAGGCATTTGCAAAAGAAGAATACGAGAAAGAAAAATTTGAAAAAGAAAACGATAAATATCGCGCGGCAGAGCTTGGCGCCGCTTCGATCTGGTGTCGTTTTGTACCGATTTTTGAGCTGCTTTCCAATCTTTTGATGGTCGTACTTATTTTGTATGGCGGATACCAGGTGATCTGCGGCGAGATGACATTGGGAAATCTTGTCACAGTCAACGGGTATCTGTGGATGCTCTCCAATCCGCTTCGTTTCGCGGGTTGGTGGGTTAATGACGTACAGCGTTTTATCACATCGGTGGAAAAAATCTACGACACGTATTCCAAAGAACCTGACGTTAAGAAGCCGAAAAAGGGCATTAAGCGCAAGGAAATGCAGGGAAATATCGAGTTCCGCAACGTTTCTTATGAAGTGGAAGGCGAGGACATTATCCACAATATCAGTTTTTCGGTGGAAAAAGGCCAGACCGTAGGGATCCTTGGTTCCACAGGAGCCGGAAAATCGACGATCATGAACCTTCTTTGTCGTTTTTACGATGTGACGGAAGGAGAAGTTCTGGTCGATGGAATTGATGTAAAAAATTGGGATTTGCATGATCTGCGCGACAATATCGGTATGGCGATGCAGGATGTCTTTTTGTTTTCCGATACGATTGAGGGAAATATTGCCTACGGAAAGCCGGACTGCACTTTTGAAGAGGTCAAAGAGGCAGCGGTTATGTCGGATGCGAATTTGTTTATCAAGGCGATGCCGGACGGCTATCAAACGATTGTTGGCGAGCGCGGAGTAGGACTGAGCGGCGGACAGAAGCAGCGTATTTCTCTTGCGAGAGCGCTTTTGAAAAAGCCATCCATTCTGATCCTCGATGATACGACTTCTGCCGTCGATATGGAGACGGAAAGTTATATTCAGGAACAGCTGAAAAAACTTGGCAGAAAACATACCGTGTTTGTCATTGCTTACCGCATTTCCTCGATTAAAGATGCCGATGTGATCTTTGTTATGGACGAAGGGCGGATCGTCGAGCGCGGTAATCACGAGAGCCTTTTGAAGCAGAATGGCTATTATGCAACCGTTTACAAACATCAAAATGGAATGGAGGGATAAAAAATGGCGAAGCGAAATACGTTTTCCGAGGATGAAATTTACGATGAAAAATTTGATATCAATCAGGTAAAGCGCCTGTTTCATTATGTGAAACCTTATCGCACCCAGATTGCGCTGATTGCCATATTGATGCTGAGTTCCTCCGGACTTTCGATGTTGATTCCGACATTTTTTATGAAAGTGATGGACGACTGTATTCCGATGGGAATGGCTGGAATGAAGCCGATTTTAGGTTACGTTGCGGCAATCCTTCTGATAACGGTGTACGGCATGATCAGCTTAAAACTGAAAATCCGTTATATGAGCCGTATCGGGCAGAATATCGTGCATGAGATACGAAGCGATATTTTTAACCATTTACAGGAATTACCATTTTCGTATTACGATGAAAGACCGCATGGAAAAATCCAGGTTCGAGTGGTAAATTATGTAAATAATCTGAGCGATCTGCTGTCAAATGGTATCATCAATACGATTACGGATCTCTGCAACTTGTTTTTTATCGTAGGTTTTATGATTGCGATCAATGGGAAACTTACGCTGCTTTGTATGTGCGGACTGCCGGTGCTTGTGTTTGTTGTGGTGTTAATTAAGCGCAAACAGCATAAATCCTGGCAGATTCAGTCTAATAAGCAGTCCAACCTGAATGCTTACATCGCCGAGAGTATCAATGGTGTGCGCGTGACGCAGTCGTTTGTACGAGAAGAGGAAAATATTGACATTTTTAATGGGCTGTCACGAAGTTATCGAAAAGCGTGGATGCGCGCAGTACGTTACAATTTCCTGATGTCGCCGATGGTGGATATTATTTCCAATATCACGACAGCGTTTATCTACGTACTTGGAATCCAATGGATGTTTCAGCCGGATTCCGGTATTACGGTCGGTGTGTTGGTAGCATTTACCGCATATATCAGCCGCTTCTGGAACCCGATCAATACGCTGGCATCTTTTTACAATTCGCTCCTCACGGCGATTTCGTATCTGGAGAGAATTTTTGAGACAATTGATGAGCCGGTCGATGTCAAAGACCGTGAAGACGCGGTCCCGATGCCTCCGATCCGTGGAGAAGTCGAGTTTCAGGATGTTACTTTTAGTTACGAACCGGGAGTCGAGATTCTTCAGCATGTAAATCTGAAGGCGGAGCCGGGAAAATGTATCGCGATCGTCGGACCGACAGGAGCCGGAAAGTCGACGATTGTGAATCTTATCAGTCGTTTTTACGATGTGGACAGCGGAAAAGTGCTGATCGATGGCATCGACATCAGCGGCGTGACCTTGAAAAGTCTTCGAAGCCAGATGGGAATTATGATGCAGGATAGTTTTATCTTTTCCGGAACCATTATGGACAATATCCGCTATGGCAATCAGGACGCAACGGATGAGGAAGTGATCGAGGCGGCGAAAGTGGTCTGCGCGCATGATTTTATCATGGAAATGGAAAATGGTTACCAGACGGCCGTAAATGAACGGGGAAGCCGTCTTTCCGCCGGACAGCGCCAGTTGATCTCCTTTGCGAGAGCACTTCTTGCGTGTCCGAATATTCTCATCATGGATGAGGCGACATCGAGCATCGATACCGAGACGGAAATCCTTCTGCAAAAAGGCCTAAACCGCCTCCTGGAAGGAAGAACTTCGTTTATTATCGCGCATCGTCTTTCGACGATTAAAAATGCGGACGAAATTTTGTACGTCGACAAAGGCGGCATCGTGGAACGTGGAAATCACGAGGAACTGATGGCGAAACGGGGCGAATATTACCGCCTGCAGATGGCGCAGAAGAGTTGAGACTGTGTTTTGGGGGCTTTTAGTGTTTATTTTGACGATGGCAGATGGCAGGAAGTGAGAAGGACTGTCGGCGGGTGTGGTCTGTCGGGGCGAAAACGTCGAGTGGGTCAAGAGAATTGGCGACGGCGTTTGGTCTGCCGGGACAAGTTTGTTGCGTGGGTCAAGAGGCCTGTTGGCGGAGTGTGGTCTGTCGGGACAAGTTTGGCGAGTGGGTCAAGAGAATTGTTGGCGGAGTGTGGTCTGTCGGGGCGAAATCGCTGAGTGGGTCAAGAAAATTGTCGGCGGGGTGTGGTCTGTCGGGGCGAAAAGGGCGAGTGGGTCAAGAGGCCTGTTGGCGGAGTGTGGTCTGTCGGGGCGAAAATGTTGCGTGGGTCAAAGGAATTGGCGGCGGAGTGTGGTCTGTCGGGGCGAAAAGGGCGAGTGGGTCAAAGGAATTGTCGGCAGAGTTTGGTCTGTCGGGGCGAAAAGGGCGAGTGGGTCAAGAGAATTGTTGGCGGAGTGTGGTCTGTCGGGACAAGTTTGTTGCGTGGGTCAAAGGAATTGGTGACGGCGTGTGGTCTGTCGGCGCAAGTTTGTTGCGTGGGTCAAGAGAATTGTCGGCGCGTGTGGTCTGTCGGGTCAAGTATGGCGAGTGGGTCAAAGGAATTGTCGGCAGAGTTTGGTCTGTCGGGGCGAAAAGGGCGAGTGGGTCAAAAGAATTGTCGGCGGAGTGTGGTCTGTCGGGGCGAAAAGGGCGAGTGGGTCAAGAGAATTGTTGGCGGAGTGTG
>OATK01000810.1_pt1 | contig 24615 bp, 20 predicted proteins | sample 1516611 | NCBI WGS metagenome assembly OATK01 (sample SAMEA2579947, study PRJEB22360) | human gut metagenome | biome: human gut; feature: human-associated habitat; material: faeces | place: Denmark | collected 2008/2010 | reverse complement strand
CTCAATGTATGGAAATCAAAGTCTCTTACGTGCAAGCACGACGATTCATTGATTTCCATACATTGATCCTGAATAGTTACAAAAAAACTATTAAATGATTGTTAAAGACTAGACAATCTCCTTTATTTATGTTATTCTGAATTTGTTATTGAGAATCATTTAGGATGAAATGGAGGAGAAACATGAGAGGTATTGAGACCCCGATTACAAAGATTCGTCGTCAGGTGTTTACGGAAGTAGCAAAAGTTGCGTTTGAATCAGAGAATATTAATGATGATATCGAAGCGATTCCATACCGCATTACACCATCTGATGTACCACTGTACCGTGACAGTATTTACCGCGAGCGCGCGATCGCAGGTGAGAGAGTGCGTTTGGCTATGGGTATGTCTCTTCGACCGGAAAGTCAGCCGGTACATATTACCAGTGGATTGAATGAGAGTAATATTTCAGATAAATATTATGAGCCGCCGTTGATGCAGGTTATTCCATCTGCTTGTGCCGCTTGTGAGGAAAGTGGTTACGAAGTGAGTGATCAGTGCCGTGGCTGCGTGGCACATCCCTGCCAGGAGGTATGTCCGCGTGGTGCGATTTCCATGGTAAACGGACGGTCTTATATTGATAAAGAAAAATGTATTAAATGTGGAAAATGTAAGGCAATCTGTCCTTACGATGCGATTGCAAAAAAACAGAGACCTTGTGCGGTGGCATGTGGCGTAAAGGCGATTTCCAGCGATGAGCACGGACGTGCACATATCAATGATGATGTCTGCGTAAAATGCGGTCAGTGTATGGTCAGCTGCCCATTTGGTGCGATTGCAGATAAATCCCAGATTTTCCAGCTGATTCAGGCAATGAAAAAGGGGGATGAAGTTATCGTGGAACTGGCACCGGCTGTTATCGGTCAGTTTGGAACGGATGTTCGCCTTTGGAAGATTAAAGCAGCATTGAAAGAAATCGGTTTTGCTGAAGTTTACGAAGTTGCACTTGGTGCAGACATCGGGGCGATCACAGAGGCAAAACATTATGTACATGAAGTAGCGACAGGAAAACTTCCATTCCTGCTGACTTCCTGCTGTCCTGCTTGGTCCGTTCTTGCGAAGAGAACTCTTCCGGAAGAGATGGTAGAGTCCGTATCCAGCGCGTTGACACCGATGGTTGCGACGGCTCGTTCCATCAAGCAGAAGCATCCAAATTCACGTGTGGTATTTGTCGGTCCATGTGCGGCGAAAAAACTGGAAGCTTCCCGTGATTCGGTGCGAAGCGACGTAGATTTCGTTATTACTTTTGAAGAACTTGCATGTATTTTCGAAGCGAAAGGCATCGATATGGAGACTTACGAATGCGAAGAGCCAATCCACAATGCAACAGGAGCCGGACGTGGCTACGCGGTTTCCGGTGGTGTTTCGAAGGCAATCGAGGATTGTATCAATGAATATTATCCGGGAACGGACGTACTCATCGAGCATGTCGAGGGACTCAGCGAATGCCAGAAAATGCTTCTTTTGGCAAAAGCCGGAAAGAAAGATGGCTGCCTGATCGAAGGAATGGGCTGCCCTGGCGGATGTGTTGCCGGAGCCGGAACAAATATCCCGGTTGTTAAAGGGGCGCAGGCGGTTCGTAAGTTTGTGAAAGATTCGACAAAACCACTTCCACCAAAAGAATATTCAGAGATTGAATTGCCGTAAGAGATGGCATAAGAATAGAAAAAAGACGGTTTCCGGAGGGAGACCGTCTTTTTTTGTCAGATTTTCAACCTGCCGCAAAAATCATTTTACAAAACCCGTTTATATAGGTATAATGAGGATAGCGAAATAAGCAAAGGGGAAAGGAAACTATGAAGACGAAAAATCAAAATATCATCGGAGCGGTTTTGGTCGTGTTGATCGTGAGCCTGGTTCCGCTCGTGGTATCTGCTTTTAAATATGAAACGGGGATGGCGGAATATGCGTGGTTCTCCAGTTCGACGGTGCGGTATGACTTTTTCCTGTTTTGGAAAGGACAGCTTCTGCTTTTACTTTGCGCACTGATGGCATTTTACGCAGCGCTCAAATGTCTCCTTGTAAAAGAAGGGATGCCGGACAGTAAATTGGAGAAAAAATACATTATCCCGCTGGCGTTGTATGCCGTGCTGGCGTTTGAGTCAACCATTTTTTCGAAACATACCGATGCGGCTGTGCGCGGCGGCTATGAGCAGTGGGAAGGAATGCTTATTTTGGGGGCGTACGTGGCGGTATTGTTCTTTTCGTATTGGATTCTGCTGGGGGCGGTGGAACTCCGCATCGTCGCATACGGACTGCTTGCCGGAGTGTTTGTTATGACACTGATTGGTGGAATGCAGGCGTTTGGATATGACTTCTTCCGGACAGATGCCGGAAAAGCGGTAATGAATCTGATGTTAGACAATAAACTGGACTTTACGTTCAATTTCGAAAAAGGCAGAGTGTACGCGACCTTGTACAATCCAAATTATGTGGGTTCGTATGTGGCACTTTTGCTGCCGGTCATTTTGTCACTCGTGTCAGGAAAACGGAAAACAAGTGCCGTATTTGTGAGTGTTGTGTCGGTGATTACGTCTGCGCTGCTCCTTGTGATGCTGTTTGGCTCGCAGTCATTGACCGGCTGTATCGGTGTCGCAGCGAGTCTTGTCCTGTTTTTGATTCTTATGATTCCGAATATGAAGAAAAAGCCGCTGCCATTTGTCATCGGCGGAGTGGTCTGCGCCGTGGTTTGCGTGTTCACGGTGTTCTGCTATCAGCCGCTTTTCGAATACGGAATCAATAAAATGTTCCATCCGGCGCCGAACAATCAGGTGATACGAAGCATGGAAGGAAAAGACGGCACGCTCAAAATGACGATGGACAATGGCGATGTGCTAAATCTGAAAGTTAATATTGCGGAGGGCGAATACCGCTATGAGGCGACCGACGAAAAGGGAAATTCTTACAATTTATATGAAGATGAGACAGCGGAGCGTATGAAATTTTCCGACAAGAAATATCAGACCATTGAGATCGAAGAGAAAAAGATTGAGTCCAAAAATCAGACCTACAATGGGTTTATTATTTATACACCGTCCACCGGACGCAGTTATACCATTGCAATGCAGGGCGAAAAATACGAGGAAGCCGGTGTGAATCAGACGGAATACCGCATTGTCACGCCATTTTACAAATTGGATGAACTGCGTCATATCGAAACCTTTGGCTTTGAGGACAATCTGCATTTTGGAAGCCGCCGCGGCTTTATCTGGTCAAGGACGCTGCCTCTTGTGAAAAAATACATTTTGCAGGGTTCCGGGCCGAACACATTTATCTATGCGTTCCCGAATGACGATTATGTCGGAATGGTAAATGTTGGATATGGAGGGTCCCTTGTTACAAAACCGCACAATATGTTTTTGCAGATTGCGATTCAGACAGGCGGCATTTCCCTGCTGGCATTTTTGGCAATATTTGTAATATATTTTGTGGAAAGTTTTCGTATGTATTTTCGCAAGACGGCATATCGTTCTTCGGAGATTTTTGGCATCGGAATCCTGCTCGGTACATTTGGCTACCTTGTGACCGGCCTTGCCAATGATTCGACAGTTTGTGTGGCACCGGTGTATTGGTGCCTGCTCGGCGTCGGAATGGCGGTAAACCGTTATAACCGGAACCGGGAAGAAAAGAAAGAGGCGAACAAATGAAAAAAATAGTATTAGCAGCGATCAATGCCAAATATATCCATTCCAATCTGGCGGTGTATTCTTTGAAAGCGAACGCCGGAAAATACGAAGAGGACATTGAATTGGCAGAATATACCATCAATCACCAAAAAGAGGAAATTCTTGCCGGAATTTATCGAAAAAAACCGGATGTTGTCGGATTTTCGTGCTATATCTGGAATATTGAGTATGTGCTTGATGTGGCTGAAAATCTGAAGAAAATTTGCCCGCAGGTGGAAATTATCTTGGGAGGACCGGAAGTTTCGTACGATGCGGAGAAGGTACTTCAAAGATATCCGTTTGTGGATCTTGTCATGGTCGGAGAAGGCGAGAATACCTTCCGCGAATATGTGGCATTTCTGCTGGGGGAAGGGGCGGAAAAACGTTCGGATATCGCCGGCCTCTGTTACCGGGAAGAAGACGGGAAAGCTGTATTTACGGCACCGCGTATGCCGATGAAAATGGACGATCTCGTATTTCCCTACCGCGACCTGGAGCAGATGGAAAACCGCATCATTTATTATGAAACGATCCGTGGCTGCCCATTTTCCTGCAGCTACTGTCTGTCGTCTATCGACAAAACGGTGCGCCTGCGGTCGTTGGATCTGGTATTTGACGAATTGGACTTTTTCCTGAAAAACCGTGTGAAACAGGTAAAATTTGTCGATCGTACCTTTAACTGCAATCACAAGCATGCTTACAAAATATGGGAATACATCAAAGAACACGATAACGGAGTGACGAATTTTCACTTTGAGATCGGGGGAGATCTTCTGCGGGAAGAGGATTTTGAACTTTTTCGCGGATTTCGTCCGGGCTTGATTCAGTTTGAGATCGGCGTGCAGTCTACGAACTTGTTTACGATTGAGGCAATCCGCCGAAAAATGGATCTGACAGAATTGGCAGAGCATGTCGAGCGTGTGCGGAGTGGCGGAAATATTCACCAGCATTTGGATCTGATTGCCGGACTTCCCCACGAAGATTATGACTCCTTTCACAAGTCCTTTAATGATGTGTACCGGATGCGGCCGGATCAGTTTCAGCTCGGCTTTTTGAAGGTGCTGAAAGGGTCTTATATGGAGGAAGTGAAGGACGAATACGAGATCCGCTACCGAAGCAGTCCGCCATACGAGGTGCTGACGACCAAATGGCTGCCATACGAGGATGTGCTGCGCCTCAAACAGGTGGAGGATATGGTGGAAGTGTATTACAATAGTTTCCAATTCCAGGCAACCATGCTTGCGATGGAAAATTATCATACGGATGCGTTTGAGATGTATCAGACACTCGGCGGGTTTTACGACAAAAAAGGGTATTTTGGCATGAAACACAGCCGTATCGCGCGGTATGAGATTTTGTGGGAATTCTTGTGTGAGGCTGAGTGGAGCGAGGAGGCGCGGGAGATTCTGCGCCAGACATTGACGTATGATCTGTATGCGAGAGATTATGTGAAAAATCCGCCGGCCTTTGTGCCGGAGCGGTCTCACGAATACCAGCAGAAAGTCCGCGATTTTCTGACGAAAGAATGCGAGCAGCCGACCGTGCTTTCCGGTTATGAAAAGTACCAGCCAAAGCAGCTTTTTAATATGATCTATGTGCAGCAATTTACGGTAAATATTCCCAAATTGCTAAAAACCGGAAAAGTAGAGACGGGAGAGGCGCATTCACTTGTCTTTGATTATCAGAAACGAAATCCACTCACGCATAGTGCCGAAGTGATGCGTTTGTGAGTGTTTGGGGCTTTTGGGCTTGCACATTCGTGTTTGAGACAAAAAAACTGAAAATTGGTGTTGTTTTTATCGGCATTTTGTGAGATACTCATATAGAGGGTAATTCTATCATTGGGGAAAGGAAGGATAAAGAGGTCTAATGATGAAACTAGATAACTTTTTTGTAAGTGGGGCGAACGAAGAAGCAGTTGCGATGGCAGAAGCAGTCTTGAACAATGTGAAAGCTTATTCGCCTGTATTGATCTACGCAAAACCGGGGCGTGGAAAGACTCATTTATTGCATGAGATTCAGGACAAATGCAAATCGGCTCTTGCCGGCCAGAAGGTTGCATTTACTACCGGCAGACAATTTTTGGAAGAAGTGGATCGCACGATCCGTCTGGGCGCGAAACCGAACCAGATTAAGATTTATGATGACGTGGATATCCTGCTCATTGATGATCTGGAAGAAATTTTCGGAAACCGCGAAGCGGAGCAGGTATTTACCAATCTGTTCTTATCTTCCATGAATGAAAAGAAAAAACAGATCTTATGTACATCGTCCGTTTTGGCGAAAGAATGTGGAAGTAAAGAGATGATTCGCTTTTTTGACCGCGCGTGCATGGTTCAGTTGTATGCGCCGGATGAACAGCTCAAACAGAGTATTGTGGAGAAGATGGCACAGCAGTTTACCCTCAATCTGAATGAAGAGGCCAAACGCTATATCATTGCACAGCCGTTTTCAAGCATCAATCAGATTTTAGGAGATATGACAAAACTGGCAGCACTTGTCGAAGAAAATCAGCAGGTTGACCAGCAGTTGTGTCAGAAGTATCATATCGGACAAAACCGATAAACGTCACGCAATGAATAAAAGAGAATCCTTCCATCTTCGATACGGGAAAAAGATGGAAGGATTTTTATACAGAACAAGACGGCAGGCGCTGTGAGTGCTTGCGGGCAATGTATTGTCAAGATTACAACTCGTTGATTTCGCGGAGAAGACTTTCTTTTCGCGCGATCGGTGAATGCTTGATCTCGTCAATCAGATCTGACAAGAGATAATTTTTATGATCTTTTTTGTAAATTTCTGCCAATGAAAGACAGGCAATCCGGTTTTTCGGATCGTAGTCGAGGCAGAGCCGGCAGGCTTCGGCGGCGTGGGTATAATCGCCCGCTTCCATATAAGCCCGTCCGAGAGCGGTCAGAGTCTGTAAAAAATTCTGGTAAGTCTCGTCGTAGGTGGACAGAGTCTGGAAATTACCGATGCCATAGGCAATTTTCAGATCGGTGTTCGTATATTCGGACAGATCCATCATTGGTGATTCGATGAGACGGCGCAATGCGTCAAGATAATGAAGGATCGTGTCATTTTGGGCTCCTTCCCAGGGAATCCTTGTGATATCCGGGGTAAAAAGCGGAAGATGTGAAATATCCTTATTGCGGGTATGATTCGCCTCTTCTTCACGTTCCCAGAAAAGGCTTGATTCTTTTTCCTGTTGTTTCGTTGCCTTGCGTTTTTTGTAATGCATCCATGCGATAAAAATCAGGAAACAGACAAAAAAGGAAGGAAAACGGAGTGATACCATCATAAAGTAAGTCCTTTCTTTAATACTATATATAGGAGGATATTAACTATGCTTAGCCGTAAAAAACAAAAAATCGTCGCAGCGATTATCTGCGGAGTGCTTATTGTAGCTATGCTTGCAGGCATTGTATTACCTTACGTATGATTGTAATACTTTTTTCAGCAATATGCAAGGGAGGTCTTTGAGTGCAGAGAAAAAGAATGCTGCTCGCCTTTGTTGTCATTTTCATGATGTTTGGTCTGATCGCCGTGTATACGTATGTTTCGTATGCGAGTCTGCGCCCGAAAGATGGGACGATCTGCGAAGGGGTTACCGTAGAACATGTCGCAGTGGGCGGAATGACAAAAGACCAGGCGATGGAAGCGGTCAGCGAAGAGACGGAAAAACGGGGAAGACAGGTATTGGAAGTGGAAGTAAACGGCAGCGTTGTGACGACGACGCTGGCTGAAGTGGGGTATACGTTTTCGGCAGAAGAATTCCTTGACGAGGCGATGAAGGTCGGCCGCCGGGGAAATCTGATCGAAAATTATAAAGAAATAAAAGAAACCCGGAAGACGGGAGTTTCCTTTGGGGTAAACCGTCAGATGGATGAAAAAGTGCTGAAGAAATTTGTAAAGAAAAAATGTAAAAAAATGTGTACCAGTGCGCAGAATGCACAGGTTTCCATGGAAAATGGAGAATTTGTATACACCGATTCGCAGGAAGGAGTCACATTGGATGTGGCGGCGACGGTTGAAAATATCCAAAAAGCCGTAAGTGAAGCAAAAGACGATACTTCTGCGATTCGTGTAGTGGCGGCTGTCGAGGTGGAAAAGCCAAAAATCTCCAAAGAGACAGCAGAACGCTGCAAAGATAAGATTGGAAGTTTTTCGACGACATTTAATGCCGGCAATGTAAACCGTTCCAAAAATGTGGCAAACGCGGCGAGACTGATCAGCGGTTCTGTCCTTTATCCGGGCGAAACGTTTTCTGTTCATGATGCCATTTCTCCGCTGACGGAAGAAAATGGATATTATGCCGCTGCTTCTTACAACCAGGGAAAAGTAGAAGATACCCTTGGTGGTGGCGTGTGTCAGGTTTCGACGACATTGTACAATGCCGTGCTCCGTGCCGAATTGGAAGTTGTGGAAAGAAGTCCGCATTCCATGGTCGTTAGTTATGTCAAACCATCGATGGACGCGGCGATCGCGGGCGATTACAAAGACTTTAAGTTTAAGAATAATACCGATGTTCCGATTTATATACAAGGCGGTACTTACAGCGGAACTCTTTATTTTAATATTTATGGAGAAGAGACACGCAGTGAGGACCGGACGGTAACGTTTGAATCGGAAGTTACCGATACAATCGAACCGGGAGCCGATAAGATCACGTATGACAAGACCAAACCGGAATCGTATACGAGCGTGACACAAGAGGCGCATACCGGTTATAAGGCGATTCTTTGGAAGATTGTCGATGAAAATGGCAAGGAGAGCAAGACACAGGTAAATTCCAGTACGTATGCCGCTTCTCCTCGTTATGTCACAAAGGGCGCAAAGAAAGAAGAGGCGAAGCCGGAGGAGACAAAATCACCAAAGGTGAACAAAAAATCGGAAAAAGATAGTGCATTGAAAAGTAAAAAAGCTGCGCAGACGGAACGCCCACAGCAGAAAGCACAGGTGACGACACAGCCGGCAGCGACCCAGACACCTGTAGTTGTGCCGCAAGACGGCGAAGGGGACGGGGTGCAGTGATGAAAAAAGGAAAAATTTCACAAAACCAATGGAATCGTTCCGTGGATAAAAAGATACGGTATCGCAGCAAGCATCTTGTGGAGAGACCGTTAGCCGGCAGTGAGACGTTGACGTATCGGCTGCTTTCGGAGACGGTTGTCGGAAGTACGATGCAGACGGAGACAGGTCCGGCCGAAATTCTTGGAAAAAAGGCGTTTTACCGGATGTACAATGCTCTTTTGGCGGCGGGAACCAGAGCAGAAGGAATGCAGGTGCAGCTTCTTTTGCCGGAATCCGCATCGGAACAACAGATTAAGAATATCATGGGGCAGCTCGGGGAATATGGGGCTGCCTATGAAGTTGATATCGGAAGGGTACATACAGAAATCAGTGAACTGGTTAAGGCTCCGCTTTTGACATTATCAGGATTTGGAAAACAAGACGTAACAGAAACCGGAAGCAGTAGATTCTGCCCGGGACAGCAGATTATTATGACAAAATGGGCAGGGGCAGCCGGAGCAGCTGAACTGGCGTATGTCAACAAGAGATCGCTGATGAAGTATTTTCCGGCGGTTTATGTGGATGAAGCGGTTGAATATTTATGGGAAAAAACAGCCGGGGAATCGCTGCTTTCGATAGAAAAAGAGATAAAAACAGCATGGGACATGGGAGCCGGAGCGTTTCACAATGTCACGAAAAATGGTGTGTTTGGTGCCCTTTGGGAAATGGCTGAGATGTCACATGCCGGATTGGAAGTGAACTTTGCGGCGATTCCTGTGAGGCAGGAGAGCATCGAGATCTGTGAGCAGTATGGTGTAAATTTGTATGAAACAGATTCTCTCGGAAGTGTGCTGATTGGCGCAGAGCACGGTGAAGACTTGGTTCGCCGGCTGCGGGAAGAAGGAATTCCGGCTGCTATCATCGGGCGAGTGACCGATGGAAATGACCGGACCATCTGTCGCGGAGAGGAGACGCGGTTTTTAACACCACCATAATTACAATTTTTGAAAATGAGGAGGCATATTATGCGGCAGGAAGAATTATTGCGAATTATGTCGAAAAATGCAAAAATATCGACGGAAGATATGGCGGCGATGCTTGAGGCATCCGAGGAGGAAATTCAGGAAACGATCGCGAGGATGGAAGAAGAGGGCATCATTTGTGGATATCCGACGCTGATCAATTGGGACTGCACAGACAACGAGATGGTAACTGCTTTGATCGAAGTCAATGTGGCACTTCACCGCGAAACCGGATTTGACAAAGTGGCGGAGCGCATTTACCAGTTTGACGAGGTCGAAAGTGTATATTTGATGAGCGGAAGTTTTGATCTTACGGTAATTCTCGAAGGAAAGAGTATGAAGGAAGTGGCAAGATTTGTCACCACCAAACTTTCACCGATTGAAGAAGTAGTCAATACCTCCACCTTTTTCGTGTTGAAAAAATACAAAGAGCATGGTCTTTTGATGGTGAGAGAGAAAAATGAACAAGAGAGGATGTTGATCACACCATGAGAAACCCATTGTCAAAAACAGTAATGGAATTAGAACCATCGGGAATCCGCCGTTTTTTTGACGTGGCAAATACGATGGATAACGTTATATCCCTGGGTGTAGGCGAGCCGGATTTTGATACTCCGTGGCACATCCGCGAAGAGGGCATCTATTCCCTGGAAAAAGGCCGTACATATTACACGTCCAATGCCGGACTTCTGCCATTGCGCCGGGAGATCAGCCGGTATCTGCATGACCGTTTTGACCTGCCTTATGGACCGGACGAGATTCTGGTTACGGTCGGAGGAAGCGAGGCGATTGATATCTGCATGCGCGCGATGCTTGATCCGGGTGACGAGGTCATTTTGCCGGAACCATGCTTTGTTTCTTATCTTCCCTGTGTGCGCATGGCAGGAGGTACGCCGGTTCGCATTTCACTTGAAGAAAAGGATGAATTCAAATTAACCGGCAAGAAATTGAAAGAGGCAATTACGGACAAAACAAAGATTCTTGTAATGCCATTTCCGAACAATCCGACGGGAGCAATTATGACGGCAGAGGAGTTACAGGTTATTTCTGATATTTGTAAGCAACATGATATCTTTGTTATGTCGGATGAGATTTACTCCGAATTGAGTTATAAAGGAAAGCACGTTTCGATTGCCAGCATTCCGGGGATGGCAGAACGGACGATCGTAATCAATGGTTTTTCGAAATCCTTTGCCATGACAGGATGGCGTCTTGGTTATGCAGCAGGTCCGAAGGAAATTATTAAACAGATGGTGAAGATTCATCAGTACATTATCATGAGTTCGCCGACGACAAGCCAGTACGCGGCGATCGAAGCACTCAAAAATGGGATGCCGGATGTCGAGAGGATGCGTGAAGCGTACAACCAGAGACGGCGTTTCCTTGTGAAGGCACTGCGCGACATGGGACTTCCATGCTTTGAACCTTACGGTGCATTTTACGTATTTCCAAATATTAGCAAATTCGGAATGACGAGCGAGGAATTTGCAACACGTCTTTTGCATGAAAAACGGGTAGCTGTTGTGCCGGGAGATGCCTTTGGAAAATGCGGCGAAGGATTCCTTCGAATCTCCTATGCATACTCTATTGAGGACCTGAAAAAGGCACTGGAAAAGATTAAGGAATTTATAGACACCTTATGATAATTATGTTATAATATTATGCATACGATGGCGATGAGAAAGGAGAAAAAAAGATATGGCTACATTAAATGCAGAGCATATTAATCCTTTTTTAATGGCTGCAAAGAAAGTGTTTCAGGATATGTGTTTTGTTCAGGTTCAGATACAGAAACCTAGTTTAAAAGAGGCGAACTTTGGTAAAGGTACCTGGGTTATCATAATTGGAGTTACGGGTGAGATGAAAGGCCAGGTATTATTGGCAATGTCCGAAGAAGATGCTTGTAATATCGCTTCGAAAATGTGTATGATGGAAGTAAAAGAGATTGATGATTTTGCTGCCAGTGCACTGAGCGAACTTGGTAATATGATCATGGGAAATGCGTCTACCGTATTTTCTTCCAATGGAGTTGGAATCGATATTACACCACCGACTTTATTACATGGTGAAGGCAGTTTTACAAATACATATACAAAAAATCTTTGTGTACCACTTACATTTGACACAACAACGGTTGAATTGTATCTGGCATTAAAACAGGATTAGGGGGGCAGTATGTTAAATATTGTATTGTTGGAACCTGAAATCCCTGCCAATACAGGAAATATCGGGCGTACTTGTGTAGCAGCAGGTGCCAGACTTCATTTAATTGAACCGATGGGGTTTCAGATCAATGAAAAGCAGGTAAGGCGTGCAGGGTTGGATTATTGGGACAAATTAGATTATAGGATTTACGACAGTTACCGTGATTTTGTGGAGAAAAACCCCGGTATTAAGATTTATATGGCGACGACAAAAGCGCGCCATGTTTATTCGGAGGTGTCTTTTGAGGATGACTGTTATATCATGTTTGGAAAAGAGAGCGCAGGAATCCCGGAAGAACTTTTGGTAGAGAATCAGGAAAACACGATTCGAATTCCGATGTTTGGCGAGATCCGATCCTTGAATCTTGGCAATTCTGTAGCGATTGTTTTATACGAAGCATTGCGCCAGCACGGATTTGAGAATCTGAATAAACAGGGGAACCTTCATCGGTTATCCTGGGATAACTGAAATCAAAAAGAGCATGAAATGGAGGAAGAGCAATGAAGAAGACGAAGAAGGAAAAAAAACAGCGTCAGGGCATTTCTCTTAAATATAAGGGGATGCTGTTGACAGCAATGTTGATTTTTGGTGTGATCGGGGCGACACTTATACTAGCGATACCGCAGATTAAGAGCAGCATGATAGAAACCATTCACTCGTATATGTATGATATCGCAGTGACAAATGGAAGAAGTCTTGATGTCGAAGTAAAAGCACATGGAATTCGTGTTGCACTTTCGGAAAGTAAACTGCGTGAGTTGTTCTCAAATGTAAAAGTGAAAGATATGGAGAGCAGTTATGCATATGTAGTTGCCGGAAATGGTACGATGCTGTATCATCCGAAAGCAGATAAGATCGGGAAACCGGTAGAAAATGCAGTTGTAAAAGATCTGGTATCGCAGATTGAGAAAGACCAGGTTCCAAAGTCCGATGTAGCGACGTATGATTTCCGTGGAGATACAAAATATGTCGGATATTATGCGGACAAAGATGGTCAGTATATCGTAGTTGTATCGGCAGATCAGAGCGAAGCACTTTCCGGAGTTACTCAAGCAATCGGTACGATGGTTGGAGTTTCCGTTTTTTGTGAGATTATTTGCATGATCATTGCGTTCCTATGTTTCCATCATCTGTTTAATCCGCTGAAGAAGATTACTTATCAGGTGGAGCGTCTGGGAAATTTGGATTTGAAGCATACCGGTGAATTAGATAAATTGGTTAAGATCGGCGGAGAAGTAGGAATGATGGCGCGGTCTGTATGGCAGGTGCAGACGAAACTGGCAGAAGTTGTTATGGAGCTTAAAGACGAGAGCGAGCACTTGTTTGCTTCTTCGAACCAATTGAGTGGAAATGCAGCCGCGACGGCAGAGACGGTCGGACAGATTAACAGTGCTGTGCATGATATGGCAGAAGGAGCGTCGTCTCAAGCCAATGATACACAGACTGCGACAGAAAGTGTTATTGTCATCGGTAACATGGTGAATGAGACAAACGATGAGGTGGCAAAACTTCGAGAAAACGTTGAAGTGATGAAGACTTCCGGAGAAGAAGCGGAGCAGACACTGAAAGAACTGGAAGAGATCAACGAAGAGGCAAAACAGTCGATCGCTGAGATTTATAATCAGACCAATACAACGAATGAGTCGGCGCAGAAGATTAAAGATGCGATTACATTGATCACATCGATTGCAGAAGAGACGAATCTTCTTTCTCTCAATGCTTCGATTGAGGCAGCGCGTGCCGGCGAGCAGGGACGTGGTTTTGCGGTAGTGGCAAGCCAGATTCAGAAATTGGCAGAACAGTCCAACGAATCCGCGATGCAGATTCAAAAAATTGCCAACCTGCTCATGCAGGATTCGGATCAGGCAGTAGAGATCGTGGATCGTGTGAAACAGATCATGGATACACAGAATGTCAAGATGAATGTTACCGGAGAGATGTTCCAGAAGGTGCAGGATGAGATTGAGTCTTCCATGGAGAGTATCAATACGATCTATGAAAAGACAGATAAAATGGATCAGGCGAAGACAGAAGTTGTGGATGTGGTACAAAATCTGACTGCGATCGCCGAAGAAAATGCGGCTGGTACAGAAGAGACTTCCGCATCGGTTACCGAAGTAAATGACATTGTGGAGGACATCTCAGGCAATGCAAAAGAGCTTCATGATGCTGCTCAGAAGATTGAAGACCACATGAATAAATTTGAGATTTAAGAGAACTTGTTTATATAAAAAGATAGGAGGCTTTCCCATTACGAGGAAGCCTCTTGTTTTTTTGAATGATATTTTAAAGTAAAGACAAATTCAGTTCCGACGTCTACGGTACTTACGACATTGATCGTCTGATTGTGTGCCTGTACGATCTCTTTGGAGATCGAAAGTCCAAGTCCCGTTCCGCGTTTGTCTTTTCCACGGGAAATATCGGTTTTATAAAAGCGGTCAAATACTTTGTTTAGAGATTCTTTCGGGATTCCGATGCCGGAATCTTTGACGGAAACAAATACTTTTGCACCCTTTTTTCGTAAACTGATTTTTATCTCCGAATTGTTATGGCTGAATTTTACCGCATTGTCAATAAGGTTATATAACACCTGATGTATCTTGCTTTCGTCTGCTTCCACAAGCAGTTCTTTCTGGGTATTATAATCCAGAACAAACGAAATTTCTTTTTTTGCCGCCGTTCCTTCCAATGTATTTACGGTCTGAACAATTGTCTCACAAATATTAAAAGTTGTGATGTCTAGAAGTACATTGTCGCCGTTAAATGAATTTAATTCCAGCAGATTGGAGGTCAGATTCGTAAGCCGGTCGGTCTCCGATAAAATGATGTTCAAGTATTTTTCCTGCGCCTCGTAAGGAATCGTACCATCGAGCATTGCCTGCGCATATCCATGAATTGAAGTAAGCGGTGAACGAAAATCATGGGAAATATTGGAAATGAATGCACGCTGGTAATCATCGAAGTTGTTCAGGTCTTCCGCGATGATGTTTAACGCACCGGCAAGGTCGCCAAATTCATCGGAAGTGTGAAGGGTGATCGGCTCATTTTTCTGATGAATGGAAAAATGCTTGGCCGCATTGCACAGCCGCCGCAGCGGAATGATATTCATGGCATAGATCAGGAAAAAGGATACGGCTAGGATTGCCCCCATCATAAACAGAATGGAGTCGAGCAGATTGAAATAATATTGCAGCCGCTCGGCAACATATCCGCTTGTAAGTGCTTCATTTTCCATCGCCGCCGCCAGCAAGCTATTGCGGACCAGTGCAAAGACGAGCGTGTGCGTCAGATAGTAGGACGACGTGAAAATGCACAGATAGAGAATTACCAGTTTTTTTCCAAATGTCAGGCGAATTCGGTTTCGCATAATGATCAGCCTTTCTTCGTTTCAAATTTGTAGCCAATGCCCCATACGGTGGCAAGGCGCCATTCGTCGTGGTCTTTGATCTTTTCACGAAGTCGTTTGATATGAACATCGACGGTTCGTGTGTCGACGACGTATTCGTAACCCCAGATGCGGTCAAGAAGCTGTTCTCTTGTAAATACCTGGTTTGGATGTGTGGCGAGAAAATACAAAAGCTCCAGTTCTTTTGGTGGCATCTCGACCGGATGTCCCATATATACGACAGAATAGTTTGACAAACTGACGGTGAGATCGGTGTATTGTATCGTCTCTGTGCCGGTTTCGGTGGAAGCCGCCGGAGCTGCGGGGGCACTTCCTGTCTGATAACGCCGCAAAACAGCCTTTACGCGCGCCACCAGTTCTTTTGAATCAAAAGGTTTGATGATGTAGTCATCGGCACCAAGTTCCAGTCCCAGCACTTTGTCAAAAACTTCTCCTTTTGCCGAAAGCATGATGATCGGAACCGTGGAAGTTTTGCGGATCTCGCGGCAAACGTCGTATCCGTCAATGCCCGGAAGCATGATGTCAAGCAGGATCAGATCCGGTTGAAAGGAAGCATTTTTCTTTAATGCCTCTTCGCCGTCGTGTGCCTGCATACACTGGAAACATTCTTTTGTTAAGTATAATTCGATCAACTCTGCAATGTTGGCGTCGTCATCAACAATCAGTATTTTTTGTTTTTCTGCCATGGAAGTCATCCTTTCTTATTTGAACTCAGCCACAGTCACACCGTAGCCGCCCTCACCGTATTCTCCCATACGATAGGTTTTGATGTATTTACTCTTTTTCAAATGCGCCTGCACGGCATTTCGCAGAGCACCGGTTCCGACACCGTGGATAATGGTGATCTGGTGCAGCTTGGCAAGATACGCATCGTCAAGGTATTTATCTAAAAGTGCAATTGCCTCGTCAACCGTTTTTCCAATGAGATTAATGCTTGAAGAAACGTGCAGCGATTTCATCATTTTGATCTTTCCGGCACCGGAACGTTCGCGAAGCTGTTCTTTCCGGTTCTGCAATGTCTCTTCTTCGAGAAGTTCGAGATCATCCGCATTGACTTCGGAACGCATGATTCCCATCTGCACAAAGCATTTTCCTTTGGTGTTTGGCAGCGACATTACGGTACCTTTTACGCCCATGGAATGCACCATGACAAGGTCGCCGATGGAAAGTTTTCCCGGTGCTGTCTTTGGGCGGTTTCCTTTTTGCTTTGTCGCCAATTTTTCGCCGGTTTTCTTAAGTTGTTCGCGGATCGCAGAACGCTGGCGCTCCATGTCGCTGACATTTCCTTTGCCGCCGTCCATCCATTTATTGTATTTGCGGATGGAATCGTCTGCCATGTCTTTGGCCTTCTGCAGTATTTCATTGGCTTCTTCATTGGCACGGCGCAAAATCTTTTCTTTTGCTTTATCAATTCGTTCATTTTTCTCTGCCAGTTTTTTCTTCTGCCGCTCGATTTCTTCGCGGTAAGCAGCCGCTTTCGCACGTTCTTGTTCCAATTCTTTCCGTGTACTTTCGAGCCCGGTCACAACGTCCTCAAAGGATTTGGAATCTTCGTCGACAAGGGATTTTGCTTTCTCAATAATTTCGTCGGAAATTCCCAGTTTGCTGGAAATCGCAAAGGCGTTACTTTTTCCCGGAACGCCGATGAGCAGACGGTAGGTCGGCTGCAGGGATTCCACGTCAAATTCGCACGAAGCATTTTCTACGTGAACTGTCGAAAGGGCGTAGATCTTCAGCTCGCTGTAATGTGTCGTCGCCATCGCGGTCACATTTCGCTGTAAAAGATTGTCAAGAATGCTGATGGCAAGTGCCGCACCTTCGACCGGATCGGTTCCGGCACCAAGTTCATCAAAAAGCGCAAGCGTATTTTTATCCGCACGTTTCAGAATCGAAACGGTGTTTGTCATGTGCGAGGAGAAGGTACTCAGGCTTTGCTCGATACTCTGCTCATCCCCGATATCCGCGTAAACTTCATGAAATACGCGCAGATGAGAGCCGTCAAACGCCGGGATGTGGAGCCCCGCCTGTCCCATCAAAGTAAATAAGCCGACGGTTTTCAGCGAAACGGTCTTACCGCCGGTGTTTGGGCCGGTGATGATGAGAAGCCGGTAATCTTTCCCCAATGTCACATCAATCGGCACAACGCGGTCGCGCGGAATCAATGGATGTCGTCCTTTTTTTATCTCTATATAATTGTCGTCAAAAATCGGCTCGCTTCCCTGCATTTTTTTGGATAATTTTGCCTTTGCAAAGATGAAGTCAAGTTCCGACAGCAAAATGACATCGCGCTCAAGTCCCTCGGTTTCCGGCGCGCAAATACTACTGATGGAAGCAAGGATGCGCTCAATTTCTTCCTGTTCTTTCATCGCAAGTTCGGCGAGATCGTTGTTCAATTTGACAATTGCCATCGGTTCGATGAAAAAGGTGGAACCGGTGGAACTCTGATCGTGGATCATTCCCTGAAATGCGGATTTGTATTCTTGTTTTACCGGCAGACAATATCTTCCATTTCGCATCGTGACGATATTGTCGCGCAGCATATCTCCTGACGAATTGACCGTCACAGACAGCTGCTCGCGGATTTTGTCATTTGTCGTTTTCATCGCCCGGCGGATGCGTTTCAATTCGCTGCTTGCATCGTCGCTGATCTCATCCTCGGACAAGATACAGCGGCTGATCTCCCGGCGAATTTCCGGAAATGTCTGAAGCCCGTCGAAACGCCCGGACAAAAAATCGGTTTCTTCGTCTTTTTTATCAAATTCAACAGCCCGCTTGGCAGCCTCCAAAAGAGCCCCAATCCTCAGAAGTTCGCCAGCCCCGAGTGTCCCGCCTTTGGCAAGCGGCACGAGGCTCGGCCGGATGTCGGTCAACCCATGAAAGGACAGCGCCCCATGATGAAAGAGTCTTGTCAAAGCATGGCTTGTCTCCGCCTGCATCGCCACAATTTCCCCGTGGTCTGACGACGGGCGCAGCCGTCTTGCACTGTCCTTTCCAAGCGCAGAATCAGCTTCCTCTACGAGCATATCTATAATTTTGTCATATTCTAATGTCTTTAAAACTTTTTTATTCACAATTAAATCTCCATTCCAGTGCTTTGCACGAGTGTCTCAAACGATGTTCCCCAGCCATGCAAGCATGCCTGGAGACATTCGATGATACCCTGTATTGTACCATACCAGGGGCGGGGTTACAATGGGTTTGGCGAAAAATTTCGTTTTTAGGGGCGTGGGCGTCAAGGCAACGTAAATGGGGGAAAGCGCTGAAATTCGTTGCCTTTTCACCGAGGAGCAGGGCAAAAAGGCAACGCAAAAAGGGAAACTCGGCGAAATCCGTTGCCTTTAAAGCCGGCAAGAAGCCTAAAAGGCAACGCAAATGGGGGAAAGCGCTGAAATTCGTTGCCTTTTCACCGCGGAGCAGGGCAAAAAGGCAACGCAAAAAGGGAAACCCGGCGAAATCCGTTGCCTTTAAAGCCGGCAAGAAGCCTAAAAGGCAACGCAAATGGGGGAAGTCGCCAAAATCCGCTGCCTCCCCGCCAACTTCTTCGCCGCCAACCACCCCACTTCCCCATGTCCCCATAAATCCCCAAAATCACTCTGGCAGAAATGAAAAAAATATGCTATCATAAGATTAGCACATTACAGTAATGGGGAGATTTGGATGAATATAGAGGGATCAAATCTTTGTATCGGATGCATGAAGCCGCTTGGTCAGACCGGGAGGTGTTCTTTTTGTGGAATGAAACAGGAAGATTACAATCCGATCCCGCGCTGTCTTTTGCCGGGGACGCGGCTTGCGGACCGGTATATTCTGGGGAAAGTGCTGGGCGAGGGAAGCTTCGGAATTACCTATATTGGCTGGGACAGCCGGTTGCAGATTCCGGTGGCGATCAAAGAATATTTTCCGAGCGAAATGGTCAGTCGGGATGTCATCTGCGGACATGGAAATAAAGTATACTTGTATGAAAATGCCAAAAAGAATCATTATGAGGAGGACATAAAGAAATTTTTGAATGAGGCAAAATGTTTGTCCAAATTCAATGAAGTAGAAGGGATTGTGTCCGTCCTTGATTTCTTTTATGAAAATGAAACTGCGTACATTGTCATGCAGTTTATTGATGGAGTCAGTGTAAAAGAGTACATTAAGAAAAACGGAAAAATGGATGGCAAAAAAGTGTTGAATGCGATGCGGCCGGTGCTTCTGGCATTGGAAAAAGTGCATCGGACAGGGATTGTGCACCGAGACATCAGCCCTGACAATATTATGATAAGAAAAGACGGAAGTCTGGTGCTGATCGATTTTGGAGCCGCGAGAATGCGGAATATTGACAATACAAAGACAATGACGGTGTTATTTAAAAGGGGATTTTCGCCGGAGGAGCAGTACCGCTACAAGGGGCGGTGGGGAGCGTATACCGATGTTTATTCAATCAGTGCGACCATGTATTATATGTTGACGGGAGAGGCACCCACCGATTCGGTAATTCGGGCATTGGGAGACGATATGCCGTCACTTTTGAATATGAAAGAGCTGGAAATTTCTACCAAGCAAAAGAAGGCGGTTATGAAAGGAATGGCAGTAAATGCCAAAAACCGCTGGCAGAGTATCCGGGAATTGTACGATGCCATGTACGAAGAAGAGAAGAACATCACAAGTGGTTCCGGAAGACGAAGAGGGATTGCGGGAATTGCGGGTGCGGCTGGGCTTGGAACCGCCATTACCATCGGATGTCTGCATGCAGGAACCAAAGACGAAAAACGGGAGCCGGTCATTGCCGTAGAGACACCGGTCGTAACACCGGAAGCCACAAAAACACCGAAAAAGGAAATTTTGATGACCAATGTGACAGGAAAAACGATGGCTGAGGCAGAAAAAGAGTGGGGAAGCATCGTCGATATCACATGGAAACAAGAATATTCGGACACTGCGAAAAAAGGAATGGTCATTTCACAGAATGTTTCGGCGGGAGAATGGGTCAGCGCAGACCAGAAACTGGTATTGACGATAAGCAAAGGCCAGGGAAAGACTGTTGTGCCGAAGTTGCGTGGATTGACGCTGGAGCAGGCAAAAAAGAAATTGAAAAAGGTACATTTGACTTATAAAATTCAACGGGAAGAAAGCAGTAAAGCGGTAGATACCGTGCTTTCGCAGAGTGTCGCAAAAGGGAAAAAGGTGGCGCGTGGAACGGCGGTAAAACTGACAGTGAGCAAACAGAAAAAAGCGGAGGCTGTGGTGACGAAAAAGCCAGCGGCTACGGTGAAACCGACACAGAGAAGTAAAAAAAAGAAAAAGGATTTTGTAGGAGTGATTCAATAAAAGAGTAATTATTGATCCTGATTAGTTACCAAAAAGTGAAAATTTTGGAAAAAAATTTCGACACTTTTCTGATAAAATAAAAACGGCAGCAGGAAGCTGTCGGCAAAAGATAATAAAAGGGGTACGATTTATGGAGAAAGAGGTCTTATTTGGGACATTTGATGCATTTCTTATTTCGCAGATGGGATTTTCGCTGAGCGGAACATTGGAACAACAGGAAAAAATACGGAAAGAGGCGTATCATACATTCTTGAACAAAATCCGGGGCGAACGGCCGGCATCATTTCCGACCATACGCCGGTGGTTTGGCATCCGAAGCGTCGCTGTGCCTGCGCGTGAACAGATTTTCCGCATTGCCTTTTCCCTTGGGTGCAATGTGGAGCAGACAAATCAGTATCTTGTGGAGGGAGCATCGCAGCCGTCGTTTCAGATCAATGATTACACAGAAATGATCGCAATGTATGCACTTGAAAATGGATGGAATTGGGAAAAATACCAGAAGATAGTCGAGGAGTACGAAGGGGGCCTGGATGATGGTACGGAGATTCTGCATCAAACCAATACCCAATGGCTGATGCAGCAGTTTGAGTATGTCAAGACTTTGGACGAAGAGCAGTTTATGTATTGGATGTGGAAGCATTCCGGAATTTTCAAGGGCTACAGCAAGACCGCGCAGGAGTTCCTTACCAAATACCGTCAGCTCGTCCTTGAAGGAATGCGGAATGACGCAAAAAACAATCTCAATTTTCTTTTGGCAGAAAGCGGATTTCAGACGTGGAAAAAACGGCATTTTTATCGGAGCTCGGCAAATGAACTTGAGCAGATCAAAAAGTATATTCGTTCCAATGAACGCTCGAAAAATCCTGACATTTCGGAACATTTGGCAAAAAATATTTTGGAACTTGCGAAAATGGCATATTCGGAGACCGGCCAGAATACGAAACTGCTGGCAGAATTATTTGAATCACCAGCCAGCACAATGACGCACAAATATCTTTCGGATCTTTTTCATATTCCGGAGCGTAATGAAATGCATATCCGCAGCAGACAGGCAATCCAAAAACTTGAAAAATATGCCGATGAAGAGCCATGTCCACCGGATATCGCAGAAATGATTGACCGGTTTGGAAAAGGAAAAGTGGTGGTCGAAAGTGTCGGCGAAGCGAAAGAATGGTTGGAAGAATTTGACAATGACGGTAAGCGCCGCCGATTGATCGTGAAACGGAGTGATCTCCTGCCAATGATCTGTTATGTGGCACAGCAGCGGTACCGTGCCCAAATTGCCGACGCTGTGGAAACTTACAGCCAGAGCGAGGCGCAAAAAGTATTTTTGGATATGGCAAATGCAGTTCTGATCGCCTGCAATATGCCGGCTGTCAACGAAAAGTACCGTTATGACAAACAGCTTTTGCAGAGTTTTCAGGAGGAAGAGGTGTGATGCAATTTAAAAGAAAACCTTGATTTTGTCACAAAAAGCCTGTACAATGAAGAATGCAATATAAAATGAAGTTTTTCATTGTCAGAAAGGAAGAGTAAAAATGACAAAGTTTAAGAAGTATGTGAGTATTCTTTTGAGCGTGTCTTTGATTGCCGGCGTTGCGCCGATGGACGCGCAGGCGAAAACTGTGGAAGATAAAAAAGCAGCAATACAGACGATAAATGAGAAGGAAACGATGACAGCGCAGGCAGAGACCGGATCTTCGGAGACGGCAGCGCCAAGTGAGAGCCCGAGTGCAACTCCGTCAGCAAGTGCCAGTGCGGCACCGAGCACGACACCAAGTGTTGCACCGACGGCGACACCGGTTATCCCATCGCAGGGGAAAGTGGTTGTGGATGCAGAAGATGCATTTTCGACGATAGCCGGCAGTGATGGAAAGACGTGCACGATTTCCGGATACAAAGGAAATGCGGCAGTGACGACATTGTATATTCCGAAGGAAATGGGTGACAAAGAAGTGACAGCGATCGCAGCAAATGTATTTGCGGCCTGCCCATATTTGAAAAATGTAGTGATCAAAAATGACATCGACATTGCAGCCGGTGCTTTCCCGGCAGGCACAGAGATTTGGGCAAAATCCGGTGCGAAAGCGCAGACTTATGCACAGACGAACGGCCTTACATTTCACCCGCTCGACAGCACGGCAAGCTTGACAGGCAAGAAAGATGCTTCATTTAAAAAAGGTACATTGACATGGACTGCCGTAAATGGTGCAGCTTCATACAATGTTTACCGTAAAAAAGCAAAAGGAAAATATTCCCTGTATAAAAATGTAAATGCCTTGACATATACCAATGAGAAATTGGCAGCAGGAGCTACTTATACTTATAAGATTCGCCCGGTATTTACGGCCGCTGACGGCGAAAGCATCGAAGGTGTGGATTCGAAAGAAGCCGCTATCGCATTGACGCCGGCAAAAGTGAAAAAACTGAAAGCAAAAGGCATCCGCGGAGGCATTCAGGTCCGCTGGGCGCGCAATAAAAATGTGACCGGCTATCAGGTATTTATGAAGGTTCATGTCAAAGGATTTAAGACTTCGTTTAACCGTGTGAAAACGATTAAGAAAAATAAAGTGACAGGGTACCGCTGTAAAATGCTGGTTCGCGGCATGAAATACAGTTACCGCGTGCGTGCATTTAAGACAATTAAGGGCAAAAAGATCTTCGGACCATTTGTGACGGTCACAGCAAAAGCAAAATAAGGAAAGAGAGCAAAATATGTATTATTTGAACGATTATCGAGAAGGACAAAAATTAGTTGGAACGTATCTTTGTAAGTCCAAACAAATCTTAAAGACGAAGGCAGGAAAGACGTATTATTCGCTGATCCTGCAGGACAAGACCGGCACGGCAGATGCCAAAATCTGGGAGCTTGGACGCGGCATCGAAGATTTTGAGACAATGGATTATATTTACTGTGAAGGTCTCGTGACGAGTTTTCAGGGAAATATTCAGATGAATATTTCACGTGTGCGCCGCAGCGAAGAGGGCGAATATGACCCGGCGGATTACATTCCGACGACGGACAAAGACATCAAAGAAATGTACGCCAAAGTGGTGGCATATGTGAATAGTGTGAAAAATCCATATCTTTCCAAATTGCTGAAAATGTTTTTTGTCGAAGATAAGGAATTTGTCAAAGAATTTTGCAGACATTCTGCGGCAAAAAGTGTACATCACGGCTTTATGGGAGGACTTCTCGAACATACTTTGAGTGTGACAAATATGTGCGAATATTTTGCGGGCGCCTACCCACTCATTCACCGTGACCTTCTGATCACGGCGGCATTGTTCCATGATATGGGGAAAATCGACGAAATTGCGCCATTTCCACGCAATGATTATACCGATGACGGACAGCTTCTCGGCCATATTTTTATCGGCGCACAGAAAATTTCTGCGGCAGCAGCAGCCATCCCGGGATTCCCGAAAAAACTGGAAAATGAGCTGGTTCACTGCATTTTAGCACATCATGGAAAATTGGAATTTGGTTCCCCGAAAGTACCGGCATTGATGGAGGCAATGGCACTTCATCTCGCGGATAATGCAGATGCGAAATTGCAGACATTGACGGAAGTATTCCATCAAGCAGGCGACAATATGGAGTGGCTGGGATTCAACCGCATGTTTGAGAGCAACCTGCGCCAGACATCACCGGAGGAATAATCGATGGATTTTAAGAAAAATCAGGAAGTAATCTTAAAAATAGACGATCTTGGAAATAATGGAGAGGGCATAGGCCATGTAGATGGCTATGCTCTTTTTGTCAAGGAAGTATTGCCGGGTGAGACCATACGCGCGGGGATTATGAAATGCAAGAAAAATTACGGATTTGCGAGACTTTTAGGGGTGCTGGAACCTTCTCCGGACCGCGTCGAACCGCAGTGCCCTGCGGCGCGTCCCTGCGGCGGGGGGGCGGTGGGGGACTTTTTGTACAAAGCGCATCGGAGCCT
>OATK01000798.1_pt1 | contig 24863 bp, 25 predicted proteins | sample 1516611 | NCBI WGS metagenome assembly OATK01 (sample SAMEA2579947, study PRJEB22360) | human gut metagenome | biome: human gut; feature: human-associated habitat; material: faeces | place: Denmark | collected 2008/2010 | reverse complement strand
AGGAAGGCGGACTGCATTCTGCGGTGGTGCAGAAAGGGTTGAAACCGGCGAAGACTGGAGCGAAGCAGGAGGAAAGCGGTGCTAGTTCAAAAGTGCATGAAGGTAAAGCAGCAGCAAAGGCTGATGGGAGTATAAAACTGATGGCTGGAGAAGCGGAAAAGGAAGCTGAGAGCCTGTATGAAGAGGATGACATGATCCAGCTGGATGTGGACATGGTGCAGCTTGAGGTTGAAGAATTGGAAGAAGATACAGAAGTGACAGAGGCAGGGAAGTAGGTAAAGGAGACGGGAGATGGAAGCAAAAAAGATAGTAGCTGTGGTTGGTGCAATAGATGTGGTATTGCTGGTGGTGTGCCTGGTTCTGTACCTGGGGAAAGACAGGAAAGGACCGGAAATATTCTTTGATGAAGAGAGGCAGATAGAATATACGGAAGGTATGGATGAAGCTCTGCTGTTGGAAGGAGTGACGGCGGTGGATGAGAAGGATGGAGATGTGAGTGACAGCCTTTTGGTGGAGAAGGTGGCAGGGACGAATGGGAAAGAAGTGATAGTGACATATGTGGCGCGAGATGGTGCTAATAATGTGGGAAAGGCTTCAAGAGCTTTTACGGTAGTTAGCAGTTATGGTGGAGGAGATATTTTGCCTGTGGAGGAGGAAACTTTTGAGACTGGGGATATGCTCGGAACAGAAGGAGCTACAGAAACAGAGACGGGAAGTAATGAGGAAGGCAGTTCTGGTGAGGAAGAAGGACAGGACGAGAATCAGGGAGAAGGAGATAATGAGGGAGAACCAGTAGACTCCAATCCGGTATTGGTGTTGAATGCAGATATGATAGAAACCAAAAAAGGAGTGGCGCCAAATTGGAATGAAGTGATAGAGACGATGAGTGATGATAAGGATGATTATAATACGCTTTATAACAATTTGAAGCTGGAAGGACAGGTTAAGTTGAATGAGACTGGAGAGTATCCTGTGACATTGTATACGGTGGATTCGGATGGGAATAGGTCTGAGGCTAGAAATTTGGTGGTGAGAGTTGTCTAAAATAATCAATTTGTTTAGGGTGTCAAAACTACGCTTTTCTATAATAAAAAATCATGTAGGGATGAATACAGTTGAAAAGTTATCTATGAATTTAAGGGGCAACGACTATGTAAGAGTTTAAAGATTTAAACATTCCGGAGAAAATTAAGAAGATTCTGGGCGACAAAGAGAGAATCCAGTGGTTCGCATCTAAGTACGCGAATGCGAGGGATGTGTTCTTTGTCGGTCGTGTATAGATTATGTGGTTTGTTTGGAAGGTTCGTTGAAGCTGAAGGAGATCAGTTATATCCACAGCGAGGCATATGCAGCGGGAGAACTGAAACATAGAACGATCAGTCTGATTGAGGATGGAACGCTGGTCATTGGTGTTCTGGCTCAGTCGGAATTATATGAAAAGACCGTAAGCAACATGGTTGAGTGTAAATCCAGAGGAGCTTATCTCTGTGCGGTAACGAGTTACGGAAATTATGCTATCGAAGATACAGCTGATTTCGTGACTTACGTACCGAAGGTAGATGAGAGATTTATGGCTTCGTTGACTGTAATTCCTCTGCAACTCTTGGGGTATTACGTGAGTGTGAAAAAAGGTCTTGATGTTGATAAGCCTAGGAACATAGCGAAGTCAGTTACAGTGGAGTAATGATTAGTGACTTGTCTTTGAGCAAAATTTAGATTGATAAAATATTGAAAAGAGGAAACTTATGGTCAACATTGATTTGAAAAGAAAAACAGTATTTGTTACAGGAGCAGCTGGATTCATAGGTTCAAATTTGGTACTGCGTCTGTTCAAAGATGTAGAAGATATTGCAATCGTTGGTATTGATAACATGAACGACTACTACGATGTAGCATTGAAAGATTATAGGCTGGAACAAATCGAAAAGATGGCGCCTGCTGGTAAGTGGCTTTTTGTAAAGGGAGACATCGCAGACAAGCAAACCATTACAGACATTTTTGAAACATACAAACCTGCTGCAGTTGTTAACTTGGCAGCACAGGCAGGCGTTCGTTATTCAATTACTAATCCGGACGCTTATATCCAGTCCAATCTTATTGGTTTCTACAACATTCTGGAAGCATGCCGCCACAATCCTGTAGAACATTTGGTATATGCTTCTAGTTCTTCTGTCTATGGTGGAAATAAGAAGGTTCCATTCAGCACAGATGATAAGGTTGATAATCCGGTCAGCCTCTACGCTGCAACAAAGAAGAGCAATGAGTTGATGGCTCATGCTTACTGCAAGCTCTACAACATTCCGTCTACTGGTTTGAGATTCTTCACTGTTTATGGGCCTGCTGGAAGACCTGACATGTTCTACTTTGATGCAACACAGAAGCTGGTCAAGGGTGAGCCTATCCAGATCTTCAATTACGGTAACTGTAAACGTGATTTCACATACATCGACGACATTGTTGAAGGGGTGGTTCGAGTAATTCAGGGTGCTCCGGAGAAGAAGAACGGAGAAGATGGTCTGCCAATTCCTCCATATGCTGTTTATAACATTGGCGGTGGAACTCCGGAAAATCTGCTGAATTACATCAATACACTGCAGGAAGAGTTAGTAAGAGCAGGTGTTCTGCCAGAGGACTACGACTTTGACGCTCATAAGGAGTTGGTTGGTATGCAGGCTGGAGATGTTTCTGTTACCTATGCTGATTCCGAGGCTCTTGAGCGTGATTATGGTTTCACACCGAAGATTGGAATTCGTGAAGGTCTGAGAGCTTTCGCTGAATGGTACAAAGAGTTCTATCAGGTGTAAGAAAAAATAGAGAAGAAAAACAAGAAACCCGACCACACATCTGTGGCCAGTTAAATATATTAGCCCACAGTGTGGGAGAGGAGTAACTGATTTATGAGAGGTTTCAAGAATTTAAAGATTGCGGTAGCTGGTACCGGTTATGTTGGTCTTTCCATCGCAACACTGTTAGCACAGCATCATCATGTAACTGCGGTTGATATCATTCCTGAGAAGGTAGAGCTTATCAACAATAAGAAGAGTCCAATTCAGGATGAGTACATTGAGAAATACTTGGCAGAGAAAGAACTTGATCTTGTTGCAACAGTAAATGCAGAAGAAGCATACACTGATGCAGATTTTGTTGTTATCGCTGCTCCTACAAACTATGACAGCAAGAAGAACTTCTTCGATACCTCTGCTGTTGAAGCTGTTATCAAGCTTGTTATTCAGTATAACCCAGAAGCGATTATGGTTATCAAGTCCACCATTCCAGTTGGATATACCGCATCCGTTCGTGAGAAGTTCCACTGTGACAACATTATTTTTAGCCCGGAATTCCTCCGTGAAAGTAAGGCTCTCTACGACAATTTGTATCCTTCTCGTATCATCGTTGGTACTGATGTTGATAATGTAAGATTGGTAAAAGCTGCTGAGGCTTTCGCAAGATTACTCCAGGAAGGTGCCATTAAGGAAGATATCGATATTCTGTTCATGGGATATACAGAGGCAGAGGCTGTAAAGCTTTTTGCCAACACTTATTTGGCTCTTCGAGTTTCTTATTTCAATGAGCTTGATACCTACGCTGAGATAAAGGGACTGAATACGCAGCAGATCATCAACGGTGTATGTCTTGATCCTCGTATCGGTACTCATTATAACAATCCATCATTCGGTTACGGTGGATACTGCCTGCCTAAGGATACGAAACAGCTTCTGGCAAACTACGCAGACGTTCCTCAAAATATGATGTCTGCAATTGTTGATTCCAATAGAACAAGAAAAGACTTCATTGCTGATCGTGTTCTTGAAATCGCTGGCGGTTATGAATCCAATGATTCTTGGGATAGCAGCAAAGAAGATGACGTTGTAGTTGGTGTATATCGTCTGACTATGAAGAGTAATTCCGATAACTTCCGTCAGAGTTCAATCCAGGGCGTTATGAAGCGTATCAAGGCAAAGGGTGCTACCGTGATCATCTATGAGCCAACTCTCAAAGATGGAGAAAAGTTCTTCGGAAGCGTTGTTGTTAACGATCTGGAAGAGTTCAAGAAGCAGAGTCAGGCCATCATCGCTAACCGTTACGATAGCTGTCTCGACGACGTGATTGAGAAAGTTTACACAAGAGATATTTTCAAGAGAGATTAATTCCGGGGTAGAGACAAATGAAGCATAAGAAAGAAAAACCAACAATTTGTTTAGTGTCTTCTTCCGGTGGTCACTGGGAGCAGCTGCAGAAGCTGAAGCCTTTATTTGAGAAGTATGAAGGTTTTCTTGTTACAGAGAAAACACAGTTTGAAGCAGATGCAAAGTACTTTATGATTCAAACTGACTTAAAGGACAAGCTTATGCTTCCGAAAATGATTGTTAATAGCGTCCGAGCTTTGAAAATTTGGATCAAAGAAAGGCCTGATTTTATTGTAACTACCGGAACAATGGTTGCATATCCTTTTTATCTGCTGGCAGTTCTTACCAAGAAGAAATTTGTATTTATTGAAACCTTCGGACGGGCAGATATGCCTACTGTGGCTGGAAAGCTGATGGAGAAACACTCTGATCTGTTTATCGTTCAGTGGGAAACTCAGGTTAAGCATTATAAAAAAGCAATTTATGGCGGTTGCTTATACTAGAAATAAGCGGAGGGAAAGTCAGTGATATTTGTAACTGTTGGATCAAGAAATTATCCATTTGATAGATTATTCAAGAAGATTGACGACTTATATGAGGAAGGCATTCTTACAGAGCCAATGTTTGCACAGACTGGTACCTCTACATATGATCCTAAACATTACGAGTATAAAAACTTTATTTCACAGGAAGAGTTCCTGGAGAAAATCAAGGAAGCGGACATTGTTGTGAGTCATGGAGCTTCCGGATCCATCATGAAAGCTTTGAATGCTGGAAAGAAAGTTATTGCTGTTACCCGTTTGGAGAAATACGGCGAGCACATCAATGACCATCAGATTCAGAACAATGTGGCTTTTGGAAGCAACGGATATGTTCTGGTAGCAGATTATGAGCTTACTGATCTGGGGGAATGCTTTACCAAGATTTATAACGGAACCGATGGACTTAGAAAGTGGGAGAATACTGATCCACTTCGTATCGTCCACATGATTGATGATTTTATTCAGGAGAATTGGAAGTAATGGCTAGTAATAGAATTGCTAAGAAGGTGAGATATTTTTCTCCGCTTCTTACCGGATAAACTTTATATTCAGCTGAACTATTTTGCTCACTTTAAAAAGCTGGCTAATTCAAAGAAACCAGTAACACACAATGAGAAGCTTAATTGGCTGAAAATTCATGACTGTAGTCCGCTCTACACAGAATTGGTCGACAAATATACTGTAAAAGAATATGTTGACAAAAAAATCGGGGGGGGACACGGTATCTACTCTTAGAGTCTGGGATTCTGTAGATGAAATTGATTTTGAGAAACTTCCAGATCAGTTTGTATTGAAGTGTACTCATGATTCTGAGGGTTTGATTATCTGCAAAGATAAAGTAATGCTCGATTCCGAGGCGGCAAAGGAGAAACTCCGCCAATGTCAGAAACAGAACTTTTATTACATCGGAAGAGAGTGGCCTTATAAGCATGTAAAACCGAGAATCATTGCAGAACAGTACATAGAAGATCATATTGACGGCGAACTTCGTGACTATAAGTTCTTCTGCTTTGACGGTGAGCCAAAGGCAATGTTTATTGCTTCTGAGCGTAGTAAGGGCACAACGAAGTTTGATTATTACGATTTAGAGTTCAATCATTTGAACATTATGCAGAAGTATCCTAACGCCGAAATTCCATGTAGGAAACCTGTTTGCTTTGATGAGATGATTGAGCTGGCGAAGATTCTGTCAAAAGGCTTTCCACATATCAGAGTTGATTTTTATGAAGTAGATGGAAAAGTCTACTTTGGAGAATTGACGTTTTATCATTTTAGTGAATTTATGCCATTCATACCAACAAACTGGGACAAGACATTCGGTGATTGGATTACGTTGTCACCTAAATAAGTAGATGCTAATGCTGTGCAGGAAAGGAACGGTATATGAGAAAAATAAAGATACTTGCTATTAGTACGTCTGGACTTGCTCGCAAAGAAGGTATTTCAACTGTATTATTGGATAACTTCTCCAGATTTGATAAAAGCGCATTTGAACTCCATGTTATTGCAGCCGGTGCTTATAGCTATGAGCTTGTACAAGAATTTGAAGGTGCAGGTGTGGCTATTAAGTGTCTGCCTTCTCGTAAGGCTAGTCTTTCACTGTATGTGAAAGCTTTTATTTCTCTTTTCAAAAGAGAAAAGTATGACGCACTTTATATCCATGGAAGTAGTGCGATTATGAGCATTGAACTTCTGATTGCGAAAATGTGTGGATGTAAAACAAGGGTTGTTCATAGCCATAACACAACTTGCGATCATAAAAAAGCCGACAAATTATTAAGGCCTTTTTTTTATAAGTTATACACAGACGCCATAGCATGTGGTGAAGAAGCCGGAAAGTGGCTTTATGGTGGTAGATCATTTCTGCTTCTTAAGAATGGAAGAGATGTAAACAAGTATCGGTATAACGAGGAGGCAAGACTCTCAACTAGAACAGATCTAGGAATGGGAGTAGACGAGCTCCTGGTCGGCCATGTTGGAAATTTCAATAAACAAAAAAATCAGAAATTTACACTGGCGATATTTAAGGAACTCTTGAAAAAGAATGATGCTGCAAAACTGTATCTTATGGGTGCAGGTACACTGTTGGATGAAACGAAAAATCTTGCAGCAGAGATGGGGCTTCAGGATAAAGTGATTTTTACTGGCTCTATCGGTAATGTACATGAGATGTTACAGGCAATGGATGTAATGATTTTGCCGTCATTGCATGAAGGATTGCCGCTTGTTGCAATTGAATGGCAGATTGCGGCCCTTCCTAGTGTTATCTCGGATGTGGTTACAAGTGAATGTGCATATAGTGATCTTGTATCATTCATGCCACTTGGAGATGCAGGAGCGTGGGCTGATAAAATTGTTGAGATGGCAGCAGTAGATAGAAAACAATTAGCAGAGAAACAAGTTGAATTAACGAAGGAAGCAGGGTTTGATATTAATCAAAACGCTGTGGAACTTCAGAGATTTTTTGTTGATAGATGTAAAAGGTGAGAAGAATGCCTACTTTAGAAGGACTTAGATTGAAACTGTTGAAGTATCCGAGAACCGGAAAACAATTTACATCAAGAAGAATAAAGCAACTGAAACAGACGGATTTCACAATTATTAGCAACAACTGCTGGGGTGGCATGATTTACGAGTCATATGGTCTTTCAAAGCAGAGTCCGACTGTTGGCATGTTTTTTATGGCTCCGGACTATATTAAGTTTGTTTCGGATTTGAAGGCATACACCACTGGTGAGATAAGATTCATTGATCCACAAAAATCAAGATGGAAAGATGCACTACAAGTATCGGGAGATAGTAGATTTGGAACATATCCTGTGGGTGTTGTTTCAAATGGAAAAGAAGATGTAGAGATTTTCTTCTTACATTATCGCTCCGAGAATGAAGCGGTTGGTAAGTGGAAAAGACGTTGTAAACGTATTAATCACGAAAAACTCCTGGTTAAGTTTAATGATCAGAATGGCTGTTCCGAAGAGGAATTATCCGTATTTCTGAACCTTCCATATAAGAATAAAGTTTTCTTCACATGCAAGGATTGGAATGTTCAGTCAGAAGTGATTGTGAAGATTAACCAACCGTTCAATAAAGAGCATATCCAGGCTTCGTATGAACCGTTTGGAAGGAACAGAAAGTTTGATGTTACAGGCTGTTTAAATAACCTGAAATAAGAGGACATTTATGAGTAAGAAAATGGTCATAGTTACACGAAGTATGTTTGCGGGTGGATCTGAACGTGTGATTGCGCAGCTTGCTAATTATTTCGTGTCAAAAGAAATAGAGTGTACATTAATCACAATTGATAATGAAAAAATCTTATATGACCTGGATTCGAGAATTAGCATAATTCCTATCGGAAAAAAAACTGATGGAAAAGGGGCAGATAAGTTTAAACGATATAAAGAACTGAGAAAAATCATTACCAGAATCAAACCGGATGTAGTTCTATCCATGCCGGAAGATATCGGTATTTACGTGATTCTGGCTCTTCTCGGAACAGGAATTTCTGTCTACGTGTCTGAACGGAATAATCCGTGGGTAATGCCGGATGTTAAGGTGACCAGAATTCTCCGAACCCTGATGTATCCTTTCGTTACAGGATTGGTCTTTCAGACTGAAATGGCAAAATCATTTTTCTCAAAGTCTATTCAAAAGAAAGGCGTTGTTATAGGTAACCCAGTGGATGCAACTAGAATACCTGCACCATTTAAAGGCGATAGAAAAAAAGTAATCGTAGGCGCAGGACGACTGGACAAGCAAAAGAATTTTTCGCTGCTCATTTCTGCATTTGCGGAGTTTTCCAAAGAAGTGCCTGGATACGAATTGTGCATCTATGGAGAGGGTAGATTACGGGAGCAACTGGAAAAAGAAGTTGATTTATTAGGAGTTGCTGACAAAGTACATCTTCCTGGAAGAAAAAATAATTTGCTGGAATTAATGAATGAGTGTTCCATGTTTGTTCTTTCATCTGATTATGAAGGAATGCCGAATGTTATGATTGAGGCCATGTGTATGGGTATGCCTGTTATTTCTACAGATTGCCCCTCCGGTGGACCAAAGGAATTGATTCGAGATCATGTCAATGGTCTGTTGATTTCGGTTGGGGATAAAGAAGCCATGGTTACAGCGATGAAGGAATGTGTGGAAGCAGGTAACCAAAAGAAATTTGCAATTAATGCATACCAAATCAAACAAAAACTTGTTGGAGAAGAGATTTTTGAAGAATGGTATAGATTTCTTTTTCAAAAGAAGTAAGGAAGAGAACTAATGAGAGTTAATGCAAAAGCTCAATCAATCGCCATTATATATTACTTGGTCTTAATAGTGACAGCGTTGGGTATGATTTTTAAGTATGCTCCGTTTGGATCCTTAAGAAGAGTTTACATTGCATGTAGGCTTCTTTTATTAGCAGTACTGTTATTGGGCTGGGTTCTTGACTTTGTGAGACATCCTAAAATACATAAGGGCAATTTAATAATAAGCATCTTTGTATTATATGAATTATTTGTGTCAAGAATGCGTGGATTGTTAATTTTTCCAGATGCATTTATTGATATTTTAACGTGGCCGTTGCTTTATCTGTGTTTTAAGAATTACGTTCGAAACTATGAATTGCCGAGTAGAATAAGCAAGACAACAAAATTGATGATGATAATGTTATTCATCTTGTCAGTTCCGCTCATTCTTAAACATAGAGCAGGAAGTGGAGATGTAGGGGGTGTTATCTTCTACGTTTACTACTGTATCACATTTCTTCCTATGGTTTTGTACACTGTTGAAGATAGCAAGACAAAGAATTGCTTTTTCTTAATTACAATTCTACTTCTTATGTTATCGACAAAGCGATCTGGAACTATTGTTGCGGTAATTGGATATGTTATTTACCTGTTCAACGATGTTCGTGTTAGGGAGAATATTAGGAATAAAGCAAAAAAGTATTTACGATACACGTTCTTCATCGCATTGGCTGGAATTTTGCTGTTTGTGATGGATAAGATGTTTTCATTTGCAGTGTTTGAACGATTGAGAAGTATTTCATTTGACCAAGGATCTGGACGAGAGTATATTTGGGCATATGTTTTAAATGCCTTCCACCAATCCGAAACTAGTGTTAGATATTTGGGACATGGATTCCAAGCAGTTTACTATCGTCTTAAGCCGTTTGGAGTGGATAGACTGGCGCATAATAGCTATCTTGAATTCCTGTATGACTATGGTTATATAGGCTTGTCAATCTTTTTAGTGTATTTGCTGGGGATGGTGAGAAAAGCAATAGCTGCTTTCAAGAGTAGAGATTATAAAACACCAATAATATTATACACATTGTTAATCTGTGTAGTATTTGGATATACCAGCTACCTTTTTGAGGAGTCAGCAATTATAGTCCCTATAGCCATATTCTGGGGCTGTTTTGACGGTGAGCGATATAAGAGCAAGATGTTGGAAAGAAAGAGTGTTTAACGATGATCAAGAAGATGATTGGCCTGCTGAATTGGGGGATTGTTTCCATAATGACAAGGCTAAAATTAAAAGGAAATATTACAATTGGGAGAACTGCCAGCATAACCTGCATTCCAAAGTTGTCAACAAAATGCGGTGGAAGAATTACCATTGCAGATAAGTGCGGAATGGAGCAGTGTGAAATTGTAGCATTAAACGACGGAGAAGTTGTTATCGGGGAAAGAACTACCATAGCATCCGGATTTCTTGCGGTGAGTCATAAGAGAATACAAATTGGTAAACATTGCTCTATTGCACCAAATGTTACAATCTATGATCATGATCATATTTTTAATAAGAATGGTATTCAGCCAGGATTTAAAACATCAGAAGTCACTATAGGCGATAATGTTTGGATTGGCACAGGGGTTATCATTCTGAAAGGAACTGAAATTGGAGACAATTGTGTTATTGGCGCAGGAACCGTATTACAAGGAAAGATTCCAAATAATAGTTTAGTGAAATATGGGAGAGATATCACTGTAAAAGCTATTGATTGGGAATGAGGAAGAAATTATGCCAAAAGTGTCTATCATTATTCCGGCTTATAATGTAGAAAAATACATTGAAAAATGTTTGAATTCTGCGATTAACCAGTCAGAGAAAGATATCGAAATAGTTGTAGTGGATGATGGGTCTTCTGACACTACTGGAATGCTTATTGCCCGAATGGCTGAGAAGGATAAAAGAATAATCTTTATTCCTCAAAAGAACACGGGTGTTTCAGGAGCAAGAAATAATGCCATAAAGCATACAACTGGCGAGTATCTGCTATTTTTAGACTCAGATGATTGGCTGGAACACAATGCAGTTGAAGAATTATTGAATGCTTTACCGGATGGAAAAGATGTTCTTGTATGTAGTGAGTGTTACTTTGTTGAATATGAAGATGATGTTTTAATCAGAAATCAGCAGGGAATAAATAACGCTAAATACTATATTGGTAGAGAGGAAGCATTACTAAAGGCGGGGCGAGCAACCCAGTATAAGTTGCAGAGTTCATGCTATAAACTTTTTAAGAGAGAAGTGGTTATTGAGAATAATATACAATTTGAAAAGTCCGTCCATTATGGAGAAGATGGTTTGTTTGCGTTTGAGTATCTTTTGAACATGGATGGCATTGTTTATATTCCAACACCTTTGTGGAATATATTGGATCGACCAGGTAGTGCCACAAAAGCACACTATAATCCTAAGATGATTACATCATTAACAGCGGTCGACAAGATGTTAGAGGCGGGAAGATGTTATATAACAAATAAAGTTATTGACAACCTCCGAGCACAGAAGGCAGAGAGAGCAATTTGGATATTAAACAAGTATCTTTTAGCAGACAGGGATAATAAGAGTGAGTATTTAATCGCGCAAACGGCGTTGAAAGAAAATTGGAGATATCTAGTAAGAAGAAATAAAACGGTGAAAACTTTAGTCCAGTGTGTATTGATGCAGACTTTTCCAGAAAACGTACTTAAACCGCTGATCAAGGCTAAAGACAGGAGAAAGAACTGAGTATGAATTCAAAATTAAGAAGTGCCTTAAAGCGAATGGCATTTACAGGAAAATTGGATTTTTTGTCAGATGAAAAGTATCTGGAAGTGCTTTTTTTTGCACATATGAATAGGCGACTGGATTTGCAAAATCCGAAAACATTTAATGAAAAAGTTCAGTGGCTTAAGCTGAATAATCGCAAAGAGAAAGATACTATGTTAGCTGATAAATATGCAGTCAAACCATATATGGCAAGTATTATTGGTGAAGAATATATTATTCCTACACTTGGAGTGTGGGAACAGTTTGGTGATATCGATTTTGATAAACTGCCGGAAAAGTTTGTTCTTAAGTGTACGCACGACTCTGGAGGATTGGCTATCTGTACGGATAAGGCTGTGTTCGATAAAGATAGGGCAAAGGCAAAAATTGAGAAGTCATTAAAACGAAACTACTTTAGGAGTAGTAGAGAATGGCAGTATAAGAATATTCCGCCTAGGATTATTGCGGAACCTTTTATCGGAATTGATAATAAAGCTCCGGACGATTACAAATTTATTACCTTCAATGGAGAACTCGACACAGTCATGGTATGCAAGGGGCGAGATGTTGGTCATCCATGGTTCTATTTCTATGATCAGAATTGGAAGAGAGTGATCTATCAGCATCCAGAACTTGAAAAAGACGATGAAGTCGAGAAACCGGAAAACTTTGATGTGATGTTGAAAATTGTTAATCAACTTGCAAAAGGATATATTCACATGAGGGTTGATTTGTACAATGTTGGTGGGAAGGTGTATTTTGGAGAGCTTACATTTTTCAATCAAAGCGGATTCGACACTGACATCACGTATGAAACAGATATTATGTGGGGCAATAAGATGAAGGTTCCATTTTAGAAGTAGGTGAAAATATAGAATGAAAGTGGCTATAGTAACGTTGTTTGGCAATTTTAATTATGGTAATCGTTTGCAGAACTATGCGCTTCAAGAAGCTATTACTAGTTTGGGGCATCAGGTAATAACGATTAATGCTGATTACGACACAAGCTGCGTGAAAAGATTTGTAAAACAATTTTTAGAGAGAACGAAAGGCGGAAGAAAAATTAAGAGTATTACAGATTTAAAGCGTGATAGGGCATTTGATGCGTTTACTCGTAAGTACATACCAACGGTTATATATCATAATTCTAACGGAGAGATTCCGGAAAGTGTTAATTTAGAGTTTGATGCTTTTGTCACAGGAAGTGATCAAGTATGGAATCCTCTGTTTTGGAAAGATTCCGATCTGTCCTGCGAATTGAGAAACTATTTTTTGGCTTTTTCGAAGAATAAGACTGTATCGTATGCTGCAAGTTATGGCATTGATGTATTACCGATACAATGGCTATCTCGTATTGAACCTCTGCTGAAAGAATTTCACTTTATTTCTGTAAGAGAACAGTCAGGAAAAGATATTACTGAAAGTATGGGAAGAGAAGCAACGGTGGTCCTTGATCCCACACTACTGTTATCTGCCGACGAATGGAGAAAAACTGAAAGCTCTATGGTAGATAATCGGAAATATGTTCTGACTTATTTTTTGGGAAAACAGTCTAATACTGTCTACTCACAGATTAAAGATCGAGCAGATAAAATAAATGCTGAAATTATTAATCTGTATGATTCTTCATGTAAGTATTACAGTTGTGGTCCAGATACTTTCTTGGAGCTTATTGATAAGGCGGAGATAGTTTATACGGATAGTTTCCACGCCACTGTTTTTTCGCTTCTTTTTCACACTGAATTTGCTGTGTTTAATCGTAAACATGGTAATAAATCTGATATGAGTAGTAGAATTACTACTCTGTTGGGCACAGTTGGGATTGATGGCGGTGTATCGGTTGAAGATTCTATTTATTATCATAGAAATTTTTCTGAATATGATACCGCTTTAGATAAAGAAAAGGGCAGGTCGATGCTATTTTTACGGCAGGCACTATCGCAATAAAATGGCATAGGAGGCAAGTGAAGAGAAAATGGGATCATCTAAATACACTAAGTTAGTAAAAAATACGGCGATATTTGCAATTGGAAATTTTAGTACAAAGATACTGACATTTCTTATTGTTCCGCTTTATACATACGTCCTCACGACAGAAGAATACGGTCGCATTGACTTATTTACGACGACTATCAGCTTCTTAGTTCCTATTGTTACTCTTCAGGTGCAGGAAGCTTTGATTAGATACTTATTAGGAAGAGAAATTGATGAACAGACCGCAGTTAGCAACTGCTGGGCCACATATTTGTGTGGTTCCATAATATCCTTATGCTTATTTCCATTATATAAACTCTACTTCAAAACGGTGTTTTTGGCAATATTCTTCACTGTTTTGCTGTTATGTAACGCATTTAATTCGATATTTACTCACTATTTGAGAGCTGTTGGGAAAAATATAGCCTATACGATAAAAGGAATAGTTGGTACAACCGTGCTTTTATCATTAAATGTTCTTTTCTTGGTTGTGTTTAAACATGGAATGATGGGCTACCTTTATTCCCTGTTAGTATCACAGATTGTCGGTGTCTTATACTTACTGATTATAGGCCAGTTGTGGAATAAGCTAAATTTCAAATCATTAGATAAAGACTGGCTTAAAAAGATGCTGGTATTTAGCATCCCATTAATTCCTAATTCATTAATGTGGTGGGTAATGTCTGCTGGTGATAAATACATTATTAATTACTTTTTAGGTGATAGTGCAAATGGTATATATTCACTTTCTTTGAAAATACCAACAATTATCACGCTGTTTTATTCCATTTTCTTCCAGGCGTGGCAAATGTCTGCGATTGAAGAGAATAATGCAGAAGGAAGAAGGCAGTTTTACGAAACAGTTTATAAGTTGACCAATGCGTTATTGGCAGGAATGATCGCATGTATCATTGTTGGAATTAAACCGCTATATGTGCTGATAATGAGTGAGCGTTTTGCACCGGCGTGGATCTATGTTCCTATTCTTGCGGTAGCAACAGCCTTCAATTGCCAATCCTCTTTTTTTGGAGTGGTGTATACCACTTCTGAAAAAACAAAGAAAGCATTTGGAACTACAGCGTTAGGTGCAGCAATGAACGTATTCTTTAACTTTTTGCTGATAAAACCATTAGGATTACAAGGTGTTGCAATAGGTACGTGCCTAGGGTATGTAGTGGTTTGTCTAATTAGAGCGCGAGATTGTCAAAAGGAAATACATATGAGCTTTGATTTTGTTCGAACTCTGTTAGCAATCATTATTGTTACTATCCAAAGCATAATTACGGTAACTCGTGGTAATATTGAAATTGGTGTTGCGGGTGTGATAAGTATTGGTGCGATTATCATTCTGTACAGAACAGAAGTTAAAGAAATCTTGAGCAAGGCACTAAAAATGATTAAGCGATAGGCTTAGAATGCAACCGAAGTGGAATACAAAAAATCATTATTTAAGATAAATGCAAGTGCAGAAACAGAAAGGACATAATTATGGAAGCGACGTTTTGGGCACTGGTGCCGCCGATTCTGGCAATTATTATTAGCTTGATTACGAAAGAGGTTAATCTTTCTCTTGTAATTGGTATTGTAATGGGATGTGGACTGTACTGCAGTTTCGATCCATTCACAACAGCAACGACTATGTTTGATATCATGAGCTCCAAAGTTTATGGAAATATGGGAGTTCTGTTCTTCGTTATTCTTCTTGGCATGATTGTTCATCTGATGAATATGTCTGGTGCTACCCATGAGTATGCTAAATGGGCTAGTAGAAGACTGAAGACCAGAAAGCAGTCTTTGCTTGCAACCATGGCTCTCGGTATTATCATTTTTGTTGATGACTACTTCAACTGTCTCACAGTAGGTACTGTTATGAGACCTATTACCGATAAGAACAAGATTTCCAGAGAAAAACTGGCTTATATTATCGACTCAACAGCAGCACCTGTCTGTATTATCGCACCTATCTCTTCTTGGGCTGCAGCAGTTAGCTCTTCTCTTCCAGACGGCTCTTCTATTGATGGTTTTCAGCTGTTTATGAAGACGATCTTCTGCAACTATTACTCATGGCTTTCTCTTGGAATGATTCTTTTCACAGTACTGCTTTCTGTAGATTTCGGAAAGATGAGAGAGTATGAGAAGAATGCACTTGCAGGTGAACTTGAAGTTGCTGAAGATATTGTTCCGTATTCAAATCGTCACGGAAAGGTTGCCGACCTGCTGCTTCCGGTTATTGCCTTAATTGTATTGTCTATTATTTCTATGCTTTATACTGGCGGCTTCTTTGATGGTGAAATGTCTATTGGTGATGCATTTGCAAACTGTGATGCGATCCTTGGACTTGCCATGGGTGCTGCATATACTGTGATTTTTGTTGCATTACTTTACCTGCCTAGAAAGATTGTTACTCCTAAGGAATTCCTCGATGGATTGGTACAAGGATTTATTAACATGGTACCGGCTACACTAATCCTTACTTTCGCATGGACTCTGAGTGGTATTTGTGGTGGTGATTATCTTAATGCTGGTGGATTTGTGGCAGATGTTGTTAACAAGTACAGTATTTCACTGAACCTGATGCCTGCCATCTTCTTTGTAATTGCTTCGCTTCTGGCATTCTCTACAGGTACTTCTTGGGGAACATTCGCAATCCTTCTTCCAATCACAGTATCCGTATTCGATGACCAACTACTTCCTCTGACTGCTATTACAACTGCAGCAGTTCTTGGTGGTTCTGTATGTGGTGACCATATTAGCCCGATTTCAGATACAACTATTCTGAGTTCTACCGGCGCTGGATGTAGCCACATCAATCATGTATCTACTCAGATGCAGTATGGTTTGGTTGTAGCAGCGATGTCTGTAGTGAGCTATTTAGTAGGTGGATTTACTGAGAGTACTGCAGCAGGTTTTGTTACAGGATTTGCTGTCCTGATTGTATTTGTACTTGGGGCCAAGAAGTTCTATTCAGCAAAGGAAGTGTAAGGACGTTATGAATACCTTAAACGTAATAAATACGTATGCCGCATACATAAATGATTACGATTTGCGGATGAATAGTTCTTCTGGTGGTATTTTTACAGAAATAGCTGAGCATATATTAGGCAAAGGCGGCATTGTCTATGGGGTCAGCATGTCATCCGATTGTCGTCAGGCCTTTTTTAAACGCATAGATGATATCAAAGATTTAGGCTATCTTCGCGGATCAAAATATCTTCAGGCATTGGTTGGAGATACATATAAAGCTGTAAAAAAAGATCTTGAGCAAGGATTATTAGTTCTGTTTACTGGAGTTGGTTGCCAGATTAATGGACTTAAGTGTTTCCTTGGAAAAGAGTTTGATAATCTTATCTGTGTCGATGTCGTTTGTCATGGTGCACCATCTCAGAAATTATGGGGGATTTATGTTGATGCTCTGGAAAAGAAATATTCTGGGCAATTGATTTCTGTAAATTTCCGTTGCAAGAACGAAGGATGGAAAAATTTCGGCGTAGAAGAAAATACTTCATGTAAGACTATTTTTACTCCGAAAGGTCGTAATCCATACATGTTGATGTTCTTAGATAATTATTGTCTTAGACCATCTTGCTATGAATGCACAGCGAAACAATATAAACTGTCTGATATTTCATTGGCTGATTTCTGGGGGATTGAGAAGATCCAACCGGAGATGAATGATGGAAATGGTGTATCTCTTGTAATTACAAGAACTACTCGTGGTGATAAACTGCTTTCAGAGTTATTACCTAAAATGAAGGTTGCGAAAGTAGCTTACGAGGATGCTGTAAAAGAAAATATTGCAGAATTCCGTTCAGTTACCAGGCCAACTGGAAGAGATACATTTTTTACTGATCTGGACAAATTGACATTTGAGAAAGTAAAGAAAAAATATGCTATCCCTGCTCGAATTCCATTAAAACATAGATTAAAGAACTTGGTAAATACTTTAACACATTCGCGTGATGAAGGGGGGCTAGCATTTAGAAATTATGGACTGCAGATGGTCCTCAAAGAACAGAAAGGATATGCGATGATTTCAAATAAAGCATAGCTTAACGAATGGATTGAGTATGAGAGGAACAAGTATGGTATATCGGGAGGGGGGCAAAGGCGTTCCTGAAATTGTTGGCTGGTAGTGAAACAGCTACAATTTGGGCATATCAACGCAGACTACGCATTACCGAGTATCACAAAAATTGTAATCACAGAATTTGCTATGCGATTAGTAGGATACTTCTTAATCATAAAAAGAATAAATATGGGCTACAGATTTCATTAAATGTGTTTGGTAAGGGACTTAAGATAATGCATCTAGGTCCTATTCTTACAAATGGATTTTCTAAAGTAGGAGAGGATTGTTCAATACATATCAATACATCAATTGTTGCACAAGGGGCAGGTGGCGGAGTTCCAATCCTTGGAAACGATATTGTTATTGGTGTTGGAGCAGTGCTCCTTGGCGAAATTACTGTTGCATACGGCATTGCGATTGGAGCAAATGACGTTGTAAATAAGTCTTTTGAGGAAGAGAATATAGCTATCGCGGGGGTTCCTGCTAGAAAAATTTCTAATAATGGCACGCTTAGCTGGGGAAGAGCTGACAAGAATGAATAATTATAAAGGCAGGTTGGCTGGCAAAAGGGTATATATCCTGCTTCCGATCAGCTTGTGGAACTTATCAGGGATGGCGAACTATTTGTGACCAAAAAAGATGGAAAAAACATCTCATCAATGGCATTAAATCATGATTACAATGAGGGTTATGAACAAATTGAGTGGAAAACTGCTGCTGAGAGAGAAGAAGATTTTGTGATTCATATGTTAGTGTTCATCCGCCGCTCCTACAAAGAGGTCTTGCGAGCAAAATGGTGTGGTTTGCCATTGAAAGTGCCAGAGGTCAAGAGGGAAAAGTAATCCGTCTTGATGTTCTTAAAGGAAACTTACTGGCGAACTTCTTTACGAAATGGCAGGATTTCAAAAAATCAATACAATCTTTATGTACTATCCGGGCACCGGCTATACCGACTATGAGATTCATGAACTTGTTTTGTGATGTGCTGACCACAATCCTACACTAGCTCATCGACTTTCCACAGAAATTGTACTATAATTATAATAAGGAAAAATTACCAATGAAAGAACTACCTATCTTATATACCCGAAAAGAAGAATGTTGCGGCTGTACAGCCTGCTATGCCATTTGTCCTAAGAATGCTATCTCCATGATTCCGGATGAAGAAGGATTTCTGTATCCTAGTATTGATGCGGAGAAGTGCGTTCGATGTGGGAGCTGTTTGAAGGTCTGTCCGATTAAGGCCGCTGTTACCGTGCAGAATAATTGAGAAAAATGTGTGCCACTAAGTCATTAAAAAGCCAGCATCCACAACCAAAGTTCGAAAGCAGTACTCAGGAAAATGGCGGCTATCTGTTTTTTCAATACAGCATTTATCCAAGTACGCTAATACACATGACAAGCCAGCCGTCGCTGCAAGCTTTACGAAGCTCATAGCGGATGGTGTGTACAAGGAAGAACTGTATTCGGATCTTTATTGATGCACTGCGTAGAAAAGGAAGGCTTATGGAACGATTCATACCAGTGAAAATAACAGACCGTCAGTGAGCAGAAAAACTATTGGATGGAGAAGTGTTTATGAGACCTCTTCATGAGTTTGGCTCCTGGGGTGTCAGAAATGCGGATAAATCTGTTCAGAATTCATTCCGTGGCGACATAAATGAGGGAACAGTAGCAGTATTTCATGATCCTCGTGATTGTGATGCATTAAAAGGAGCTGCCCCGGATTTTCTAAATGTCATCAAAGGGGTACACTATGCGGATGATATACAGTTTTTTTAGATTTTCTCTCTGTATTGCATGGAGTATGAACCCCAGAGTGATTTCTTCCGAAAGCCAGATGTGAAGATAAAAGAGTTCGGTGATATGGCTGTTGTTATCAGTGAATTTAATGAATTCATTAAGCGATATGGGAAAGCTTTCTTTGCCCATTACGAACATATTTACTCTATGATGGATAGGGAGGAGTTTTATGACTATGAGGAAACCAAGGCTATAAATCCTCTATTCAGTAAAACAGTAGCATATCGATATCAGAAAGAACTTAGGTTAGTATTTGCGGAGGTAGAACCAGACCGTTTTGCTCTTGGTAAACATGCAGATGAGGCGATGCGGTTGGTGCAAAGCCTTGCTCGTGTAAAGCTACAAATCGGAGATATAAGAGAGATAGTATATGCTATTCCAATTGAAGATTTCCTTAAACTGAAACTCGAAGATCGTCCACTCCATTTTCCAATGAGAGAATCTGGTCAGGAGCTAAGTGATTTTGATCAGATCGTTGAATTCACACGAGAATAGATGAAGAATTATAGAAGTTTAGTCGTAAAGACTGCCTGTTGCATTTATTAAAGGACTGGATACCTTTTGATTGTGATAGGCTGACTTGAATACATGCAATATTATATTGTCATTTATTTATCTTTTCGGAACTTGGCTATGTTGTCTGAAGGTTACGCTTAAAAGAAAATTGAAGTCTTTCGAAACGGAAGTTGAAATTGATGGAGGTAAGATGATGAGTGCGATTTTCGTAACATGTTTGATGGTTCAGATGGGATTCCCTACGGGTGTTTGTGAGGTTTGTAGCCAAATGCCCCCATACAGTCGCTGAGGAAAGAGAAGATAGTAAGATAAATGGAACTGTACCCAGAGGCCGTACCTCTGAACCTCACCAAAGAAAATTCAGGCAAAATTGAATTTTGAGTAAATTTCGCCCTTCCTTAAAGCTCATAAATTAGATTAATAGTGAAAAGAAACATACCACTAGGAGGATAAGTTAGATTGACAGTGAATAAAACGAACTTATCGAATAACACCACACCCAATAAACGTGGTCGCCCACTCAGTTAAGCCTATGATGTAGCTACCATATTACAGAATCAGATTTCTATTGTCTGCGAGGTCTATGATGCCTGCCAAGAGATCAAAGCCACGGCAACCGAATTAAATCTGGCAGAGCTGAAGGTACGGAAGCTCCCATTACAGCAGGCAATCTCGACTACGAACAGACCGATACGATTCAGTCTCTCCAGCGGGAAGGTAAAACGCTACAGCAGATCATGTAGAACACTGGACTATCCAGAGCTTCTATCAATGGGTACCTTCCCTATGTCTGTATTCCTTCAACTAATAAGATTTCAACTCCAAACTATGAACGTGTGTTGATTGACCCACAGGATCCAAACAGAAAGCATATCTATATTCAGGCTAAAAAAGGGAACTGTAAATCTGGATACAGAAAATTATGCATTATTGAAGGGCGAAACATACCTGCTGACTACAGAGGGCCATATTGACAATTTAGATAAATATGAGCATGTGTTTGAAGTGAAAGCAGAAACGATATTCAATTTTGCAACAGATCCGGCGAAAGTTCATATCATTCCGGAGAGTGTATTACATTGGGTGAAATTTCTGACTGAGGTAGAGAATTCTAAGATTCAGTTTGCAGGCTGCAAAGGAATTATGTTTGATACTAACAGAACGTATTCCGGCAAGAATGAAGGTGAAATGATATCACAGAACAAAATATCTGCATATGGAGACGCAAGAAAATACATCCGTTCTTTCAATAAGGGGGATTACGCACTGTTTTACTCCAAAGGGAGAGGCGTCATTGCGATAGGAAAAGTCTTGACGGATGAGTGTACTAATGCTGACAAGGATGAAGCTTATAGGAAGGTAGAGATGATTACCCCGAAGAATTTTTCTGGAAATGCAGCTGAGTTACCGGCATTGTCTCCAACAGAAATCAAAAATATACTTGGTAGAAATTTTTATTGGGCATCTACCATTAAGACTCCATTTTTGACAGGTATACAGGTGGAGCTGCTGATACAGGCACTGAACAAAAAACAGAGATAAAGCAAGGGAGGAAAATCTGTATGGGAAATACATCAAAAGAACCAAGTGAGCATGATTACGATCGTAAATACTGAATTCAAGCAATTGTAAATGACAGCAAACTGTGTAAGCGACTGAATAAGGAAATCAATGGGCTGGAGAACCTCTGTTGAATTGGCCTGTTAAGCAATGAGGATTATGCTGAGTATAAGCTGAATCAGCAGGTAATGCCGGATAACCTTGGCATTATATATAAAGAAATTACAAGGAAGGATATTTGAGTGCTGGTCAACACAGCAGTTGCAGTGAAATGGAATTGCGGTCAGTGATGACAATATGGAATTTAGCATTACATTAAAGCAACTACTGAAGATCCTGTGGATGGCATCAAAAACCATGCCTCAACTATCACAAAAGAAAAATTTAAACTGATTAACTGGTTTGTTTATATCTCAGTTCGCATTTACCAAGGCAATATACATTTACTCAATCTTGAAATGGTGTGCTTGGGCTTCAATGATAAGAGCCGGATCTAATGTCAGGTTGGAGCATACCAAAATAGCCGTGCTGTTATTGTACTTTACAAGCACGAATTGTAATTCCTGATACAGTTTGCTGCCCCTGAGCTGACTTAAGGAAAGATATTCGACTTCCTGTTCCGATATTGTAATTATACTCGTCAACCTGTGGACAGGCCAGTTTAGTATTTTTCGGAAAAAGATGGTGACTATAACATTACCATTCCTTACATTTCCCCAACAATTTTAATCTCCCCCCTAGAATTTTTCTCCCAACTATGCTATAGTATCCAAGATAGAGCAATAAACGTATAAAAAATACCAGTTTTAAAAAACTAAGTAACAACCCTTGTAACATTTACCAATAAAAACCAGTCAAACCACCATTTGATTTGCCGTAAAATCTATTGACATAATAGAACATAACATCATATACTAATAATCAGAAATTTTACATATTTTCGTAATTCCCATATTTGAGCATTGCGATATGTACCTATATATAATAAGGAAGACAATATGAACCAACCCCAAGTTCCAAGTCATACTCCCAAATGGCTGCCACCCACAATGTGGGCCACTTTTACAATAATCCTGCTGGTTACATTAACATTGTCCTTCCAAACCGGCACTGCCACAAAGGCCCTGGAGAAGCCCCTGGTATCCCAGGTAACCAACACAATGACAACCCTTCCTTCCGAAGAAGCAATCCTGACAATCACCTATTACATCAGGCAGATTGGACGTGCTCTGTTATTTTTCCTGCTCGGCCTTACCGGAAGCTGGTCAATCCACCTTACCTTCCGCAAGATTACCGCCAGGAACCGGTTCCTTGGAACTGCTCTTATGTTGTTTATAATATCGTATTTCACAGAAAAAATGAAAATATTTATCCCCGGAAGGCACTATTCCTTCCCGGAATGCCTTGAAAGCTTTCTTTTCGGCATATTAGGCTGTATCTGTATAACCTTTCTGCTATATCATTTGCGCCGCATAGCCAGCCGGCCGCCGGAAAGTAATATAAATAAAACTGCCTCAGGGAGTACGAAATAATATCGGCACATCCGATATTATATCTGTGTATACTGTTTTCTGCGTCCATTGCAGAAAATCAGGTGCCAGGTTCCGCCGGAGGCCCATATTCGCAGAGCGGATATGGTATAATATCATTAGAACATCAGAAAGTTTGCATCACACAATTAACAAAAAGTGCCATAAAAATACAGCATAAAATCTCTTCATTATTTTTAGAACAAGAAAAAATTTCCCATTACAGGGAAAATAAAAATCAAATACAAAAGCAGGTCGCAGCGCATACTTAAATTAAGCACTGATTATATCCAACACACAATTTTCATTAATCTTCATTATGTCGGATTTAACCATACTTAAACCGTAGCACATACCGCATTACACAAACACACAAAAGGTTCCCAACCCTGACACGGTTTCTAACCCGGCCCCAACGCGCCGCCTGCCCCCTGGAGGAATATGTACCAGAAAAAGTCCAATTTGCAAAATCTCATAATAATATCAATAGACTGCCTTGTCCTTGTGCTAAGCTTGGGCATTGCCAATTACATCCGGCATCAGAAGTTCTTCAAAGGTCTAAACAACCCGATGGATATGAAGGTTCTGATTGCTATTTTTTTGGTGGTCTTTCTGATAATCAACCTGTTTAAGAACTGGTACAAGCAGATGCTTCTGCGCGGACCGTTCCAGGAACTGATTGAAATCATCAAACTCAACCTGGTCACCCTGGCCGGAGCTACCTTTGCCCTGTATTTCACCCGTGTTATCGACGAGTATTCCAGAAAGGTATTGTTTTACTTCGTTCTGATAGATGTGGTGCTGATGTTCATCGTCCATCAGCTGTATAAGAAGTACCTGCCGGTATTCTACCGTATGGCCGGCAATGCCAGACAGCTTCTGCTGGTAGCTACCAGCGATGAAGCAGACCTGCTCGTTTCCGAAATGAAAAACAGCAAGGACTACAGTTATGCCATCAAAGGCATCATACTCCTTGACAGCGGAAAGAAAGAAAACAGCAGTAGTAAAAGTAAAGGGACTCCTGACAGAAAAGAAGTAGGCGGCATTCCAGTAGTTGCTTCCAGCAGTGAGCTTGTGGACTACTGCCTGACCGCATCCCTGGATGAGGTAATCATCTGCGCTGACAGGAAAACCCAGGAAGAGCGGAAAAACGATATGGAAAATCTTGCAGCCATGGGTCTTACCATCCATCTGCAGATTCCCGTCCTGGAGCTGGATGAGGCGCCGCAGCGCATCCTTTCCCAGTTTGGTCAGTTCCATACCGTAACCTATGCCAATAAGGTGGCGCCTTTCGGCCAGCTTATGCTGAAGCGCCTTATCGATATTGCAGGAGCGCTGGTGGGAACGATAGTTCTCATTATCCTGACCATTTTTGTCGCTCCGTTAATTAAGCTGGATTCTCCCGGCCCGATATTTTTTGCGCAGAAGAGGGTGGGACGCAACGGCCGTATCTTTAAGATGTACAAGTTCCGTTCCATGTACATCGATGCGGAGGAGCGGAAGAAGGAACTCATGGCCCAGAATGAAATGGACGGCCTGATGTTCAAGATGGAGGATGATCCCCGTATTACGAAGGTGGGAAAATTCCTGCGGAAAACCAGCCTGGATGAGTTCCCACAGTTTATTAACATTTTAAAAGGCGATATGAGTCTTGTTGGGACAAGACCGCCGACGCTGGATGAATTTGAGAATTATCAGTCTTATCATAAGAAGA
>OATK01000792.1_pt1 | contig 24923 bp, 10 predicted proteins | sample 1516611 | NCBI WGS metagenome assembly OATK01 (sample SAMEA2579947, study PRJEB22360) | human gut metagenome | biome: human gut; feature: human-associated habitat; material: faeces | place: Denmark | collected 2008/2010 | reverse complement strand
TAGTTCCAATTTCTTTTTTCAAAAAAAGCCTTTATTTTCGTCATTACTGAAATTAAATTTCTTTTTATTTTCCATTTTTTTATCCACACTATATTCAGTTTCTCCATACTTCTATTAATTATGTCTTGCTTTATTATAATATCATATATCCCTATCTATTTAAAGTTTATGGTGTATATTAAATTATTACCTTACATAGAAAAAGCCAGCCACAATTATGTGACCAGCCTCTCTTCTACTTGCTCTATTTTTTGGTACGTTCTCCCTCAGATTCCATTACCTGTTGCATAGCTTTCTGTCCAGTGCGTCTTGCAACTTCTTCCTTTTTCTCATTCAGTTTTGCAAGGACAGATTCTTTTTGACGGTTCTTTTTATCTTTTGGTGCAGCATTATTCTTAAGTCCGTCAATCATATTATAATTTGCTTCCTCTGTGATTTCCGCACTTCGCAGGTATTCTCCATTCTCCATGTACTTCTGCCAGTTATCCAATTTCGGTTTATAGCCTTCTGTCTGCTCCTGCACTGGCGGATGCAGAGAATCAAGAATCTTCTGTTTTACTACATCATCAAATCCGTTGTAGGTGCTGTCTACAAGCACATTACCTTTCTGATCTAAGACTACATACGCAACATCTTTCCCATACTGCTCATGTTCCATAAGAAAATAATTTTTTCCCTCTACCAACAGGTAATCTATTACTTCCCATGTTCCGTCTTTTCCCTCTATTTCATATCCAACTGTATCTTTTGTAAGTCCACCGCTTTCTGAAGATGTGACTTTCATAAAATCAGGAATCTCTATAAAAGTGTCTTTGTTTACATAGTAAGTGGTCGTGGCACCATTATCATTAAGGATCAGCACATCACTGGTACTGACTGCATGACCTTTATAATTATGGGGCTGTTTCTTCTCCAGATCCTTTTTTATCTGCTCTGGCGTTTCTCCCGGTTTCATTGTTCCAAGATACACCTGTTCATAATTTGCCACCTGCACCGGAATCTGATCCTGTGCAAGTTCTTCATAGGTACGGAAAAGAAGATTTCTCAATTCCGGTTTCTTTTTTAACTGATAAACTGCAAACTGACTTCTACTCATTCTCCATCCACCTCCAGATCTGCTTTATAAATTTCTACCATTTTCTGCAATTCTTCATATCCCTCATCGCTAAGATAATAGAGCTTCTGAATCGTTGTAAAAATCAGCAGCTTCATATCTTCGTCCAGATAGGAAAAAATCTCATCCATTGCTTCCATTGTCTGTACCCGGTTTCCTGCATCAAAAATTGCCACTGCTATATATTCATCTTCCTCAAACCTTACTATCATAATGTTACATCTCCCTTCTTATGTGCATTGGATTTTTCTTTCGATGTATTCTGCTCCTGCTCTTTTATTTTCGCCTGACGCTCTCTGAGTGCCTGAAGAACAGATTCTTTTCTGCTCTTTGGCTGCGGAACATTTTCTTTTTGTACAGGCTTCTCCGCTATTTTCGTAAGCTCCTGCTTTTGAGCAAAATATTTTTCCACATCATCCATTGCTTTCTGTACTAATGGACTTTTCTTATAATGCTGAATCATATCCACCTCTTCCCGATCAACTTTTCCAAGTCGCATAAGGTCATACGGTCCGTCGTAATCACTTCCATCATGCAGTTCAAATCCAACACCTTTTATTCCATTCATGCGATCTGCAGGAATTGTTTCATAAATGCGTAGGGCTTCTTCCAAGGTAAGGTTCTCATGATACTCACCCATAACAGGAAATTCCATACACTCTGCAACATAAAAAGTAATCGTGGCTTCTGGCTGTTCCTGCTCTGGTTGCCTGGTAAAAACAGAGAGTGTTTCCGCATTTTCCAGACGTGAAAGCAATGATCGGGCAGTGACTACATCACTGTCTATATCCGATTCTTCCGACACCTCAATCAGCCAGTTTTTTAAACCTGCTGTATCCTTGTTCAAAATATCCTCTGTGATTTTCTCGACCTGTTCTTCCCTATTTTCAACGGTATCCTTATATCCATAAGTATCATACTCATAACTAAAATTATCCAAGTCCACTGCGAGTTTCTTGATTTCCTGCTGATCAAGATAGGCTTCTGATTCCTTTATATACTCTGCCAGAGTAATTCTTTCTTCTAAGATTGGGTTAATGTCTACTTTAATGCCTGCTATTGCCATACCATAAGAATTCAATTCGTTAAAAAAACTATCCTCCCGAATATTTCCCCGATAAGAAAGCACTACATCAAGATCAGAATCTGCACGATACAGGTCATCTCTGCTTCTGGAACCATGTACTCTCGCCCCAATCAATGTAACTTCATTTTCCAGTCCCATTTCTTCCAGAACAGCTCTTGCATGAAATAAAACTTCATATTCAATTTCTGCCCTCCCCATTCCATTCAATGCTGTTTCACATCTGCCAAGTTCCGAAGTGAATCGAACATCTCCACTGGCCAGCACTTCTTTAGAATGACTGATTACCTTATCCCGAAACTCCCTGTCATCAACTTTTACACATTCAACATCTTCCAAACCTTCATTTTTCAGGCTGGCATACATTGCTTTCTGAATAGAATCTTCTGGATTTCCACAGGCATCTCCTGAAATTTCATGAAGTTTCTGATCATAAACCAGGTATTTATAGCCTTCCTCAGTCGGTTGCACTGTTAAATACATACCAGACATTTTAAATTGTACGGTTATTCCTTCATAATTTTTTAATGCCGGTTCCCTGTCATAACCATCAAAAAAAGCCTTTGGACAATTACGTTCAAACTGTATCTTCTCCATTCTCTCTTCTTCTGCATATTCAATTTCTGCATACAGTTCTTCATAATCCATCACATTTGCACCTTCTAGGGGCAATCCTTCTTCCTCTAAAATGTTCTCCATTGCTTCTGAAATAGAAATATCCGGATTATCGTAGACACCACCATCCAGTTCCAGATAGTCCTTATCATAGAATGTATAATCATAACCATCTTCTACTGTCTGGATTGTAAAATACTTCTCTCCAATCTGGTATGCTATCTCTGTATCATGCCCTGCCAAACTGTTGCGTATATCTTTAAAAGTATTGTATATCTGCGGATTCAACCATCCTTCCACTTTCTGACAATCATAGATCAGCGTATCTATTCCATTCTTACACTGGATGAAATCAAGACTGCCTCGCAGCGGTGCCGTATTTTCAATTCCAAGAGCTTTCATTTTATGGTTTGGCAGAGAGTAATATGCTCCGAGGGCAGCTCCAAGATCCTTATATCGCTCAATCTTCATTCCACCTTTTGCTGCCAGATCTTCGATCACATAATATTGGTCAATATAATGATTTTCTGGCATTTTCAGGTCAATGCCATTATTTTCTCTGACTTTATGTATCTCGAAAAAACTGAATTTCTGTTCTTCCCCCTGCTGATTCTGTCCGGTCAATGTCGGCTCCCATGTATCCGTACTGATTGACTGCTGTTCCATGATTTTCATAACTGTTCCGTCTGCTAAGATGACTGTTGCCTGGTCTGGAATGTCCATCAGGTCATATACCGTTACACCATTTTCTTCCAGATATTCTGAAATAGCTTCCCTGGCTCCTTCATCAAATCCATGCCAGATGTCTTCTGCCACCAGTGTTCCATTTTCCGATACGATAATATCTGCCACGTCCTGACCGTATTCCTCACTCCTCATCTGGAAGAATCGCTCCCCATGATAAGTTTTCATATCAATCGCATACCATGTACCTGTATGTCCGTCTGCTTCATACCCTCTTGTAGTTTCAGTGATATGCTGATTTTTCACGCCAAGCACCTCTTCCAGTTTCCGGGTGCGGATTTCGTTTCTTGCCATATCAATGAAGCCATTCAGGACTGCAGGATGGCTTTCCACAATATAATCTCTGTTCAGATCCATTCCCCTGCTGATATTTTCCGGAATATCAATGCCATCTGCCCACTGCTTATTGCCATCAGAAAATCTTCCATCATGGGAAAGCTGTTTCAATGTATTTGCCAGAACAAAGGCAACTCGTTCTTCCCCATATTTTTCAATCACACCTATTGCAGTATTCGCTTTCAGGCTCATGCCATCAAAGTTTTCTGCGATTGCCTGTTCGATTGCATTTTTACAGTCGATATTCAGTTTTCTGGAATCCAGGTAAGCATCTACATTTCTCTCCTGCATAGCCTTTTCCAAAGTTCCCATATAAACTTCCGGATACGCTTTTACAGGATTGGCATTTAACATTTCAACTCTCTGTGCCACAAAGTCCGGCAGTTCTGTAAATCCAAAGGAATCCACATAGTATGCGGTTAATCTGCCGCCCCGGTTCATAATGATCACATCACTGACTGACATGGAATGCCCGGTAAAATCGTTTGGACGTTCTATATTAAATCGCTCAAAAAGGTTATCCAGTGTCGTAGCATCTCTCAGTCTTTCACTGTAAACCATCTGATAGTCTTTACCATCTACGGTAAATCCCATTTCTTTTGCCGCTTCCAGACTTAAAAACTGATACCCTCTTTCTTCCTGTCCGCTGTTGATCTGATAAATACCATAACGGTTTCCATCGCTTTCCAGAAGAAGCGTTTCTTTGATCTTTACTTTTTCTTCTGGTGTCATAACCATTTCCTGGCTTCTCCGGTAATTTTCCCATTCAAATTTCGTCACTCCGAATAACCCGTCATGCTTTAAAATATCCAATTCCAGATTCATAACCCTCTGCGACTGCTCCTGACCGCCAATTGCTCCGGTCAGCCCGTAAATCGTTACTCCCTCATGGTGCAGTTCCACTGCCCGTTCCCTGGTAAGCGGAAGCATACTTTCTGAATAAAATCCGGCTTCATGCAATTCTGATAAACCGATCATCGAATCCGGCAGACTGTCAATCTGTTCCTCCGCTTCTCCAATCAGTTTTAGTACCGCTTCCCTGTTTCCATCCAGAATAGATTCTGCAAGATTCTCTGCCAGTTTTTCCGTCGCTTCCCTGTCATCCAGTTTATAAGCAAAATTCACGATAAGGTTTCTCTGGTCATTGCTGAAAATCGTCCGTTCCTGTTCCAGACGGTTGATGGTCTGCTCCGCATACTGCATAACACTCAGTTCTTCTGTCTGCTCCACGGCAGTTACTTCCTGCTCTGGCCTTTCGATATGAAGTTCCTTGAGTTTTTCCTCAATCTGTCCAATCATATCAGCAGAAGTCTTACGGATGGTGTCCATAGAAGCACGAAGCTCTTTCATATTTTTACCGGAAGACCAGCTCGCAATATAGGAAAAGGAATACTCCGATGTATCCAGTCCAAAATGGTTGCATACCACATAGGCAACACTTTCTGCTTCCACTTCCCTTGTAAGCTGGTCTTTTACGATGCCCTCTGCTTCCATCTGGTCACGATCATGCAATACTGCATGTGCCGTTTCATGCACCGCTGTTTTCATGGTCTGTGCTTCACTCATGCCAGGCTGGACAGCGATATATTTATCGACAAGCTGATAAAAGCCTTTCGCCTCCCCATCAATCTCAATAAAACGGATGGGAACCGGGGCAACCGTTTTCAGTGCTTCCATAAAATCATGGTAGATCAGAACATCCCCCTCCAGTTCTGATACCTCAAACTCTGGAATCGGTTCTCCTGTGGTCTGACTGACATCAAATACTGTCGTAACCCGGAATCTTGTAATGACACGCTCTACTACTTCTGTTTCCGGCTGTCCATCTTCCCCGATCACAATCTCTCCTGTTTCCGGATCAGTTTTTTCAATCTCCTGTTTCTCTTTAAACGGAGCCGGGGCAATGATCTGGATGCCTTTTTCCCCTCTTTTTACCTGCCGGTTAAATTTCTTCTGCCATGCCTGATACCCCGCTACCAGTGTCGCTTCCGGTTTCTGCATGGCGATCAGCAGAGTATTATTGAAACTGTAATTATGGAACTTTGCCATTGTATTCAGATATTCGGTATACTTTTCTGATGTGAATATTTCTGCAACACCCTGTTCCAACTGCTCTGTAATCTGCTTTAATTGTTCTTCTCTGTTTGCCATAATCAAATCCTCCATAGAAAAATCCCGCCAAAGCTCTGGTCACTCTGACGGGATACCCTTTATAACTCCTGTTCATGTTTCTTTTTAGGTTTCTGCTGTGTTTCTCTTGTCTGCTCCTGCTGTTTCTGTTCTTTCAGTCTTTCCAGAATAGATGTTTTATGAACACTGTCAGCAATTCTGTCCTGTCGTTCCTCCGGCATGTTTACTTCCGGGTTTTCCCCGATTCCCTCATCTGCCAGAAGATTTTCTCCCCCTTTCTCATCCATGTTGAGCATGGCATTTAATTCTGCCAGACGTTCCATTTTTTCACTCAGTTCCGCTTCTTTCGAGAATGGCTTCTGCACCTCTTCCTGTGCGGTCTTTAACTGCTGTTGTACCGTTTCCAGATTCTGCTCGGTATCTGCCAGCTTTTTCCCGATTGCAGAGAGTGCATTATGAATTCTCTGGATATTGCCCAGAGTATCCTTTCCGAACTCAATTTTATAAGAACATTTTCCCTTGATCGTCATGGTATAAGTATTCGACAGGAAATTATATTCTGAAGAAAGTGCAAAACCATGATATTCCCCGATCTGCCCTGCTGATTTCACGGACTTCAAGCCGGATGCTACTGAAAGTAGTGCAACTCCCGCTTCTTTTTTATCGGTATACAGCTTTCCGCCGACTGTCATTGCAAAGTGGTCATTGTCCTGTAAATCTATTCCTTTTACTACATCTGCATCCACACGCATACCGGCAATTTTCTCCTTCAATGCTGCAATCTGTACTGGGTATCTCTTTGCAATATCTGATTCCAGGCGATAGATCTGACTGGTATGGTTTGCCTTCAAAAGTTTCAGCTTACTTACCTGCACATCCAGATCCATTTTTTCCTTGATGTACTCGTTTCCTGTTGCCAGTGCTTTGATCTCTGCATAGGACAGAGCTGTATCATCTACATCTTCACAGGCACGCACCGGGGATTTACTGGTCATGATCTGTGAAATAAACTTCTGCTTGTTTTCCAGAATCTGCCACATGTACGAATCGAACGTATTTTCCGTTACATACCGGAAGATTTTTACCTTGTCATTCTGGTTTCCCTGTCTGAGAATACGTCCCTCCTGCTGTTCCAGATCAGACGGTTTCCAGGGGCAGTCCAGATGATGCAGTGCAAGTAATCTGTCCTGGACGTTGGTACCAGCACCGAGTTTCGGAGTGGAACCCATCAGGATTCTTACCTGCCCTGCCCGCACCTTTGCAAACAGCTCCGCTTTTCTTACTTCCGTATTATATTCATGAATAAATGCGATCTCCTCTTTCGGGATTCCCCGTTCCACCAGCTTGTTTCTTACATCATCATACACGTTGAATGTTCCATCATTTTTCGGTGTGCTGAGGTCGCAGAAGATCAACTGGGTAGCCTGTGTATCTTTTCCGTCCTCCCATACCTGGAAAGCATTCTCCACACAGGCATTTACCTTGCTTTCCCCTGCATCCGGTAGCATATCATTCAAAAGCCTCTGGTCTAATGCACATTTTCTTCCGTCATTGGTAATCTTGAGCATGTTATCTACCCTTGGATCTACTGCACCGCCCCTGACCTGTTCTGCACGTTCCGAAAAGGCTTCCACCATTTCTTTCTGTTCCTCACTCGGCTTTAATACTTCATTGATATATTCTGCTTCCGGTACAGGAAGATTCAGCATATCTGCAGTCTGAATATCCGCAGCTTCTTTAAATATGGAAATCAGTTCTGGAAGATTAAAGAAACGGGCAAATCGTGTTTTTGCACGATAGCCCGTCCCTTCCGGTGACAATTCGATTGCCGTAACTGTTTCTCCAAAAGTTGCTGCCCACGAATCAAAATGTCCCATTCCCATATTCATTAAAGTATCATACTGGAGGTATCTCATAATGGTGTATAATTCAGTCATACTGTTTGATACAGGTGTTCCCGTTGCAAACGTGATTCCCTTTCCCCCGGTAATCTCATCCATGTACCTGCATTTCATAAACATATCTGAACTTTTCTGTGCATCGGTCTGTGAAATGCCTGCCACATTCCGCATTTTTGTGTATAAAAAAAGGTTCTTGTAAAAATGTGACTCGTCCACAAACAGCCTGTCCACGCCTAATTGCTCAAAAGTCACCACATCATCCTTTCGTGTCTGGTCATTCAGTTTTTCCAGTTTTGCTTTCAGGGTTTTCTTTGTCTTTTCCATCTGCTTGATCGTATACTGCTGTCCCGCTTCCTCTTTTGCTGCTTCAATAGAATAGGTAATATCTGCGATCTGATCTTCCAACAATGAAATCTGCCTTTCCCTGGAAAGCGGGATTTTCTCAAACTGGCTGTGTCCGATAATGACCGCATCATAATCCCCTGTTGCGATTCTGGAACAGAACCGTTTTCTGTTTGCCGGTTCAAAGTCTTTCTTCGTTGCCACCAGAATATTTGCTCCCGGATATAAGCGTAAAAAATCGCTTCCCCACTGTTCCAGCAAATGGTTCGGAACCACATAAAGACTCTTTTGTGCCAGTCCCAGACGCTTGCTCTCCATACCGGCTGCGATCATCTGGAACGTCTTGCCTGCACCTACACAGTGTGCAAGCAGGGTATTATTTCCATAAAGGATATGTGCCACCGCATTTTTCTGATGCTCCATCAGCTTAATTTCCGGATTCATTCCGACAAACTGAATGTGACTGCCATCATATTCCCTTGGCCGGATGCTGTTAAACCGTTCATTATAAATTTTGCAGAGTGTTTCCCGTCGGCTCATATCCTTAAAAATCCACTCTTTAAACTCTTCCCGGATCAGTTCCTGCTTCTGCTGTGCCAGGGTGGTTTCTTTCCGGTTCAGTACCCGGTGTTCCCCATCCGCATCATGTATTGTGTCATAGATTTTTGTGTCACGCAGATTCAGTGCATCCTCCAACAACCTGTAAGCATTTGCCCTTTGTGTTCCGTAAGTTGCGGTGGAAAGCGGGTTATTGCTGCTGTCCACGTTCTTTCCTTTTACGTTCCATTGTCCGGTCACTTCCGCATACTGTACTTTGATACGCTCATAATTGATATGCTGTCGTGGTGTATGGAATGTTTCTGCCATGAACTCTGTAATATAGTCCGGCGAAATCCATGTTGCACCAAGCCTTGCTTCAATCTCGGAAGCGTCCAGATCTTTCGGCTGTACCCGTTCCAGTGCCTGTACATTGACCATATATTCCGGGTGGTTCTCTGCAAACTGCTTTGCAATGTTCAGCTTCTCCCTGACATTCCCGGAAAGATACTCGTCGGATGGCTCCCATTTATCCGTAAGCGGATTCTTGAAGATAACACCCGTAAGCTCCTCTGTGACCTCTTCCTCTGTTTTCCCGGTAAGCTCCATCATATAAGGAATATCCACTTTTGCCTTTTCCCCGATAGATACCGCCAGTGCCTCACTTGCAGTGTCTACCGATGTTACCGGCTCTGCCCTGCGGATCGTCCTTTTCGTAAATATGTCTGCTTTCCGCTTCAACTCGCCCTTTTCGTCCAGAAATTCAAGGGAAGTCAAAAGGCAATAGCTGCTGTCCATGCTGAACGCCCTTTTATTTGCATTGCTGCTGAGTAGTCCATACTTGGCAGTAAAGCTGTCATAAACCCGGTTCAATTCAGCCTGTAAGCTGGCGACCTCTTCATCACTGCATTCTTCCAACTGCCGTTCCAGAAGCCTGTTTGTTGCATCCCGGATAGCAACCATACCTCTGACACGCTCGCCTGTCACAACGGGAAGTTCCATCTTATTCATAACAGAATTTTCCCTGTAATAAATGTCCTCTCCGACAAGTGCAAAGCTGAAATTCTTAATATCCGGATTTGCCGGTATGGATACTACCTGTTCTTCCAGTTCCGTATCTGAAATCTCCTGCTCTGTGATGGTTCCCTGGATATGCTTTACCGCTTCCTTTAACTGCTCTGCCAGATCTGCTTCCGCTTTTGCCTTTACTGTTACTTCCTGTTTTCCGTACTGGGTACTTTCTGTTGTGAAATCTCCAAGCACCATTTCCGGATGATTAGCAAAATAGGAATTGACTGTATAACCTTCTGGTGTGGTTTTTAACTGTACCCAGTCTGGTTCTGTGATCGCAGCCCTGTCCCTTTTCTGGAAAAACAGAATATCCGCAACCACACTGGTATTGGCATTTCTCTGGAAAGCATTGTTCGGTAAACGGATCGCCCCAAGCAGATCTGCCCGGTTTGCGAAATACTGTCGGACTTCCGGATTCTGCTTATCCATCGTACCGCTTGATGTGACAACTGCCACCACTCCACCCGGACGTACCAGATCTAAGGATTTTGCAATAAAATAATCATGGATCATAAAATGGTATCTGTCATATTTGCGGTCACTGACCTGATATGCCCCAAACGGTACATTTCCAATCACGCAGTCAAAAAAGCTGTCCGGGTAACTGGTTTCCTCAAATCCTTGTACTGCAATCCTGTTCTTCTGGTAAAGCTGTTTTGCAATCTGCCCGGAAACCGGATCAAGTTCTACGCCATACATACTTGCAGCACTCATACTTTCCGGTAAAAGTCCCATAAAGTTTCCTACTCCACAGGACGGTTCCAGGATATTTCCCTGTTTCAGTCCCATATTTCCAAGTGCTTCATACATAGCCTTGATGACTGTCGGAGAAGTATAAAAGGCATTCAGCGTTGATGCCCTTGCTGCACTGTATTCTTCTGGTGTGATGACTCCTTTTAACTGCGTATATTCCGCTGCCCAGGCACTGTTTCTTTCTTCAAAAGCCTGTGGAATACCGCCCCATCCAACATATCTTGACAACACTTCCTGTTCTTCCGGTGTTGCCAATCTCTGCTCCTGTTCCAGTTCTTTCAGCAGCCGGATAGCTTCCATATTTGCTTTAAACTTTGCTTTCGGACCGCCAGAGCCAAGGTCATCGTCCGTAATATGGAAATTATGAGGTTCCTGTTCCTGCACCTGTTCATTCTGCAGATATGGTAAAAATTCTCCCTCATAGCCAAACAGTTCATTCTCCCCTGGAATATAATTTCGTCCGGTTTCCATACACCGGAAAATATCAGCTTTTGATGAACCACTTGCTTCGTAGAATCCTGCATAGGAATATAAAATATCATCTTCTCGCTCGTAGGTAGTCAAATGCAATTCTGTATTTCCTCTTGTCTGGTTTACCAGTTCTTTCCCTTCCAGACCTTGTGGAAGAATCCCCACTGGTTCAAAATGATACCCCTGATATTCAAATACATTCTCGTTCCACTGTTCCTGTACAACTACATCTTCTGGCTCAGATTCTGGTTCCCCTTTTTGTACCTCCTCCATTTCTGCAGACGATTCTTCCACTTCTGGTTCTTCTGTATTTTCTTCTGGTTCGGAGGCACTCACAATATCAAATAAAGACATCTGGTATCCATCTAAGCCATCTGCCTGATCTGGTACTTCCTGTGCTGGGAAAATCGTATAGCTGCCTTCCACATACTGATGTACTTCCGTCAATAGCTGTAATTTCTTCTCATAAGTTTCATTCACTGATTCAAAATCCAATGGCAGCATTGCCAGTGCATCGTCCATCGCCTGTAACAATTTCTGCGACTGCTCCGAATCATTCAGCATAACAGGAAGTTCTTTTCTTGCTTCTTCATTAAAGAAATCCTGCTTGAACGGACGCTCGATTTCTTCTGGCAGCCTTGCATAAAAACTGATCACTTTTCCTGCAATCCGTTCCCTCTCATATTCCGGCATACGGGAATAATCTGCGGAACGTAAGAACTGCTGATTATCAATCAGATAGCCGATTCTTTTTGCAACTTTTGCCCAGGGCAGCAACACCGAAGTATCTGGATTCCCATAGTCCCCTCTCTCCAGCTTCAAACCTTTCCCATCATAATCTGCATGTGAATTGTCTGCTCCACATAAAGCATGGCTCTGACCGCCTATCCCATATTTTTCCTTGATAAAATCTGTCCTTGCCTTATCATCTCCATTCAGAAGATAAAAAGAATAGGTAGAAAGCCTTCCATCCGAATACGGACCGCCACCGGCAAGAAAAGCATCTATTTCATCTTGAGTAATAAATACCTTATGTTCCTGCCATGCGAATTCATCTCTGGCATTGTATGGAATTACTTCTGCTGCAAATTTCTGAAACTGACCGGATATTCTGATTGGATTATAGGTGCGGAACCGCATAATGCTTTTATCTTCCTCATAAGCCATTGCCAGTCCTTCCAGACGCTCGTTCAGATCTGCCAGCCACTCCGGATCTGTTAGTTTCTCTTCCAGATAATCAGTAATTTCCGGATAGATACTGTGAAGATGTGGTAAATCCTCTTCATCAAAGACAAGTTCTGCTACACCCTCTGCCATATCCGCTTTCATATAGGCAAGTGCCTGGGCATGTTCCTTTATCGCATTCTCCCTTGCAACATCAAGTACAGACTGTGGTGCATACTCGCCTTGCTTCAAAAGCTGATGGATACGACCACTCACATCTTCCCAGGATAAAAACGCCTTATCCAGAATCTGATCGGTAACCGTATGCCCTACTGCAATCTGCAATCCCGTTTCGTCAAACCAGACAGAATATTCCATGCCATTGATTTCAAAGCCCTTTCCACCAGTCCCATACTCCCGCTTCACAAACTCTGTATATTCTTCCGGTGTCTGTTCACTCATAAAATTATAGATAATACGAAGCTGGCTCTTGCTTCGGTTTCCTCCGGTTCTTAAAACCTCATCGACCACCTCACTTGGAATGGCAATCTCCCCGGCATAGAGGGCAGCTATTCTGTTTTCGATTTCTCTTTTCTGTTCATTTACAGATGGAAGTTCGGGCAAAGATAAAGCAGAGGCAATTTCTTCCTCTGCTTTACTTAACTGATCTTCACTTGTGTCTTCAATTAGCTGTACACCAATTCCGTCAAGATGCTCTCTTCCGCTGTTGCCGTCAGACTGTTCATATGTGCTGTCCACGCCATCGGGTTCTCCTCTTTCGATGGTGCCGGATTCTTCTCCAACAGTTTCGCCATCTGTACTTCCAATCTCTTCTGTGCTGTTTTCTCGATCTCTTCCAGATGGCTGTTCAGTTTCCCGGTCAGTAACAGGCTCTGATACAGGCTGTTCTTGTGTTCCTTCAGAAATGTCCTCCGCAGCATTCCGTATTTCCCAATCTGTACCTCTGTCTCCTGGATTGTCAGATTCGGAAACAGATAATCCCCTTTGCGATGATATGTCAGTTCCATGCTCATTTCCTCCTTCATCTTCCTGTGAATATTCGTTTTCTATGATTCTGTTGTTGTTTTCTTCGCTTTCACGAATTAACGTGTTGAATTTATTATAATTCCTTTCCTCAGAATTTTCAATACCCTTTTTCATTTCTTCTAATGAAATACGGTGTACAAATCTTCCAATATCCACTAGCACAGACTCACTGGCCATGCTCGTCGCATTTCCAATAAATGTCAGCACTGATAAACTGTTATAGTCTGTGATATGTACGAAGTCCATTTCTTCCTGCCGTTCCAACGGATCAAGTCCGCATCTGGAAGCCAGCGTATAATAAATGCTGTCTGTCAACAGACTGCGAAATTCACTGCGTATGGTATCTTCTTCCAGCTCCTCCAGATACGTTCCTTCCATCACATATGTCAAGCCATCCAGGTATTCATCCAGATTTTCTTCTACCATATACTTCGCTGTTGCCATCAGTGCATCAGAAAGACTTCCTGTATCTATAACTTCCAGTCCATAAACTTCTTCTAAATGGTTTAATAACTCCTCCTGTTGCTTCTCCTGCAACCGCCACAGGTAAGGGGTTCTTCCACCTTTTACCTTATGAGTATCCTGAATATCAAATACATATCGGAGTCTTGTTTTCTGCATGGTTTCATCCAAAAGAGCAATTCCCTTTGCTCCTCGGTTTACCCACCGCAGCATTTTTTCATTCCATAATTCCAGCGAAGCACAGGCAGTTGCTTTTGGACGCTGCGCGTGGATCAAAAGCTGATCCATAAATGGATACCGATACAGTCTGGCTGCAGTATCCAGATAATTCATCCAGTCCCTTGGTGAACTGCTGATACGGGTTGCATGATACTCCGCAAGTCCCCGTATCTCATCTAAATGAGCCATAACTCATTCCTCCTTCCGTCTGTGCCTTATTTCTTCTTTTTAGGAAATTCCAGACTGAATCTGGCTTTTCCATCTTCTAACCCTAATACCAGATCGGCATCAAATTTGCTGTCTTTTTTCTTGGAATACAGTCCTTTCACATGGGTACGTCCATTTTTCAGAAGCTCCACCGCCATCTTTTTATCCATCGACTTTTTCATACTTTCCAGAAAGCGGTTCGACTTCCACAGAGCAAACTGACAGCTTCTGTCAGAGCAGTAATAATTGGTCTTACCCTCATATACATCAGAACCGCATACCGGGCATTTCCCGATTACTTCCTTTGCAATCTGAAAACGGTTCCGTTCTTCTTCCGAAATTGCCCTGCACATAGAAAGAATCTCATTAATCATGGATACAATCCCATTCATAAATTCATCTTCCTGGATTTCCCCCTTTTCCATCATCAGAAGCTGATTCTCCCATTCTGCTGTCAGGCCTGCAGATTTCAGATTCTCCGGCATTACATGAATCAGCTCACATCCTGCTACGGTAGGAAGAATCTGTTTTCCTTTACGTTCTGCATAACCGGAAGATACCAGCTTCTCAATGATATTCGCTCTGGTTGCCGGTGTCCCAAGTCCTTTTTTCTCTGTTTCAGAATCAAATTCCTTATTCCCCGCTGTTTCCATCGCAGCAAGCAGGGTATCTTCGGTAAACATCTTCGGCGGGGAAGTATAATGTGTACTCTTCTCTGCCTTCACAGAGGCAAGAGTCATTCCTTCCTCATATCCTTCTGGAAGTTCTGTCTTATGATCCGGTTCGTCAGGTTTCTTATCCTTTACACAGTATTTCCGAAAGGCTTCTTCCACTTCTTTGAAGCCCATCTGTACAGGCAGCTTTCCCTTTGCAGTAAATTCATGTTCTTTGCACTGTACGGAAATTTCTGTCTGCTCATAAAGGTACTCTTCCCCTGTTGCCTGAACAAGCTGCTGTCCGATCAGCATCAGCAGATTTTTCTTTCCACTGGAAAGTCCTCCCATGCCTTTTTCCATTGCTTCTTTTGTCGGCAGTATTGCATGATGATCAGATACCTTTGCATTATTAACCACACGATCTATGTTACCTCTAGTCTGTCCAGATTCCAGAAACGGAAGAAAATCTGTCATGCCTTCGGCAAGCATTTTTACCGTTTCTTTCATATCTTCGGTTACATACTGACTGTCTGTTCTCGGATAGGTAACCATCTTTTCTTCGTACAGCTCCTGCAGCATATCCAATGTCTTCTGGGCAGTGTATCCAAAAAAACGATTTGCTTCCCTCTGCAGACCGGTCAGATCATAAAGTTTTGGTGGGAAAGTCTTTTTCTGCTCTCTTTTTACCCTTGTGACCAGTGCTTCTGTCCCATCACAAAGTTTTCTTAATTCTTCCGCTTCCATTTCTAACGGGATACTCTCTGATGTTACCATAAGTTTCCCATCTGACAGAGAAACCTTATAATAGGCTTCTTTCTTGAAATGCTCGATCTTCTCTTTTCTTTCCGTCAGCATGGCAAGCGTCGGTGTCTGTACCCTGCCAACTACCAAACGCTTAAAATATCTGGTTGTGTAGGCTCTCGTTGCGTTCATTCCAATCAACCAATCCGCCTGTGCCCTGCATACCGCAGCATTACAAAGCCCTGCATATTCTCTCCCGTCGGTTAGGGACTGAAATCCTTTCTGAATGGCTTCATCTTCCATTGAACTGATCCACAGACGCTTCACTGGTTTCTGACAGCCTGCCAAATCATAAACTCTTTTAAAAATCAGTTCTCCTTCTCTTCCGGCATCACAGCCATTGACCAGATATGCTACATCTGCCCGGTTCATTAAGCCGCATAGCACATCAAACTGCTTCTTTTTATCTTCTGATACCTGAACTTTCCATACTTCCGGAATGATCGGCAAATCCTCAAACTGCCATTTTGCATATTTTTCATTATAAATTTCCGGTGGTGCATATTCTGCCAGGTGTCCCAGACACCAACTGACAATGCAACTGTTCCCCTCCAGATACCCGTCCTTTCTCTGATAAGCAGATAAATTTTTTGCAAGGCTCTGTGCCACGCTCGGTTTCTCTGCAATCACTAAAAATTTCGCCATGTTTTCCTCCTGTTCCTGTCAAAAAGGCAGTCCATAAAGAACTGCCCTTTCTCCATACCTTATGCTTTTTTGTTATTTCTGCTGATCTTCCGCATTTTCTTCATCTTCATTGATGTAACTGTCATCAGCAAATTCCAGGCCTTCCTCTACAATACCGTCCTCTTTTTTCTTTCGGAATTTACTTAAAACAAAAGCAGCTAAACCACCGAATACCAGTACAATGCCGCCGCCCAGGATCGCAGAACCAAACATTTTATTACCACCGGATTCTGGATTCACTTCTGTTTCTGGCTGTACGGTAGTTTCTGGTTCTGGTGCTGCAGTCGTTTCCGGAAGAACAACTGCTGATTCCTCTTTTTTCTCGGTTTCCTCGTTTTCGTCTAAGAACTCTGCCAGATCATTTTCATCTACCAGTGACATCATGTACACGTTCTCGGAAGTACCGGAACGGTCAATGACCATATAAAAGGTATTTCCATTCTTTGTCTGTACAGTCAGAAACTGCTTGGAACTGTCATTCTCCTTATCATCCACAAGCTGTCCGTTTCCCGGTGTGGAAAACGGTGTTTCCTCTGTGGTAGGCTGCTCTGCCGGCTGTTCTTCTATCACCTGTTCCACTGCTTCTGTCTGCTCTGCATTTTCATTTGCCTGTGCAAATGCAGTCACACTGGCAGAACCCATCAGTATTGTTGACGACAACATAATCATCAAAATTTTTTTCATTACTTTATTCTTCATCTTCCAAATCCTCTCTTTCTTCTATCAGCCCGGTTAACATTTCGCTATCCATATTTTCTTCTTTCTTTATACCTGTTTCAGAACTATCCATAGAAAGATTGCCCTCTTCATCAAACTGCATGGTAACTGTTCCGTTCTGAATTCCATCCAGAAAAGTCAGCATCTTTCGGCTATCCATTTTCATGGAACGGATTGCCTTAATGATTTCTGCATCTTCCATCTGCTTTTTCTGGATTCTCAGTTGCCTTACATGCTCCTGCAATTCCAGAATCTTGTTTTCAGTTTTCTGAATATCATCCAGAACCTTTTTTAATCGCATATTCATCTCTTATTCACTCCCTTCTAGTGAAGTCTGCCAAATGCCATAAAATGTTGCTGCCAGTAAGAACTTGCAATGCTTGTATACTGAATCGGATTCCCGCAATGAATCATCATGTTATTTCCTACATAAATTCCAACATGGCTCGCTCCCGGCGTATCATAAGTTCCCTGGAAAAAGATCAGATCTCCCGGCTTTGCATCAGATGGAGATACATAGGAACAATAAGAACGAAGTCCGTCCGCTGTTGTTCTTCCCACGTTCCATCCATTTCCGCAATTATTGATTACCCAGCATACAAAACCAGAGCAATCAAAACTGGTAGATGGCGATGCACCGCCCCAGACATACGGATAACCCAGATATTTTTCCGCTTCCCGGATCATCTTGGCAAACTGCGGATCAGAAAGTGCTTCTGCCGGAATATCATATCCAAAGCCTGCCCCACCTGTCGGAATTGTGTTAAGGTCAAACAGATAATCACGATTTCCATAGTATTTGTTGTAAGCGTCATACTGCTCCTGTTCCTTGTCTGTCATACGGTTTCTTAAAACTGCATCCAGGTTATGGTTCGTAAGTGTTACATCCAGCCGGTTCACTTCTCTTGTTGTCGTTACTTCCACTTCCTGACTTCCATTGCTGTCTGCTATGTATGCTTCCCAGGTCTGATGCCCATGTGCTGACGCAGAAGCATGATCGCCGTAGAATACATCAAACTGCACACCATACTGTGCAAAATTTCCGGTATCCTCAACTACATACTCCACACCATTCATAATGACATGGGTTCCCATTGGCACAAATGGATTAGAAGCATCCACCGCAATCGTGTGATTCGCCTGTGGATACGCTCCACTTGCAGTCGGGCCTCCACTCCACTGCCCGCAACAAATCGGACAGTTGCAATATCCACTGGTCACAACCTGTCCCAGTGATTCTCCAACCCTGACTGTTTTCTTTTCTGTTACGGTTTCTCGTGTTGAATCCGTATATAATCCATACTGTTCCCTGAAAATCTCCTGAATCTCATCCGCAACCTCGGCATAGGTAAAACCGCCATACTTGACTGTCAAATAAGAAATAAGCTGATACGGATTGTGTCCGATCTCATCAATCTGAAACTGGAACTCATCATAGTCGGAATGGTTTGCTTTCATCTGATTGATCTGCTCATTCAGTGCATTTTCCAATGCCACATAAGCATTTTCCGCAGCATAAATATCCTCATCCTCACTGGAATAACTGGTAGAAATAATAGCATTGGAACTGCCCTGGAATAACGCAGCACAGCTTGACAGGCTCGTTGCCATTAACGCAAACAGCAGCACCAGAACTCCTATGGACAGGAGGATATTTCTGTTCTGTGCCACAAGCTCCTTAACCGCAGCTTTGGCTTTTTCCGTAAATCGCTGTGCATTTACAAGCACTGCGTCCTTCACAGCTTTTCCCTGTTTCGCAGCCTGATATTGCTTCTGGTAACGCTTTTTCTGCAGTAATTTCTTTAATGCAGACTGTTTCTTCTGCTCTGCTTCTTTCTGAGCCGCCCTTTTTGCTTCATTGGAAACACTGGTACCAAACTGCAAACGGGATTTTTCTGTTTCTTCCAGAACAGATTCCCTTAACCGATTATTTCTCTGTCGTTTTTCTTTCAACCGTTCCCGAACGTAAATTGACTTTCTTGCAAGACTTTCTCCCGCAAGTTCCATCTGATTTGCTGCATCAAGAGCAGCATTATCATCGGTACCCTCTCTGATTTTTTTCTGACCATAGGCAGATACCGTTTCTGAAACAACGGTTGCTCCCTTTCTTGCCATTCCGCTACCGGGAATCATACCTTTACTTTCATCTTCAAAGGAAAGACGGGATTTTGATTTTTTCTGTTCTTTTAGCGTCTGTTCCCTTTTCGTCTTATCTTTAATCTCTTCCCGAAAGTCTTCCATTGATTTTTCATCAACTTCTGACTTTTCATGGTAGCGTTTCTGCTCTTTTGCTGCATAGGCTGTGACCATCTTTTTCTTTCGGTTCTGCCTGTCCGGTTCTGTTATTTCAGAATCACGTTCAAATTTCCGTTCCGGATGCCCCCGGATACTTTCTTTCCGAAGTCTGGAACGTGAAACAGACGGAGATTTCTCCCCGCCTGCTTTATCATCACTCATTTCTGAGTTTTCCATTTCTTCCGCTTCTGCAATTTCTTCCTGTTCCAGAAAAGCGTGTCTGGACTGCAGTCTGTGTTTTCCTTCTTTCACTCCCTCAACTGTTTCTTCTGCAGTATGAGTTTTTCTGACCTTTCCAAAGTCCAGCTCCTGTTCCCTGTGTCCGGCTGTTTTCTTCTCATCAGCCTCACGCCCGGTAATCCGCTTTTCCTTTTTACTGCGGAGATTTTTTTCCCTAAGTCCATCCCGGCTCATCTTCTGGACAGTCTTGTCCCTTGCTTTATATTCATGCTCCTGCATGGTCATCATCTCCTGATCTATGGTAATTTTCCGTTTTATTCCTTTCCGTTATTTTTCTTTGCAACCAGTACCATACGCCCATTTTTCTGGGAATACTCACAAGTAGACAGTGTAAGTAACTTATCTCTGTATTTTGCTGTTGTTCCTGTCTGATAAAGCGACTTTTCCTTAACGGAAGCAACAAATTTTTTATAATCATCCACTGTTCCTGCTTTGATAAAACTGTAATAATCAAAATCATTTCCTGTATAAACGGGTGTTGTAAATGCTGCAAATATCTGATACTGTTCATTTCCCCATATCGTGCGGAACAGGATTGTCGGATGTTCTTCGTAAAATCTTTCGTCCTTATATTTCTCAAGGTCAGCAAACATCTTCCCACTGTTCATGTGATGTCCATATATGATCAGATTGTCCGAATCTCCTGGTACACATTCCTCTGCCAAAAATAAGCAACCATTTGCAGAATATTCCCCGTTGAAATCTCGATGCAGATAATAATTTTTATCTCCGGGCCGGTACATGACCGGATAGTCTATTCTCGTTCCATCAATGGTCAGCCAGCCAATACAATCCGGATTTTCTTCATGCAATGCCAAAATTCCAGCATCTATCTCTATCAAAGAATCGCCGGAAGCATCTTCTTCCGATTCATCCTCTCTTTTCTGCATTAGCTCCTGCAGTTCCTGCTGTAACTGATTATCCTGTCTTTCCTGCATAAAAAATCCCATTAAGAAATACAGACTGATCGTAAGCAATATAACAGATATAGAAAGTAACAATCCTGCCACCCATTTTCTCATACTCTGCTGTCACCCCTTTAACTATCGTCTCTGCCTTTGATGCCGAGTTTTTCACGCTTCTCTACATCTTCCGGTTTCGATGACATTAACGCATAAAGCATAAGGGTATTATCGAATCTGTCCTTAAATGGAATAATTGTATTTCCATAAAAAATCAGCCCTTCTCCCTCTCCACTGTTTGTTACATAGGAAAGCTGGTGTGTTGAAATATTAAGCTGCTTTGCCAGAATCTGTCGATCCCCGGATGCCTGGTTGAGCATCAGGATAAAGTCTGAGTTTTCAAAGATATTCTCGATTTCCCTTGAAGCAAGCAGGTCTTTTACGTTCTGCGTGATACCAGTCGGGATACCGCCCCACTTACGGAATCTTTTCCAGATTTCTACACTGTATGCTGCTGTCTGTTCTTCTTTCAGCAACAAATGGAACTCATCAATGTAATATCTGGTAGACCTATGAGCAGAACGGTTGACTGTTACCCTGTTCCAAACCTGATCCTGAACAATCAACATACCAAGTTTTTTAAGCTGTTTACCAAGGTCTTTAATATCGAAACATACCAGACGATTGTTCAACTCTACATTTGTACGGTGATTAAACACCTTCAGGGAACCATTTACATAGATTTCCAGTGCCGTTGCCAGCCGCTGCGACTCAGCCTCTTCCTGTTTGCGAAGCAGATTATATAGATCTTCCAGAATTGGCATTTTCTCCGGAACCGGTTCTGAAAGATAGTCCTGATATACCAGACGCACACATCGGTCAATGATTGTTTTTTCCACTGGTTCCAGACCGTTTTTTCCTCCTACTACCAGTTCACAAAGCGAAAGGATAAAATCTGATTTCAACGATAGCGGATCGTCATCATCCGCATAATTGATGTTAATATCCATTGGATTGATGTAATCATGACTGGTCGGAGAAATACGGATAACCTGCCCGTTAAATGCCCGGACTAACGGAAAATATTCACCCTCCGGATCACAGATGATAATGTCGTCTTTTGTGACAATAAATACATTGGTAATCTCTCTTTTTGCCGCAAAGGATTTACCAGATCCAGGAGTACCAAGTATCAGACCATTGGGATTTTTCAGCTTTTTCCGATCTGCCATGATTAAGTTATTAGACAGGGCATTTAACCCATAATAGATAGATTCCCCACCCATAAACAGTTCCTGCGTCGTAAATGGAACAAAAATAGCTGTCGATGTGGTAGTCAATGCCCGCTTGATTGGAATCCAGTTTCTTCCAAGCGGCAAACTGCTCATAAGGCCCTGCTCCTGCTGATAGTCCAGTCTTTTTAATACACAGTTGTATTTCTGTGCAATACCTGCCGTCTGAAATACCGCATTTTCCAGCTCCTGTTTATTTTTTGCTGTATTTAAAAACACCACAGTCACAAGAAACATTCTTTCATTCCTTGACTGTAAATCTTCCAGAAGTCTTTTCGCTTCCCCACCGTATGTATTCAGGTCAGACGGTATAATATCCATATCATATCCGGAGCGTACCGCTTTTTTCTGTTCCTCAATTTTCATGCGGTTAATATCCGTAACCTTACTTTTGACCAATTTGATCGCTTTCATCTGGTCGATGGACTGGATATGCAGATTAACAAGCAGGTTACAGTCCATTTCCAGAAATTCAGCAAGCATTTTATCCGTCAGCTCTGGTGCCAGAATCTGCAGATAGGACACTGCTCCGATGGTATCTCCCATCTGAAAATCCTTTCCATTTTTGAACAGGAAACTGGATGGTGCAATATAATCCTTTGTATTCAACCCAGTACGCAGCATATCATCATAGCTGAACTTGAATGGCACTTTGACATTCTGGTTGAATGTTTCATACATGATCTGCAAACGCTCCGCACCATTTAATGGATACGCAGATACCCCGAAAACTTTAAAATTATTGAGTATATCTGTTTCGATACGTTCCAGCTTCGGTTTCGCTTCCCGGATATTATCAGCTTCAATCCCAAATGTAATATACTTGGTTCTGACAAGACCATTATTTCCTTTTGCTAACTGACTTCTGAGCATCTGGGCAAACTCCATACGCAGATCATCAAAACTGTCATTCTGCTTTTTGATACGGATCACATCTTCATATTCTGTCATGTTGCTGTGATGATTGATAAAGGACAACTGAAAATGGATGGTGCTGTCAAAATAATTCAGGAAATCACACCAGTTCTCAAAAATCGCATTTTTATCCTCATTCTGTGCCAACTGATAGTTGATATCATAAAAACGAATCGTCTTTGAATAATACCCATCCTCCACACGACAGATTCCGTCTTTTCCCATTTCCCTGTATGGAATGGACTGCTGTGCGGTAATATCTTTCCCTTTATTTCTACTGTCTTTATTCGTACTGGATATTTTCTTTACAGTACCTTTTTTTCCACTGGATTTTACAGAACCCGACGGCTTTGTCTTTTTTTTATGCTTTTCTTCTTTCTTTGCCTGTTTCTGTGCCGCCTTTTCTTCACGAGCAGCCTGTTTTGCCGCCTGCTTCGCAAATTTTCTTTCTTCTTTTTCGTGTGCCTTATGTAATTTCATTTCATATTTCTGGGCTTTTTTCCAGGCACGTTTTTCCCGTCTGCTTAATTTACGTCTTGGTCTGCGGACACCTCGGTGTCGCTCCAGTGCTTCATACCCCGTAACCATCGGTACTCCCATCAAACGCTGTCTGTCCTTTGCATAATCTTCTGCCTCATCCGGATCAAACACTGGTAAACCATCAGCAGAATCCTCTTCATCCAGCCACCAGTCATCCGGATGGGAAAATTCTTCTGTCTGCTCTGGAAGATTCTTATCGTTTCTTACTTTTTCCACGAACGGTACCTCCTTTCGCTTTTGTCAAAATTCTCTTTTTTTCATAGAGGTTTTCCACCTCATATTTCCGTACCGGAGGACGGATAAATTTTACTGTAATCACGTTTTTGAGGACTTTCTCTAAAGGAAGTCCATCTTTTTCATACATGGCAAATAAAAAAGCCGGAAGCATCAGCAGACACATTCCGGTTGCCGCATTACTCGAACCAATCAACCCCCTTGACAGGAAATAAAACGGAAGCCCTACTGCCGCTGCAATACCAAGGCAGATAAGCTGTCGTTTTGTAAGATTGAAAATAATTTTATTTTTTACTTTTGTCAGATCTTTTGGTACTGATACAAAAGCCATTTTCATCGTCTCCTTTTCCACATTTAGTGTGCATTAAAGATACTCTTTGAAAAATTACCTGTTTTCATAAGACTAAAGCATAGTATTACTGTATAAGCCATTACACTGAGCAGTGCTGTATGCACATTATCTGATACCTGTATGTTGGCAACCAATACAGAATAAATGCCCACGCACATCATGATAAAAAATCCTTGAAATGCCAGTGCAAACAATCCTCTTAAATAATTGCTGCCAATCTGTCCCCATTCCCGGTTGCTCATAGTGGCAAACGGAATTGCACCGATTGACGAATACAGATAAATTTCTATCATACGGCCATATAAAATAACCGTTATAAAAACGGATATAACCTTTAGGCACAGACTCGCCAGGAGCGTTTCCAGTGCCAGTATAATCAGCTCTCCTATTTCCATTGATTCCATTGCTGTCTCCATCGAGGTAATTACCGAATCAATATTGATTGCCGTCTGCTGGTTGATAACACCTGCCGCCCGGTTCACTACATTCTGTCCAACATCAAAAATCGCCATTGTGATCGTAAAAGCATTGCTTACGAACCAGACTGCTATCCACATCTTGAAAAAATATTTGAAAAACATCCATGTATCTATATCATGCATGTTATTCTTTTCGGTGAGCATGGAAATCAGCTCATAGCACAACACAAAGGTTATGATCATTCCGGCAATCGGTACGATCACAGAATCCGACAGATTTTGGATCAAGCTGAAAATACTGCTGTTCCAGCCCTGGGGCGTTTGCCCAACCTGACTTGCGATGTCACCGGTTTTTTCATTCACATCGGTAAACATGTTCGTCAGGTTTGAGCTGACCATGCCTGTAAGGAGGTTACGCATCCATTCTTCTATGGACTCAAAAATCTTATCCATGCGTGTTCTCCTTTCCTACTGCCCCGGCTAAAACAAATTCGCCAGTAATGGTACAAGCTGTGTACCGATCAGAACGACACCTCCACCTGCCATAAGCTGTTTTATCCCCAATTAGGTGTAAAACTCTGCTCGATGGCGGGCGGCGGCGTACAAAAAATCTATATGGTGTTTTTAAGAGAACCGTCCCGGCGGGACAGGTCAGGCAGTGACCTGTTCCACCTCCGGG
>OATK01000787.1_pt1 | contig 25024 bp, 17 predicted proteins | sample 1516611 | NCBI WGS metagenome assembly OATK01 (sample SAMEA2579947, study PRJEB22360) | human gut metagenome | biome: human gut; feature: human-associated habitat; material: faeces | place: Denmark | collected 2008/2010 | reverse complement strand
GTGTGTTTTACATTGGCAGCAAGTATGTCGGGCCGGGGGCAGACTACCCCCTGGTCGATCATGGAATCCGCCACTTTCACGAAGCCGGCGATGTTGGCGCCGGTGACGTAGTTGGTGAAGGATTTGTCGGAGGAGTATTCCTGGGCGTGGGCCACGGCGTTTGCGTGGATGTTGGCCATGATGGTTTTCAGCTTGTGGTCCACTTCTTCACGCGTCCAGGAGAGGCGCTGGCTGTTCTGGGACATTTCCAGGCCGGAGGTGGCCACCCCGCCGGCATTGGCGGCCTTGGCCGGGCCGTACAGGATTTTGGCGGCCAGGTAGGTTTCAATGCCTTCCAGGTCCGTAGGCATGTTGGCGCCTTCCGCCACCAGGGTGCATCCGTTCTTGATGAGGGTACGGGCGTCTTCCCCGTTGATTTCATTCTGCGTGGCGGAGGGGAAGGCGCAGTCGCACGGAACGCTCCAGGGGCGCTGGCCTTCAAAGTACTGGGCCTTCGGGAACTGCTTCACGTATTCCGCAATGCGTCCGCGGCGCTTGTTCTTGAGTTCCATGACCCAGGCCAGTTTTTCCGGGGAAATGCCGTCCGGATCGTAAACATAGCCGTTGGAGTCGGACATCGTGACCGCTTTCGCGCCCAGTTCGTTAAGTTTTTCCACCGTGTACTGGGCTACATTGCCGGAACCGGACACCAGGCAGACCTTGCCCTGCAGGCCGTCGTTGCGGGTGGCAAGCATGTTCTGGGCAAAGTATACGCAACCGTAGCCGGTGGCTTCCGGACGGATGAGGGAGCCGCCCCAGTTCAGGCTCTTGCCGGTGAGAACGCCGGTGAATTCGTTGCGAATTCTCTTGTATTGTCCGAACAGGTAGCCGATTTCGCGGCCGCCCACGCCGATGTCCCCCGCGGGAACGTCCGTATCCGCGCCGATGTGGCGCTGAAGCTCCGTCATGAAGCTCTGGCAGAAGCGCATCACTTCATTATCGCTCTTGCCCTTGGGGTCGAAGTCGGAACCGCCCTTGCCGCCGCCCATGGGAAGGGTGGTGAGGGAGTTTTTGAAAACCTGTTCAAAACCCAGGAACTTCAGGATACCGAGGTTGACGCTGGGGTGGAAGCGGAGGCCGCCCTTGTACGGTCCGATGGCGCTGTTGAATTCCACACGGTACCCGCGGTTCACCTGAACCTTGCCCTGGTCATCGATCCACGGCACGCGGAACAGGATGGTTCTTTCCGGTTCTACGATCCGTTCCAGAATCGCGTGGTCTTCATACTTGGAATTCGCGGCCAAAACCGGTTCAATTGTGCTGAGCACTTCCTGAACGGCCTGGATGAATTCTTTTTCGTGGCTATGCTTGGCCTTAACCAAGTCGAGCACGCGCTGGGAATATGTCTGTGCCATCTTTTCTGTTGTTGTATTTGGGTTGACGCTTTACGCGCAGTTTTTCGCACGCGCTTTCCGTTTATCATTCCGCTAAGCGGGCTGGCAATCATTTTTTTCCCTGGCGGCTTTCAGGGGTCAGTAAGAAAATAGAAAATATGTTTATATGTTGTGATTTGTAAGCTGACCCCGTTCTTGCTGATTGACGCCTGCCAGAACTGCGTGTTTCGGATGCTGGGGACATGGAGTTTGTTTGCGGTTATTCGGGTTCCTGTTTCCATAAGGCGGATTTTGAATCCGGTGTCCATGCAGAATGGATGACAAAGGAAAAAATTATCAGGAACAGACAAGGCGGCAGAGATGGAATGTTACAAACAACGCTGGGTGGGAGCCATCTTGGTTTCCGCATTGGTGGCAGAAAGCCGGAATTGCCGCCATGGCTTTTTCAGTAGTTCCGGAACCGGCTGCGGCATCCGTGGGATTGCTTGGGCCGGTCTGCATGATGATGTGCCGGAGAAGGGGCTGACCTTGAGTGCTTCCTGCCGCGGGATGACGGTTTCATGCCCGGCGCATCCTTGTGGCGGGAGGAAAATTTTTCAAATTATTCCGTGGGAGGAACGGAGGTCAGGAGCTCAGGCGCTCGATCCACGCCCTCGTTTTCAAATCCGTTTCCGCCATTTTTTTTGCCCGGTGGAGCAAGGTTCCCATGGATTTGGGAATGCCCATGTGCAGCCGGTTGCTGATCCATGCATACGGTACCAGCGTGCTTTGCCTGACGGCCAGGGCGATGATGAGTTTGGACGGGTGGCTGTAGGGCGTGGCCAGCAGCTCCTCCTCCGACAGGCCGAATGCTTTCAGCCCGTTTTTGACGATGATTTCCGCCTGGTATTCCCCGATCTCCGACGCGCGCATCCCTGTCGTGACGGGCTTTCTGCGCGCCAGCCGGGGAAGCTCCCCCACCAGCCTGGCACGGAAGGCGCGGGAGCCGTAGCACCAGCCCCGCTGGACGGTGCCGGGGCCTACATGGCCGGCGGGCAGCAGGGAGCGTTCATCCATGCGTTCCGCTTCAAAACGGCCCATCAGATGGTTGAGGTACTTTTGGCGGCCGTCTTCCGTGTCGTCGCAGCCGAAGCAGACGAGGCCGCGTTCCGGATGAATCCATTTGGGTCTTTTTGCGGGAGAGTCCAGCCATGCGGGCAGGCTCGTCCATTTGCAGCCGGAAAGGAACGTATGGCGGCGCGCCAGGCCGGACCGGGCCGGATTCAGGTGGATGTAGTCAATGATAGTTGAAAAATAGTGGGCGTTATCCGCTTCCACCACCATGGCGTGGTATCTGCCCGCGAACAGATGCCCACGCATTCGGTGGCGCGCGTTAAAACGCTGGGTATAAGCGGTCTGGAGCCATTTCATGCCATCCACCAGATTGGCGCGCGCGGTTTGGAAAAGAATGTGGTAGTGATTGGCCATCAGGGCGTAGGCGTACACGGTCCATCCGCTTCTGCGGGACGCCTCCTGAAAAGTCCGCAGAAAGATTTCCCTGTCTTCGTCATCCAGATAAATGGCGTCTCCGCGGTTGCCCTCGCTCTGCACGTGATAGACTGCTCCGGGGTATTCTATTCTCAGGGTGCGGCTCATGCCGGAAGCGTACCGGAAAAGGTCTGAAATGCAAGTTTGTTGTTATTTTTAACCTGACCCCTATTGTGAAAAAAGAAGAGGAAAAAAATACGCTTCCCGGCTCTTCCGCGTTTTCCGGAGGAAGTAAATTTTGCCGGAGAGGCTCCGGGCAAAGGTCTTTGGAAGAAGTCGGATTCACTTTCCGCAATGGCGGCAGGGCGCTTGTGCCGGGGAAAGCATGCCTTTGCCCTGTGTTTTTTCATGAACGGGATGGAGAAACATCCCCAAATGCGTCGTCTCTCTGATGCCATGCCCGGATAAGGCGCGAAAGGAAGGCGGGGTGCTGCGGACACGGAGAAAGGAAAATGTCCTTTGGACGGGCCGGGTGTTCGGTTTTGAACGGACATTTCCCGTAATCCGAGGATGGAAGCGGCGTTTTTTCCGCTATTTCAACGGATGTTAATGCGGAAAGGCAGCCCTTATTGCAGCTTTTCCCTGCGCATGATCTCGGAGAGCACCAGGTAGAGGTCCGTCTTGTTGACCACGCCCAGCAGCAGATCGTTGTTCGGGTTCACAAGGGCCAGGGATTCCGCGCAGTGGGGGCGGGAGAAAATGCCCAGGGCTTCCGGGAGGTGCATGTCCGCAGGAAGCGTAGGCATGTCGCTGCGCAGCACATCCATGGCCAGTACGGCCTGGGCCAGCTCTTTGTTGCGGGCAAAGGCCGCCACGTCTTCCGCCACCACGCTTCCCAGGTATTTGCCGGTCGGGGAAGTGACGAAGATGGGCTGGGCCGGGTTTTTAATGAGCATGGCGGCAATGGTGCCGAATTTGTCCAGGGGATGCACCACGGGCGGATCCTTGCGCGCTACATCCTGAAGCTGTACCTGGGCCAGGGGTTTGTCAAAGGTGCTTCTGGGGCCGAAGGCCAGGGAATCATGGTACATGGACTGGGCTTTGGTGAGCCTGGCCATTCCGTAGGAAACCAGCACTCCGATAATCAGGGGGAACATCATCTGCCCGGCCATGGTGAATTCCACCACCAGCACCAGGGAGGTGATTGGGGCGTTCGCGGCTGTAGTGAAAAAGGCGGCCATGCCCACCAGGGAATAGGCGATGGCATGGTCCCCGGGCCCCCCCAGCTGGGTAAGAGCCGCGCTGAACAGGAAGCCGCAGACGCTCCCGATAGTCAGGCTGGGGGTCAGGGCGCCCCCCACGGTTCCCACGCCGAAGACGATGGCGACGGTGAATATTTTCAGGAACAGCAGGACGGCGGCTCTCGCGGCGTCAAATTCATAATGAATGAGGGAGGTGATGATATTTTTGCCGTTCCCTACGATTTCCGGGTAAAAGATGGCGATGGCTCCCACCAGCACGCCTGCCGCCGTCAGGCGCACGGGCAGCCATTGGCGCTTGCCGTTCAGGTACCGGCGCGATTTTTTGAGGATGAGGAGCCAGAAACTGGCGACCAGGGAGGCCAGGGCCCCCAGCAGCACGCACCAGAGCACATGCTGGTTGCCTGCCAGAGAGACTTCCTGCTGGAGCTGGTAGATGGGGGCGGGTTCATGGAACAGGCCCATGGTAAAATAGCCCGCGCAGCTGGCCACGAGCAGGGGAGCCAGGAAATCAATAGTCAGCGCGCCCAGAACGATTTCACTTACGAACAGGCCGCCCGCCAGGGGCGTATGGAAGGCGGAGGACATGCCGGAGGCGGCGGCGCAGGCCACTACCAGGCGCAGGCGAGGAGCTGAGAGGTGAAAGAAACGCCCCAGGGCGGAGCCCGCTACGGCGGCGGCCTGCACCAGCGGGCCTTCACGGCCGATGGAGGCGCCGGAACCTACGGAGAAAACGGCGGACAGGGAACGCAGAAGGCTGGGCTTGGGAGGCACGTATCCATTGCCCAGCGCCACGGCTTCCATGTATTCCGTCGCCTTGGCCGGCACAAAGCGGTGGGTGAAAAGAAGCGTAAGCCCCGCCAAAAGGCCGCCCGCCGCCGGAACGAAGATGCACCAGGCCGGGTCCTGGCCGGCCATTTCCTGAAAGACCTGAATTTGCCTGTAGCTGGTCCGCCCCGTCAGGACGTCCTGCACCAGTTCCACACCCATTTCAAAGACAAGGGCCATCAGGGCGCCCAGCGCCCCGACGACGACCGCCCAGATGAAGATGACCTGCTTGTCCCCCAGCTTGATTTTTTCACGCAGGCTCAACGCCATGCGCAGCCATGACCAGGAAAGGCGCGTCTTTTCCGCAGGCTGGTTTTTCTTGTCCGTCATTGCAGGGCTTGTTGAAGGGACGCCAGGAGACTGGCTTCATCTCCCGTCCATTCCCCATTGGGGCCCAGGGGGGCGTTTTTATGCCACCGCAGCAATTTCTGCATGGTGGTCAGGTAGCCGGTCACCATGGCGGCGGGCACGCCCAGCATCACAATGAGATGAGCGTTGCGGGAATCGTCCGGCCAGAGGACGCCCTCTGGGCTGATGCCTACGGTGACCTGCATGGAATCCAGCGCGCTGGTGCGTCCGTGGGGGACGGCCAGGCCGTGATCCAGATAGGTGGTCTGCGTTTCCTCACGCAGAAGAACCGCATTCTTGATGTGTCTTAGCTGTCGGTCGTCAAGGACTTCCGCCATGGAATCCGTCAGGGTTTCCAGAGCCTGTGCCTGAGTGGTTGAGGGCTGGAACGTGCGTACGTGAATTTGAAGATTGTCTGCCACCGGGTCTTCTGAAGGCTTTTGGTTTTTCATTCTATGAAGGGAGGCATGATTATCAAGGAAATTCTGGCCTGCATACAGGGGAAGGAGGCTTTCCCCCGTGAATGGGAGGCGGGAAAAAGGGGGGAAGAGACCTTTCCGGAGGGGCTTTTTTGACACAATGGCGGCGGAAGAGCCTGCTTTTAGGCTTTTTCTTCAGCGGGAATGAAGATACCCTGCCGCCATGATGCAGGATTCAGAAGTCATCAAACTCGTCAAGCCCGTACCTTCCGACCGCCTGGCAACCCAGGTGCTGGTGGCATGGTACCATGCGGTGCGCCCCAGGTGGAAAAAGCCGCTGGACCTGGCCATTACGGCCTTTTTTGTATTGATGGCGCTGTATTCCTTTTCCCTGCGCCCACTGCCCTTATTCGCCTGGCTGTCCCTGGCCGGGGCGCTGATGGCGATTATCCTGTCCTGGTTTTACGTCCCCTTTCTGGCAAAGGCCGCTCTGGCCGCCAATAAAAAGGTGCCCATGTACCATCAGGAAAAGGATTACGTTTTTCATGAGGATTACCTGACGTTCTCCAGCAAGGGCGTTGCCCCCATGAATATTCCCTACGACCGTTTTTCCACGTTGTGCAGGACGCGCCACGCGCTGCTGTTCCTGTTCGGCAAGAAGCTGGTGCTGTGGCTGGGGCCCCCGCCCCTCGATGGGCTTCCCGGTGCCTGCCGCTCCATCTCATGGATGCGGAACAGCTGGAAAGCATCATGCGCAGGTTCCGGAATCATGGCGTGGAAGTGAAGGATGCCTCCTGATGCGGAGGGGCAGCCCGCGCCTTCCTGAAGGAAGGGGCCAATTTGCCGTTTCAGCGCCTTTTTTGTTGAGCGCGGGATGAAAACGGGTAGGGTGTCTCCATGTCACGTTACCATGGAGAACAGGTTCTGGTGGTTCCCCGCGCCGCCTTTGAGGAAGCGGGCTATTTCCAGGGACACCGGGAAGGCGGGGATCATTATCTGAATACGTTCATGAAGCCGGGCGTCGCCTCGTTCATGGACCGGGAGGCTGCGGAAAATGATCCTTCCCACAAACAGATCATCGCCTATGCCATTTTCTGCCACCAGGGCCGCATTCTGCATTACACGCGCGGAGGCTCCGGCGGCGAGGCCCGCCTGCATGACAAGGGTTCCATCGGCATCGGAGGCCATATCAATCCGGTGGACCGCCAATCCGGCCATGACGACGTTTCCACCTATCTGGCCGGAGTGGAGCGCGAAATCCGCGAGGAACTGGTTATTGACGGGAACTGCACCCAGCGGGTTCTCGGCGTGATTAATGACGATACCAATGACGTAGGGGCCGTGCATCTGGGCATTGTCCACCTGTTTGAGCTGGATACGGACCGTGTGCGCGCGAATGAAGCAGCCCTGGCCAATCTCCGTTTTGTTTCTCCGGAGGAACTTTCCGGGGAAATGTTTGAGAAACTGGAGACCTGGTCTCAGCTCGCACTGGAACTGTTTAAAAACAGAGGGGCCTGATCTCTCCCCGTTCCATGAAAAACGCCCGGCGAGGGACGGATGCTTTTCCTTTTCTTCTCCGCCGTTTTTCCGCATGGGAAGCCCCCGCCGGCGTTGCGCCGGCGGGGGCTTCTTTTGTCCATCAGGGCCTGAAGAAAACGAAGGGCCTCAATGGGACATTTTTCTGCGCCTCCTCCACAGGAGGGGGGCCAGTCCGGCCAGGGCCAGGGCGGCGCTTCCGGGTTCCGGCACCTGGGCGAAAAGCATGGCAGAATTGGCCTGAAGATCCATGGACATGGCCGCGTCGTACAGAACACCGTCGTTCAGGAATTTGATGTTGTCCAGGCTGGCAGGTATCTCTGTCAGGGAGAGTGTGTAATTGGTTGTTCCCGTGATGTCCACGACGACCGCATCTGCGGCGAGCCCCTGAAGCGTCAGGGAGGCGTGTTCCCCCAGAATAAGCGTGGTCAGGTCAGAGGTTCCGTTCAGGATAAGGCTGCTTCCCGCCTCAATGGTTACGGTGAGCGCCCCGCCCAGGGAATCCAGCGAGGTGCGGGTCTGGTTGACGGCGGAAACATGGGTGAAGTCACTCAGGGAAGCCTGGAGGCTGTCCACGGTTACATGGTCCAGCACCAGGCTCCTGTCTCCGCTTACATTGGTTCCGCCGCTGATGTTTCCGGCGTACTTGTCAAAGCCGTAGGCCGTCGTTCCTGAGGAAAGATTCTGGATGCGTACGGTGGAGTTTCCCTCCCCCTTCCCGCGGGAACCGCCGCCGGAGATGCTGCCCCAGGAGCTCCCGTTATAAAGCGTGGCCGTGTTTCCGGTGATGGTGACGGACGTGTCCCCCTGAATGGAACCCGCCTTGCCACCGGCGTAAACGTCCCCTTTAACCAGGCCTCCTGTCAAGCAAACCGAGCTTCCTGCCAGGATAGAGCCTCCCTGGCCCGCGCCGTAAACGGAACCGCTGATAACGCCGCCTGTGACGGTGACGTTGGCGCCGCCGGAAATGGAGCCTGTCAGGCCGCCGCCCATAACATTTCCGGTGACGGAGCCGCCATTGATGTAAACATGCGTGTTTCCTCCAATGGTGGTATTGGCATTTGCGAAGATGCCGCCCATGATTTGATGGTTGAAGGTGCCGGAGTTGACCACAATATCCACATTCCCCTGGATATCCGTGGCATAGGAGCCGACCACAGAGGAGGAATTACTGCTGGTGAAGGTGCCGAAGGAGGCGTTTTCCGCAGAGAATTCCAGATAAACGTTTCCGGTGACGCCGGCGGCGTTCACGGCACCGAAGACCGTGCTTCCGCCTGTGGCGGCATCCGTGAAACGGAGGAAGACGTTCCCGTTGAGCGTGCCGGAAGCTCCGTGAGCTCCGTACCAGGCGGAGGCCTGTCCCTCCTTGGAGATGGTCAGCCAGACGTCTCCCGTGTAGTTGCCGCTGTTCGCATAAATATGAGTGGCGTTTCCGGAGGTAATGGAGACGTTTACGGAATTCCCCGTTCCCCCTGCGGAGGAATCCGCCTGGGCGCGGGCATTAAAGGTACCGGAGCCGGTCAGATTATCAGCGGTTTTGGTGAATCCCTCCGTTTTCCACTCAATATTGCCTTCCGGTGTTCCACTCTGGGTGAAGGAGCCGGAAGAAATAAAAGACTTTTCCGCGTTAAGCGTTCCGGAAGTGGCAGGGGCATAGGAACCCGTGCCGTCCAGGGCCAGGTCGTGCAGAACAGCGGTTCCGCTGCCGTTGTATTGAATGGTGAGGCCGTTGCAGCCGGAGCCGGAGGTAACGGAAAGCGCTTCCCCGATCAGCATGTCCCCCAGCCAGACGTAATAGCCGCCTTTCAGCCCTTCCAGCTCATTGCCGCGGATATATGCCATACGCAGGTTTTCCGCATTGGCAGACATGTCCAGGGAATACAGAATGGCATCGCCCCATTTGATGTAGGCCTCATTAATATTGAGCGTGCCGTAAAAGGAGCTGTTCCCCAGGCTGATGCTGAAATCGGAGGCAGTATCCCATCCGTCTGCTGCGCCGTTTCCCAGAACCAGGTTGCAATCAAAGGTAAAGCCGTTTTGCAGATCCGTCCCTTCCGCCCAGGAATAGGAAATGGAGCTTTCCCCGGATTGCCCCAGGCTGATGCCGTTCTCGTCCACAGTGACATTGGCGAGGGAAAACCCTTTATTTTCCAAGTGGCTGTTCGAGCTCCATGCGGGGGATTGCCCGCCCTGGTGAAAATTGATGGCCAGGCCGCCAGCGGCTTTTCTTTCCTGTCCGGCGGTGCGCCCCGCATAGCCCATGGCCCTGGCGATATTGCCGGCCATAAGCAGATCTCCCTGGGCATTGGGATGGAGGCCGTCGCTGCCGGGGTTGTTGAACATGGAGCTTACGCCGTAGAACGGCGTGGAGGATGTTACGTCAATGATGCCGGCATTGATGTCAATGACCGTGACGTTCTGCCTGCCATTCCCCCATGTTTTCAGACGATCATTGTAATCAGCCACGGCCTGGTGGGTGGCGTCCGAATTGCCGTTGGAGTGCCGGGTCCAGCAGGGAATGGTAAGGATGATGACATTCGCATGTTCATTGGCCTGGAACATGGCCTCCACGATGGTGTCCATATCGTTCAGGAGGTTTTGGGAAACGGAGTCAAGGCGGTTCGCCAGCGTGGCATTGTTTCCGTCGGAAAGGAGATCGTTGGTGCCGATCATCATGAAAAAGGTATCCGGCGTATTGTCTCCGGTGAATGTCTGGCCTGAATAGGCGCTTCCGTTTGCCTTGGTGCCGGAAAGCCCCAGCCAGTTGTTAATGTTGGAGCCGTCAAACCTGTTTCCGTTGCTCCTGCCGGATATTTCCCATGCCCTGGCGCTTGCCTGAGAGGAATGTTCATTGTTGAATATCTGGCCCCCGTAGGAAGTGCCCGCAGTAACTCCCCCGGAATAATTGCCGGTTTTGACGCCTTCCGCCCGGTAGGAAATGCCGTTGTCTGTAAATATTTTATGGAGGGCCCAGCGGTAGGAGGCGCTGTTGACCCCGTGGGTGATGGAATCCCCAACGAACATGACGTTTCCCAGTTCCGTGCCCGCCGGGGCGGCGGTTGCTGCGGGGAATGCCGCCGCCAGGGCAGCCAGGAGGGGGAGAGGGAGCCGGACTTTCATCAGAGCGTCAAGGAAAAATGAAAAGGATATTTGAAAAAGAGTGAAGAAAACGTCCATCCCTGAACGGAGCAGGAATGGACGCGGTAAGGAAAAAGTCAGGCCCTGCGGCGGCGCATCAGAAAGATACCCAGCCCCAGCAGGCCGAGAGAGGCTGCAGCCGGTTCCGGAACGGCGCTCAGGGCATATTCCCTCATCTGCTCTTCCGTCAAAACGGCCGTGTACAGGTCAAAATTATTCAGGGTATATTTTCCCGTGATTCCGTTCGGGGCGCTCCATGTGTTTCCGGAGGTGTCTTTGGCGGAAAAATTGATCTGGGACATGTTCTGGCCGCTGAAGACGGCTCCGCTGCTGAGGTTGCTCAGCGTGGTCAGCGTGGACGTGTCATCCCCCAGCATGGCGGAGATGGAAACAGTTCCCCTGCTGAATGTGTAAAACAGAGTCAGGGGGGTGCTGGCGGAATAACCGGAAAACGTTTGCGTTTTCCAGGGGGAGGAGGCAGCAGTCCCTCCGCCATAAGCAAAACCTCCGGCGCACAGGGTGAGATCTCCGGACTCCGTAAGCTGGAATCCCAGCCCTTCCAGATTCTGGTACGAGCCGGTGTTGTAGGTAAACAGCAAACCTACATTTGAATCTGAAGTAGCTCCCAGACCGGAAATCGTGAATGCCATCGTCCAGTTGCCTGTGTAGTTGACGCCAATAGTTGTGGGGGATGACACAGACAGCGTATCGCCGGAGGTTCCGTCATAGACGGTGAGATTTTTTGAATAAGCCGCGTCCAGACCGTCGATGGAAGCCCCGAAGGACAGGCTGCTTCCCATGGCGGCGATCAGGACAGCAAGATATTTAGTCTTCATGTGAGTTATTGTAATAGTTGCTAAAATGTTTCCGCGTAAGAAACTTCCGTTTTTTATCGGATTCCTAATCCGATTGCGGCATCCTGCCCATCCAACAGGAGTAAAGTTTGGAAAATCATGGTGAAAGAAATGGGCCGGGAAAAGACCAGAGCCCGGAAACACTACTGAAAATCAATTCATTGAGTCAAACAACACATTTATCATCAATATTTTTAATTGTTGGCGGATTAGGAATCCGGCAGGAGGTTGAATATCAGCGATAAAAGCAGGAGATGCCTTACCTTGCTGGAAATGATGGAATATCGGGAGCAACGGCCATTCATTCCTGAAAAACGCGATGAATTTGTTCCTCGGCCTGTTGACCGTGAGTGGGCGGAAATTGAATCGATTCCGACATGGCTTCCGTTTCCGCGGGGAAAGAAGAGAGGGGGGCGGCTGGAGACCTTGCGCTTTCCGGATGCGAGGCGGAACAGGAGAAAGGGCCTCTCCGTTGGGAATTCCGTTCCCGGCCTGCGGTTCCTGCGGCCGGGCGAAGGTGGCGCCGCAGTCTCCGGACGGGACGGGGAGGCGGTTGGAGAACCGGCGTTTTCCCCATGGCCGGAAAGCAAATCCTCCGGCAAGCTGTACTTGCCGGAGGATGAAAAAACAGTCAGGAAAATTCCCTGTTTTAAAGGGCGCGTTTTACCGCCTGGCAGGGCCGTCCATGATAGCCTTGTGGCTCATATTCCAGCCGCCGCCCAGGGCCGTGTACAGGGAAACCAGCGTGCTGGCATGCTGGTAATAATATTGTGAAAGCTGAATCTGAGCGGGGTACAGGTTCTGCTGGGCGTACAATACTTCAATGTAATTGGAAAGACCCGTGCGGTAGCGCTCAAAGGAGAGTTTCACCGCCGTGTGGTAGGCTTCCACGGCTTCGGACTGGGTGGCGGTGATGCTGCGCAGCTTGTCCCTCTGGATAAGCGTGCTGGAAACTTCCGCCAGGGCATTGAGAACCGTTTGTTCATAATCGTTTCTGGCCGCCAGGAATTCAGCCTTGGCCGCCTTTTCGGAAGCCGTCAGCTTGCCCGCCTGGAAGAGGGGGCCGGTTAGATTGGCTCCCAGCCCCCAGCCGCCGCGGCGCCCCTGCACGTGGCGCAGATCCGCGGAGGCGAGGCCGCCCGCCGCCGTCAGGGAGATGGTCGGGAAGTAGTTGGCAATGGCCACTCCTACCTCCGCATTGGCGGCGCGCAGCTGGTATTCGCTTTGGCGGACGTCAGGCCTTCTGGAAAGGATGTAGGCCGGAATGCCGGCGGGAACCTTGACGTTATAGGCGATGTCCCGGGTGCTGCCGGAACGGCGGATATGGCCGGGAGCGCGTCCGGCCAGGACGGAGACTGCATTTTCCAGATTGGCGATTTGCACCTGAATGGCGGGAATCTGGGCCTGGGAGGAGGCCAGAGCCGCCTTGGCGGAAGCCACCTGAAGCCTGTCGCCTACCTGGCCTTCAAGCTGTTCGTCAAACAGGCGCAGGCTTTCGGAATAGGATTCCACGGATTTCTGCACAATGGCAAGCTGTTCGTCCAGCTGGAGGAGCTGGAGGTAGGAGTCCGCCACCTGGCGGAGCAGGGAAAGCATGAGCGCGCGCTGGCCTTCTTCGGAAGCCAGATAGTCCGCGCGGGCAGCTTCCGTCATCCGGCGCGTTTTGCCCCAGATATCCAGTTCCCAGGAAATGCCGGCGTCAAGCGCTCCAGGCGTCAGTGTGGTTCCGGTAGTCTGGACAATGCTGCCGCCGGTATAGTTGGAGCCTTTGCTGACGGAGCCGGAATAATCCGCCCACGGGAAGAGCGGGGCCTCCGTGATGGTGATGTACTGGCGTGCCTTTTCCACGCGCGCCATGGTAGCTTTCAAATCGCGGTTGTTATTGTAGGTGTCCGTCAGGAGGTCCTGAAGGTCCTTGTTTTTGAAAACTTTCCACCAGGGAAGGTCCGCAATGGATTCCGTCGCCGCGGGGGCTCCCCTGAATGCCGCGGGCATGGGCATGTCCACCGGTTTGAAGTCGGGGCCCATCATGCAGGAGGAGGCGGCAAAAGCCGTTCCCAGCAGGATGGCGCGTGTGATGTATGGGTTTGTTCGCATATGCGTTTAGTCTGTTTTTAGATGGTTGCAGGGGCGGTTTTACCCTTTTAACGATTCATGGGCTTCGTGGAACAGGTATTTGCGGGCGATGATTTCGTCCGGGTCTTCCGTTTCCACCGTCTTCCGGGCGATGCGTATGCGGAAGAGCTTCATGATGAAGTAGAAGGAGCACGGAATCAGGAAAATGCCCACGACCGTCGCCATCGTCATCCCGGCAATGACCACGATTCCGATGATATTGCGGGAATAAGCGCCGGAACCGGAGGCCAGCGCCAGCGGAACGCAGCCCAGAATGAAAGCGAAGGATGTCATCAGGATGGGGCGCAGGCGGATTCTGGCGGCGGAAAGCGTCGCTTCCATCAGCGTCTTGCCGCGTTCCATTTCAATGACGGCGAATTCCACAATCAGAATGGCATTCTTGGCCGCCAGTCCGATGAGCATCACCAGGCCGATTTGCGCGTACAGGTTCAATTCATAACCGAACCAGTACAGGCCCAGGAACGCGCCGAGGGCCGCGATGGGCACCGTCATGAAGATGCTGAGGGGCAGGGACCACCGTTCATACAGGGCCGCCAGAATCAGGAAGACAAAGACGGAGGAGAGCAGGAAAATCTGCACGATGCCGATACCGTTCTGGATTTTTTGTTCCTGGTAGCTCATGTCCGCATAGCTGTAGCCCATGTCGGAAGGCATGCTGGCTTCAAAGGTTTTTTCCAGCGCCTCCATGGCCTGGGAGTTGGAGTAGCCCTGGGCGGGCGTGACCATGAGCTTGGATGAGTTGTACAGGTTCTGGCGCAGCAGGAATTCCGGCCCCTTGATATCCGTGATTTTCACGAGGGTGGAAAGGGGGACGGAGCTTCCCGTGTTGTTCTTCACATAGAAGTTTTTGAGCATGTCCGTTCCGGTGCGGTCACTGCCCTGCGCCTGGATGTACACTTGCCACTGCTGGCCGTAAAGGGTGATGTAGTTGATGAACAGGGAACCCATGTAGGCCTGGAGCAGGCTGTTGGCTTCACTGATGCTGACGCCCAGCGTGGCGCATTTTTCTTCATCCAGCCGCACATCTTTCTGTTCCACGGCGAAGGACATCACACTGCGCACGCTGCCGTTGTTGTTCGGGTCGAATATCGGAAGCTTGTTCGCTTCCTTCACAAAGATGTCCGTTTGTTCCGCCAGGTATTCCGTACCCTTGCCGTCGCGGTCTTCCAACATGAAGGTGACGCCGTTGGCGGAACCTACCCCCGCAATGGCCGGAGGCTGGAAGCACATGGTGATGCCTTCGGAAACTTTCGTGGTCAGCAGGGCGTTCAGCTGGGCGGTGACCGCCTGGGCGCTCTGGTCCGGATTGGGGCGTTCCTCCCAGGGCTTGAGCATGACGAAGAAGAAGGCATTGTTCGTGCTTTGCACGCCCGTCAGCAGGCTGAAGCCGGAGATGGCAATCACGTCTTTTACGTTCGGGTTCTGACGGATGAGTTCGGAGACCTTGTCCGCGGCGGCCGTAGTCAGCTGGAGGGAGCGGGCTTCCGGCATGATCAGGGCCGCGAACAGGTAGCCCTGGTCTTCGTCCGGCAGGAAGCCGTTGGGGATTTTCTTGGCTACGGGGACAATCGCGTAGGCGATCAGAGCCAGCAGCGGAATGGAGATGATGAGCTTGCGGGTCAGGAAGTGGCACACTTTGGTGTAGCCGCTGGCCGTGGCGTCATAACTGCGGTTGAAAACGCGGTAGAAGAATTTCAGCGGGCCTCCCTTGGACGGGTCCTTGGGTTTGAGCAGAATGGCGGACAGCGCCGGGGAGAGCGTCAGCGCGTTGAACGCGGAAATAAGCATGGAAATGGCGATGGTCACGGCAAACTGCTGGAAGAGCGTGCCTGTAATGCCCGGCAGCAGCAGGGAGGGCAGGAACACCGCCGCAAGCACCAGGGCAATGGCGATGACGGGGCCGGAAACTTCCTCCATGGCGGCGAAGGCCGCCTGGCGGGGCGTGAGGCGGCGCTCCAAGGGAGCATGTGGGATTCCACGGCTTCCACCACCACAATGGCGTCATCCACCACCAGGCCGATGGCCAGCACCATGCCCATGAGGCAGATGGTATTCAACGTGAAGCCCAGGAGCGGAAACAGCGCGAAGGTGGCGATGATGGATACCGGAACGGCGATGGCCGGAATCAGCGTGGCGCGCCAGCCTTGCAGGAAGACGAACACCACCAGGACCACCAGCAGGAGGGCTTCCACCAGCGTGTGCTCAATTTCCTCAATGGAGGCGCGCACGGCCAGCGTGGTGTCCAGCGTCAGGTTGTATTCCATTCCGGCGGGGAAGCTGCGGGAGCGGTCTTCAAAGAGCTTGACCAGGGCGTCCACCGTGTTGATGGCGTTGGAGCCGGGAGCGGCGTACACGGCGATGGCGCCGGAATCCCTGCCGTTGTATTTGCTGGATACGTTGTAAGTCTGGGAGCCCAGTTCCACCTTGGCGATGTCTTTCAGGTAAAGAAGCTTGTTCCCCTCCGCACGGATGATGATGTTGCCGAATTCCTCAGCCGTCTGAAGGCGCCCCTTGGTCTGGATACTGTACGTGAATTCCGTTCCGGGAGGGGCCGGCTCCGCGCCGATCTGGCCGCCGGGAATCACGGTGTTCTGCGCCTGGATGGCGGACTGGACTTCACCCACGGAGATGTTCTGGGCGGCCATTTTGGTGGTGTCCAGCCAGATGCGCATGGCGTAGCGGCCTGCGCCGAACACCTGCACGTCGCCCACGCCGGGAACGCGTTTTACGGGGTCCACCAGGCTCACGTAGGCATAGTTGCTCAGGAAAATGGCGTTCAGGCTGTCATCCGGAGAATACAGGTTGATTACGGCCAGCGGGCTGCCCGTGGACTGCGTGATGGTGATGCCCATCTGGGAGACCTCCGCGGGAATCTGGGCGGTGGCCTGCCCGTAGCGCATGTAGGCCAGCGTCTGGTCCATGTTGGGGTCCGTACCGACTTCAAAGACGATGCTCAGGGAGCAGATGCCGTTGTTGGCGTTGGTGGAAGTCATGTAATCCATCCCCACGACGCCGGAAATGGACTGCTCAATGGGGGAGGCTACGGAATTGGCCACCGTCTCCGCATTCGCGCCCGGGTAGGTCGCCTGCATCTTGATGGTGGGCGGGACGATATTCGGATACTGCTCAATGGGCAGCCCCATCAGGGACAGGCCGCCGAGCAGGATCATCACGATCGAGATGACGATGGCAATGGTCGGGTGTTTGATGAAGAAGCTGGACATGGCGTTAAATCATGAAAATGCGCGGGAAAAGGGAAGATGCTGGGTCTCCGGATAAGGGAGGTTACTTGGCGGACGGCTGGGCTTCTCCATCCTTCATGCCTTCCGGCGTCCTGGCCTTTTCAAAGGACTGGGCCCCTATGGAGGGCATGACGGGCTGGGAAACTACGGGTTTGTAGGGAAGCGGTTTGACGGGGGCTTGTCCCTGCACCTTGGCCGCCTGCATGATTCCCTCCACCACGATGGGGCTGTCCTTCGTGAAGGTGGAGTGCGGCATGGGAATGATGTTGATTACCTGCATGCCGTCAACAACGGGGCCGAGGTTGACGACCTGCATGTGGGGGATGTTCTTGTCATCCAGGTAAATGATGAATTTGGCGCTCTGGGCGGACAGAATGGCGCGCGGAGGCACCAGCGCGGCGTTTTCCAGCGTTTTCACCGTGGCGCGGACGCGGACGAACATGCCGGGCCGCAGCGTCAGGTTCGGATTGGGAATGTGCCCGACGATGTTGATGGTGCCGGTCTGGGCATCCACATTCCTGTCAATGGCCACGGGTTCGCCCTGCATGGGATATTCCGTGCCGTTGGCAAGAATCACGTCAAATTTGAGGTGCTTCTGCCTGGTCAGATTATTGTCCATGGAGTTCAGGAAGTCCCGTTCGCTTACGGAGAAATCCACCCGAATGGGGTCAATGGAGGAAATGGTGGTCAGCGGCGTGGGGCTGGAGGGCGTCAGCAGGTTGCCGATGGAAGGGGTTGCCAGGCCGGCCAGGCCGGAAATGGGGGCTGTAATGGTGGTGAATTTAAGATTGATTTTTGCTTCATCCACCTGGGCCTTTGCCGTGGCGATGGCGGCTTCCGTTTCCTGGACCTGCTGCAGGGCGTCGTCCAGCTGCTTGCGGCTGACGGAGCCGGTTTTCACCAGCGGGGTGTAGCGTTCCACGTCCAGCTTGTATTTTTTCAGCGTGGCTTCATATTGTTCCAATCTCCCCTGGGCCTGGTCCAGCGTTGCCTGGAACGGGCGGGGATCAATCTGGAAAAGCACCTGGCCCTTCTTGACATAAGCGCCGTCCCGGTAATCCTTGGAAAGAAGATATCCCGTCACCTGGGAGCGGATTTCGGCATCTTCCGTGCCGCGCAGGGTGCCCACCCATTCCTGCCTGATGGGAACATCCTTCGTGACCAGTTTGGTCACCTGCACTTCGGGAACGAGCGCCGGCGCCTGGGCTGCGGAATCCTTTTCCCCTTCGCAGGAAGTTAATATCATCACCGGGGAGCAAAGGAGCAGGGTTGTTGCGGCAAACGTCAAAGGCTTATTATACATAAATGAATGCGGTTGGTTGCGGCTGGTGCCGGAAGATGCGGCAAAGCGAAAGAATTTTCTCTTCTTTTTCTTGCAAAGTCAACGCAAAGATGTGTTCTGAATTCTGCAAAATATCTGTAACCTTTGCATAATGAAAGGATAATTTAATTAAACAAATGTATAATATGTGATTTGTCCCGGTACCGCTTGGAAGCGGCTGCTGCAGTTTGGGGCTCCTTTATTTCAGGATGCCAGCCGCCTCTTGCGGAGCATGGCGTCCATGCGCGGCTTTCTTCCCATGAAATCCATGAACTGCCGCATGGGCGGGACCGCATAGCCTTTTTCCAGAATGGTTTTCCGGAATTTTCCTGCCGTCTCCCTGTCCGGGCCTCCGGCCCGTTCAAAGGCTTCAAAAATATCCTTGTCCAGAACTTCCGCCCATTGGTAGGAGAAATAAAAGGAGGCATAGCCCGCAGGAGAGGAAAACAAGTGACGCGCCGTGCGCAGCTTGCCGGCTCTTTTGAAATCTTTGAAATAATCCATATCTCCCGCTACGGAGGAATCCACATCATCGAGAGAGCCGGCGGAGTAGCGTTCCGGTTCCGAATGCACGGCCAGGTCCATCTTTGCGTACAGGAGCTGCCCGGCCAGCGCGAGGGCAGGCGTATTGCCGCGGGAGGCGTCCAGAGCGTTCAGCATTTCCTCCGGAATGGGGAATCCCGTTTGTTCATGACGCGCAAAGCTTTTCAGCACGTCCGGCCGCCAGCACCAGTTTTCCATGAATTGGGAGGGGACTTCCACAAAATCCCGCGGCACGCTGGTCCCCGCCAGGGAAGGAATGGAAACCCTGGTAAACATCAGGTGCAGCAAGTGGCCGAACTCATGGAATAAAGTCCTGACTTCCCGGTGGGACAGTGTCACCGTGTCTTCTGCCGAGGGGGGATGGATATTGAGGCAGACCATGCCCAGGCGCGGTTTGCCCGGGGTTTCCGGCGTGGACGGGCTGCCCGTATCCAGGGTGTTCATCCACGCTCCGGCCCGTTTATTGCTACGGGAGAAAAGATCCAGGTAAAAGGAACCCAGTCGGTCGCCGTTGCCGTCGTCAATCGTGAAAAAGCGCACGTCCGGATGCCAGACTTCCACGGCTCCGGCGGATTCGCCTGCCGGGATGCCGGAGAGGGACTGCCGCGTCGGAATCTCCTTCACGCGGATGCCGTACAGCCGCTCCGCCAGGGAAAACAGGCCGTCCAGCACGCGGGGAAGGGGAAAGTGGCGGCGCAGTTCTTCCTGGTCCAGCCGGAAATGTTCTTCTGCCCGGAGATTGGCGTAATAGGCCACGTCCCAGGGATTCAGTCGGGCGTTTTCCTGCCCCGTAAGGCGGGCTTTCAGGCTGCGGAGCGTTTCCATTTCACGGAAAAAGGGGGCCTTGATCTTGTCCAGCAGCTCATTGACGAACTTTATGGCGTTTTCCCCGTTTTCCGCCATGCTCTCGCGCAGGGCGTAATCCGGGTATTCCTTATATCCGCACAAATGCGCCTTTTCACGGCGCAGGGAAAGGATTTCCCTGATGACGGGTTCCGTGTCGCATGCTCCCGTAGCCAGAGACTGGCGGTATTCCCATAAATCCTTCCGGCATTCTTCCCGGCGGGCTTTTTCCATGACCCGGGCGGAAGCCGCGGAATCCAGCGTAAACGTCCAGCCCGGATCGGACTGGCCGGGATGGCGCCTCAGGAACTCCTTGCGCGCCTGTTGCAGGGCGCTTCCGTCTATCCCTTCCAGAAGAGCGGCGTCCCGCACCGTCCAGGTCCAGGATTTCCTGGCGTCCATGTACAAATTGTTGAAACGCTGGGAGGCGAGCGTCAGTTCCCTGTCAATGGCCTCAAGCCGTGCGCGCTTGTCCGGCGGCAGATCAGCGCCGTTGTCCCGGAAGCTCTGCATGCTTAGTTCCATGTACCGTTTCTGTTCGGGAGTCAGATGGGTTTGCCGCAGGCGTTCCTCCGCGGTTTTCAGGACTTTCCACAGGGCCTGGTCTTTCGTGACGGAGGAAAGGAAGGCGGACACGCGAGGAGCCACGGAATCCATGGCCTTGCGAAGTTCCCCGCTGTCGCACAGGCTTTTCAGGACATAGGCCTTGCACATGCCTTCCGTAAGGAGGCCATTGCTTTTCTCCAGCGCTCCGAATGTATTTTCATACGTCATTTCCTCCGGACGGAGGCGGCTGATTTCCTCTACGGAGGCCCGGGTGCGGCGCATGGCTTCCTGAATATCCGGTTCCAGCTTGTCCGGAGTCAGCCGGCTCCAGCGGATGGGACGCTCCCTGTCCAGAAAAGGGTGGGCGGAAATGGCCGCCGGGGAGGGAAGGGACACGGAAAGGAAGAGGAAAAGGAGATAAAGAGACTGCCTGAGTAAACTCATGGCGGCCATTCTACTGGAAGCCGGTTTCTCCTTCAAGCCTTGCGCTTTTCGTGTCTGCATCAGGGGAAAAGCCGGGGCCCGGTCTTGAACGGCTTCCCGTTTGCATGTATGAATCAAGGGGATGTCCACCAAAATCTTTCTCTATGATACCACGTTGCGGGACGGCGCGCAGAGTGAAGACGTCAATTTGAGCGCGACGGACAAGGTCCGCATCGCCCGCCAGCTGGATTATCTGGGCATGGATTACATTGAGGGCGGCTGGCCCGGCGCCAATCCGGTGGAAACGGAATTTTTCAACGCCATGAGAGGTGTCGGATTAAGGAATGCAAAGCTGGCCGCTTTTGGAAGCACGCACCATCCTTCCCATACTCCGGAGACGGATCCCACGCTGGCCGCCCTGATATCCAGCGGCGCGCGGGTGGCCGCGGTTTTTGGGAAATCCTGCCCCCGCCATGTGGAAGTGGCCCTGGGCATTTCCCGGGAACGCAATCTGGAAATTATCGGCAATTCCATTTCCTTCCTTAAGAAAAATATGGAAGAAGCCTTTTTTGACGCAGAACACTTTTTTGACGGCTTCAAGCGGGAGCCGGAATACGCCCTGGCTGTGCTCCGGACAGCCTGGGAACATGGAGCGGACTGCCTGGTGCTGTGCGATACCAACGGAGGCACCATGCCGGAGGAAATCAGCTCCATTATCAGGACGGTCAGGGAACGCCTGCCGCATGCCCTTCTGGGCATCCACGCCCACAATGACTGTGAACTGGCCGTCGCCAACAGCCTGGCCGCGGTAAACAGCGGAGCCATCCAGGTGCAGGGGACCGTAAACGGCATCGGGGAGCGTTGCGGAAATGCCAATCTTTGTTCCGTCATCCCCAACCTCCAGGTGAAGATGAAAGGCTTTTCCTGCCTCAGCGGCGCTTCCCTGACGCGGCTCAAATCCACTGCCGCCTTTGTCTCGGAAGTATCCAATCTGGCGCCTTTCCGGCGGCAGCCCTTCGTAGGGAACGCCGCTTTCGCCCACAAGGGCGGAGTGCATGTCAGCGCGATTATGAAGGAAGCCGCTTTGTACGAGCACATCGACCCCTCCCTTGTGGGGAACGCCCAGCGCGTGCTGATGACGGAGCAGGGCGGCAGGAGCAACATCCTTTCCCTGTCCCGCACCCTGGGTTTTGAACTGGAAAAGGGGGACCCCCTTCTGGACGTGCTTTCCGCCGCCGTGAAGAAAAATGCCGCACTGGGGTATGATTACGTGGCCGCCCCGGCCAGCGCGGAGCTGCTCTTCCTGCGGCACATGCCGGACAATGCCTTGAAACCGTATTTCAACATCCTGCGCACTGTGGTGCTGACCTCACGCCATGAAATGGACCCGGACATGATGGTGGAAGCCTCCCTCAAGCTGGATGTCCACGGCAATGTGGAGCACACCGCCGCCGGGGGCTTTGGCCCCGTGCATGCGCTGGACAGGGCCCTGCGCCGCGCCCTGACGCGCTGGTATCCGGAATTGGAACAGATGCACCTCATCGACTACAAGGTGCGCGTGCTTTCCCCCACCCGGACGAACATTCCGGAGGCGGAGGATGAAAACGGCACCGGCTCCAATGTCCGCGTGCTTATTGAGTCCTCGGACGGCGTCGCCACCTGGACCACCGTGGGCGTTTCCTACAACATTATTGAGGCCAGCCTGGAAGCCCTGGCGGACGCCGTCACGTACAAGCTCTACAAGACGGAGCAGGCCAGATGGCGTGCGGAATGCTGAGGGGCGGCGCTCCTTCCCAGGGGACGTGGGCGCCCCTCATGGCTTTTCCTTTTTCTTCCCGTTCCTTTGCGAGGGGCGGGCCGGAAGCTGAAGGGCGGAAAAGGTTCCTCCTGCCGGTTGAATGGCTCAAAATGAACAGGAAGAGGAGCAATGAGCTTCGTGAACAGGTTCGGGCGACGGTGTCCTTTTTTGAGACGGCTCCTGTGTTCTTTCCTGTTCTCCATTCATGTTGGTCAATCACGTTGCCGCAGTTAACGCCGGATTGCTGCCAGTTTGCCCGGAGAACGGATGCCCTGCCGGGAAAATACCGTTATTTTTCCGGTTTTTGCTTCCCGGTCGCATCTGCCGGGGTAAATAAAACATTGACCCGCCAGCGGGGAAGCTTTATCCTGAAATCCTCATTCAACCAGAGGTAGATTACAGCCGTGGAGGACGATATTATTTGTACAGAAAAAATCATTGCGGAACGCAAGACGTTCTTTCTTGATCTCAAACAGAATGCGCGCGGCAAAGTGGTGCGTATTACGGAAAAGGTGAGCTCCAACCGGGACCGGATTATGGTGCCTGCGGAAATTTTGGATGATTTCATCGCCGCTCTCCAGGATATCCGGGAGACCCTGAAGCAGCAGGGGGAATAAATTTTCCCCCTCCCTCCTGTTCTTTATTTCACCAATAGCGGGGCTGCGGCCGTCCCGCCATTTCTTAGTATCCGGGGCATTGCAAATCCGGCGGGCAAAAAGCCGTTTTGTCTGAATTAGGCGTTGTCAAAAATAAAAAAGGGAGTATTTTTACTTCCCGGTTTTGCCGTCCCCTTTTTTCATATTCCGGAGCATTCTGCATTCCGGAGGCGCGGGGCCGGAATGTTGATGCAACCATGAATATTTCAGAGATATGACGACACAACAGGAATTGACTCCGGAATTGATACGGGCTGCGCTGACCACGGTAAAATTTCCGGGGTTCAGCCGCGACATCGTATCTTTCGGGCTGGTGAAAAAGATTGACATTGACGCTGAAAACAACGTCACGATTGATTTGGTGATTGAGAGCAAAAATGCGGATATTCCCCGTTACATTTTTGAAGGCGTTCACGGCGTGATGAAGCATTTGCCCGGCGTGAAGCACTGCGACGTCAATATCGAGCATAAGGCTCCGGAAGCCAAAAAAGGAATCAATGACGATCCCTCTACCTGGAAATCCTCCGTTCCCGGCGCCAAGCACGTCATTGCCGTGGCTTCCGGCAAGGGCGGGGTGGGCAAATCCACCGTTTCCGCGAACCTGGCGGTGGCCCTGAGCAAGCTGGGGTATTCCGTCGGTCTGGTGGACCTGGATATTTACGGCCCTTCCATGTCCCTGATGTTCGGCACCAAGGAACGCCCCGGAGCCAATGAGAATGACGAATTTATCCCGGTAACGGCCCATGGCGTGAAACTTCTTTCCATGGGGCTGCTGATTAATGAATCCGATCCTGTAGCGGTGCGCGGTCCTCTGGCGACACGCTACGTCCAGCAGTTCCTGCGCAACGTGGCATGGGGGGATGTGGATTTTCTGATTCTGGACCTGCCTCCCGGCACCGGAGACATTCAGCTGACCATTGTCCAGACGGCCGAACTGGACGGCGTGGTGGTGGTGACCACCCCGCAGGAAGTGGCGCTGATTGACGCCCGCAAGGCGATCGGCCTCTTTGAACGGGTGGAAACCCCCATTCTGGGCATAATTGAAAACATGAGTTATTTCCAGTGCCCCTCCGACGGCAAGATTTACCATATCTTTGGCGAAGGAGGCGGCGAACGGGAAGCGGCCAAACTGGGAGTGCCCCTGCTCGGCAAGATTCCGCTGGATATTTCCACCCGCTCCGGCGGGGACGAAGGCCGCCCCGTGGCCCTGGAAGATCCCGGGCAAAATCCGGTTTCCGCCGCGTTCCGCCAGGTGGCTGAACAATGTGCCCGCGTGGTGCTTGACCGCTGAATGTCCCGGACGGGGCGGAAGGCCCGGTACGGTTGGTAACCCTTAAATTTGAAGCCGGATTGGAGCCTGCCGCTCCGGTCCGGCTTGTTTGCCGGCATGTTCCGGCTCCTTTGAATGAGGAATGCATGGAAGGAAATAAAAAATGAATAAGACGTGGAATTTGAAGGAAATGAAAAAGTTGATACCGCTGGCCCTTCCGGTGCTGGTGGTCAACCTCTCCATTGTGGGCATGGGGGCGGTGGACGCTATTGTGGCCGGGCGCGCCGGCGTGACGGACATGGCCGCCGTGGCCCTGGGGTCTTCCGTGTACCTGCCCGTGGCTCTCTTCGCCTGCGGCGTGCTGATGATCATCGGCCCCGTGATTGCCAACATGCGGGGGAAAAGCCATGAAAGCCGCGTGGGCTACATGACCAACCACGGCCTGTGGCTGGCGTTGATGCTCAGCCTGGTTTCCATGCCGGTCATTTATGTGTTGAGAAATGTATTCGGCTGGATTTCCGATGACGCCGCCATGTGCCGGATGGCTTCCGCCTACATGTTCGCCATTATGTGGGGCCTTCCCGCCAACCTGGGATTCGTGGCCCTGAAGAGCCTGAACGAAGGCTCCAACATGACGCGTCCCGCCATGTACGTGGGATTGTGCGGCCTGCTGCTCAACATTCCCCTGAACTACATGTTCGTCTTCGGCATGTACGGTTTTCCCCGCATGGGCGGAGCGGGGTGCGGCGCGGCCACGGCAGTCATTTTCTACATTGAATTCCTGCTAATGTTCCTGCTGGTTTACTTCAATCCCAAGCACAGGCCGTACCGCAGGCAAATCATTTCCTGGCGGCGGCCTACGCCTTCCGTCATCACGCACCTGGTGCGTCTGGGCGTGCCGATAGGCGTTTCCCAGCTGTGCGAGGTGATGCTCTTCTGCGCGGCGGCTCTGGTGCTGGCTCCGCTGGGAGAGACGCAGGGGGCGAGGCACCCGAATGCCGGGGACGGGGGAGGAGTCCGGAAG
>OATK01000772.1_pt1 | contig 25341 bp, 19 predicted proteins | sample 1516611 | NCBI WGS metagenome assembly OATK01 (sample SAMEA2579947, study PRJEB22360) | human gut metagenome | biome: human gut; feature: human-associated habitat; material: faeces | place: Denmark | collected 2008/2010 | reverse complement strand
TCAATCAGCGGAGTGATTGACACGGGAGTGAACAGTAACTATCCCATACAATATAGTATTGATCCTGCACCCGTAATCAAACTTTTGATTCCTTCATTTTATCCAAACAAATACAACTTTACTCCATAAAATTCATTGGGTCAACCGGCGCCCCGTCTTTCATAATTTCAAAATATAAATTTGGTCCTTCGACACTATAATATTTCGTCGGTGAATTCAGTGTTCCCACTTCCTCTCCGGCTGCAATATAATCTCCAACTGCTGCCGCCACTTCATCCAGTTGGCCATAAACCGCAGTATACCCATTTCCCATATCAAGTGTCACGGTAGTTCCTGTCTGGGCAGTCTGTTCAATACTCTCTACAACTCCTGCTGCCGCTGCGTGGATTACTTCTCCCTGCGTTCCACCAATAATCAGTGCAGGATTATATTTATACTGCTCCAATGTTGGAAAATATACTGTATGATCCATACTAAAACTCAAAAGTGTTGCTCCGCTTGCCGGCCAGGCAAGTGTACTTTCCTGAGTAAACCACACATTCTGTGTATTTGAAGATGCCGTGCTTTGAATTTCCTCTGTGGATGTATTTCCATTCTCCATACTGTTTTCATTCTCTTGCTGAACATCCTTTTGGGATTCCTGGTTTTCTGCATTATCCTCTTCTGAATCTGTGTCTGTAGGAAGAATATCATCTGTATTCGCCAATGTACTATCATCTTCTGTAAGCTGTTCTGCTGTTGTTTGCGCATCTTTGATCTGCTGCTCCATATCTTTTTTGTAATGATTGTATGTGTAGCTCCCAACCATTGTAATTACCGCAACAAAACAAAGTACTGCGCCAACTGCAGCTCCCTTTCCTTTCAAAAAGGCCGGTCTTTCATTTTTATTCATAATCATCACCTCTGGCTATAGCATTGCCTGAAATGATCGATCTTATTCATCTATGTGGTGTAGTTCTGTTCCTTCATAAAAATATTGCAGGATCTCTTCATAATTTTTCCCATCCTTTGCCATTTCCTGTGCAGTCCACTGACTCATTCCGAATCCGTGCCCTTTTCCAACCGTTGCAATCTTCAACCCGTGTGGACTTTCATAAAAAGAAAATGAACTCGAAGGAAGTTTCAGTGCATCACGGAACTGATCTCCTGTACATATCGTCTCTCCAATCCTCATTTTTCGGACATAACCGGAAGAATCCCATTCCTGAATTTCAAAATCTTCATATCCATAACCATTTTCCGCTTTTTTCTGTTCCTCTGCCACAAGGAATTCTCTACATCTCTTTTGTATCTCTTTATATTCTATCAAATGTACCTGAATTTCATCTTCTGCCGCCTTGTCAAGCGGACATTCTTTTGCTGTGATGTACGGATAATCTGCATTCCCAAGTACCTCCTGCACGTCTCTGGTCTTTCCATTACTGGATTGATGAAACGGTGCCCATGCAAAGGTCTCATGATACCACAATACAATTCCTTTTGTTTCCTGTGCTGCCTGTTGACATTTTTTCAAATTCTCTTCGTATTTTGGCCCCCACTTTTTCTTCATCTGAGTCTGCGTCAGACATTTATCCAAAATAGTTTGCTTTTCTTTCTCTGTTCTGTACAACTCTGTACGTAGAACAACCGCCTGTGCCTTCAATGCTTCTATTTCATATCCTCCATCTGTTTCTCCTGCGAGTATTCCTGCGAGATACACAGATGCATTATCGCTGTCAGCTCCCTGCACCGCATTCTTTCCGTTTATAAAAACAGAAATGATGTAAGGAAGTAAAAACAGTATGATAAGAAATGCAAAAAATAACTTTATTTTATTTCTAATTGTATCACGCATAAAAACAGCCCTCCATACTCTATTGTATGGAAGGCTGTCCTATTTTAGAACTTATCTGGTTTCATTCTCCGTGTAATTGCTTATTCGAAAAGGTCCTGTCCTGATGGAACTTCAACCTTCTCCAGATACCAGATATCACGAACATACTCTTCGATTGTTCTGTCAGATGTGAACTTACCGCTGCATGCTGTGTTCATCATTGCCATCTTAGACCATCTCTGCTGATCTCTATAAGCTTCTTCTACTCTCTTCTGTGCATCTGCATAAGAACGGAAGTCTTTCAGAATGAAGTAAGTATCTGCTTTGTCTGTACACTGTGTATTCAGCAGTGAGTTATACAGATTGATATACATGTTGTGATCGCCGTTAGAATATGTTCCATCCATCAGCTGATCTACGACACGTTTGATCTCCCAATCATTAAAGTAAACATCTGTTGGGTTGTAACCGCCATTGTTCTCGTAATTGATTACTTCCTGTGAACTCAGACCGAAGATAAATGCATTCTCTTCTCCGACTTCATGAACGATCTCTACATTTGCTCCGTCCATTGTTCCGAGTGTCGGTGCACCGTTCAACATGAACTTCATGTTACCTGTACCGGATGCCTCTTTGGAAGCTGTTGAAATCTGTTCGCTGACATCTGCCGCTGCGAAAAGAATCTCTGCATTGGATACTCTGTAGTCTTCGATAAATACAACTTTCAGCTTTCCGTTGATGCTTCTGTCGTTATTTACAACATCTGCTACGGAGTTGATCAGTTTGATTGTCTCTTTCGCACGAAGGTATCCTGCTGCTGCCTTTGCTCCGAAGATAAATGTTCTTGGGTAGAAGGACATCTCCGGATGCTCTTTGATCTGATTGTACAGATACATGATATGCAGGATATTTAACAGCTGACGTTTGTACTCATGCAGACGTTTTACCTGAATGTCAAAGATAGAGCGAGGATCTACATCGATTCCGTTATGCTCTTTGATATATTTCGCAAGGCGAACTTTATTCTGGTATTTAATTTCCATAAATTCACGTCTTGCGTCTTCGTCTTCAACAAGTGGTTTCAGCTTTGCAATCTGAGACAGATCTGTGATCCATCCATCACCGATCTTATCTGTGATCCAATCCGCAAGAAGTGGGTTTCCATGTGCGAGGAAACGTCTCTGTGTGATTCCATTTGTCTTATTGTTGAATTTCTCAGGCATCATCTGATAGAAATCTTTCAGTTCCTGTTTCTCAAGGATCTCTGTATGAAGCTGTGCAACACCATTTACAGAGAATCCTGCAACGATTGCCATGTTAGCCATACGAACCTGTCCGTTCATAAGGATTGCCATTTTGCGGACTTTCTCTTCATTTCCCGGATACATTTCGCGAACCTTAATCAGGAAACGACGATCGATCTCCTGTACAATCTGGTAAATACGTGGAAGCAGTTTAGAGAACAGGTCGATTGGCCATTTCTCAAGTGCCTCTGCCATGATTGTATGGTTTGTATAAGCACAAGTCTTACTTGTAACTTTCCATGCATCCTCCCAGCTTAATCCTTCTACGTCGATGAGGAGACGCATTAATTCTGGAACTGCAACTGTCGGGTGAGTATCGTTCATCTGGATAACAACCTTCTCATGCAGTTTTCTGATATCACCATGTTTTTTCTTATACTTCTCGATCAGAGCCTGAAGACTTGCAGAAATAAAGAAATACTGCTGTTTCAGACGAAGCTCTTTTCCTGAGTAATGGTTATCGTTCGGATAGAGAACATCAACGATCAGTTTTGCAAGGTTTTCCTGCTCTACTGCTTTGTGATAATTTCCTCTGTCAAATTCATCAAGTTTAAAGTCTGTGATCGGTTTTGCATCCCATACACGCAGTGTATTTACTACGTGATTGCCATATCCAACGATTGGCATATCATACGGAACTGCCATGACAGACTCATAGTTTTCCTGGATAAATTTATCTTTTCCTGTAACAGGATCTTTCTCGAAACGGATATTTCCGCCAAAACGTACTTCTTTTGCGTACTCTTCACGGCGAATCTCAAACGGATTTCCTTCTTTCAGCCAGTTGTCCGGAACCTCTACCTGATATCCATCTTTGATTTTCTGTTTGAACATTCCGTAACGATAACGGATTCCACATCCATATGCCGGGTAATTCAGTGTAGCGAGAGAATCAAGGAAACATGCTGCAAGACGTCCAAGACCTCCATTACCAAGAGCCGCATCCGGCTCCTGGTCTTCAATCACGTTCAGATCAATATTCATCTCTTCCAGTGCTTCTTTTACTTCTTTATATGCTGTCATATTGATGAGGTTGTTGCCAAGTGCACGTCCCATAAGGAACTCCATTGACATATAGTATACTGTCTTAGCGTCTGTCTCATCATATCTTTTTTGTGTCTCAATCCAATCATCGATAATCACATCTTTGACTGCATAGGATACTGCCTGGAATAACTGCTGCGGCGTAGCCTCATCGATTGTCTTTCTGTAAAGTGTCTTAACGTTATCCTTTACTGCCGCTTTAAACGCTTTTTTCTCGAATCTTTTACTGAACATGTTTATTACTCTCCTTTTTTCTCAACACCCATTGTAACTGCTTCGCCGTTGATCTTCCATTCTTTCACGTAACCATCCGGCTGTGCTTTTACAACTTCATCAGCAAGTACCTCACCTGCGATCAGTGTGTTGTTCTTTTCGAAGACAGCTTCTGCCTTTTCACTACCCTCGTATGTAACTTTGATTCTGTCCATAACTTCGAAATCAGCTTCTTTTCTCATTGTCTGGATCTTGCTGATGATCTCACGTACAAATCCCTCTTCCAGCAGCTCTGGTGACAGGTTTGTATCGAGAACAACTGTGATTCCGTTGTCATTTACAGATTCATATCCTTCAATCTGTGCTGTATCAATCAGAAGATCTTCCTTGAAGAGTTCAATCTCCTGTCCGTTTACATCCAGTTTGAGTGCACCTGTAGCGTTGAGCTCATCCATTGCTGCATTTCCATCGATGTCGTTAAGCGCCGCTTTGATACCACCTAACATCTTACCATATTTCGGTCCGACTGTCTTTAATTGCGGTTTAAAACTATAAGAAGTAAAGTCTCTTACATCATCTGTGAATTTAACATTTTTAACATTCAGCTCGTCTGCAACGATCTCCTGATAGAATTCCGGAAGATCAAAATCTGCTTTCACAAACATCTTTCCGATTGGCTGACGATTCTTGATGTTGGATGCATTACGGCATGCACGTCCCATAACAACAAGGTCAAGAACATGTTCCATGTTATTTTCAAGTTCTTTATCAATCTGTTCTTCATGAACTTCTGGGAAGTCACAAAGGTGAATACTTTCCAGAGCATCCTTATCAATGCTGCGAACCAGGTTCTGATAAATCTCTTCTGTCATGAACGGAATCATCGGAGCTGCTGCCTTAGATACTGTAACAAGAGCTGTGTACAGAGTCATGTAAGCATTGATCTTATCCTGCTCCATTCCCTTTGCCCAGAAACGCTCACGGCTTCTTCTTACATACCAGTTACTCAGATCATCTACGAAATCCTGAAGCACACGTGCTGCCTCTGGGATTCTGTAATTGCCAAGATTGTAGTCTACATCTTTTACCATTGTGTTCATCTTAGAAAGGATCCACTTATCCATAACCGGAAGTTTATCGTATTCCAAAGTATATTTTGTTGCATCAAAATTATCAATGTTCGCATAAAGCACGAAGAATGCATAAGTATTCCAAAGTGTTCCCATGAACTTACGCTGTCCTTCCTGAACGGCTTTTCCGTGGAAACGGTTCGGCAGCCACGGAGCACTGTTGATGTAGAAATACCAGCGGATCGCATCTGCTCCGTATTTCTCAAGTGCATCAAACGGATCGACCGCATTTCCTTTAGACTTACTCATCTTCTGTCCGTTCTCATCCTGAACATGTCCAAGAACGATAACATTCTTATATGGAGCCTTGTTGAACAGCAGTGTTGAGATTGCAAGCAGAGAATAGAACCATCCTCTTGTCTGGTCTACCGCCTCGGAAATGAAATCTGCCGGGAACTGTCTCTCAAATAAGTCTTTATTTTCAAATGGATAATGATGCTGTGCAAATGGCATGGATCCACTGTCGAACCAGCAGTCGATAACTTCCGGTACTCTGTGCATCTCTTTGCCACACTCCGGACACTTGATTGTTACAGCGTCGATGTATGGGCGGTGAAGCTCGATATCATCCGGGCAATTATCAGACATTGATTTCAGTTCTTCAATGCTTCCGATAGAGTGCATATGTCCACACTCACACTGCCAGATATTCAGTGGTGTTCCCCAGTAACGGTTACGGCTGATTCCCCAGTCCTGAACATTCTCGATCCAGTCACCGAAACGTCCTTTACCGATACTTTCCGGAATCCAGTTAATTGTGTTATTATTTCTGATCAGATCTTCGCGAACTGCTGTCATCTTGATGAACCAGGACTCACGAGCGTAGTAGATCAGCGGAGTATCACATCTCCAGCAGTGAGGATAGCTATGCTCGAACTTCGGTGCATCATAGAGAAGTCCTCTTGCATCCAGATCTTTTAATACTTCTGGATCAGCTTTCTTTACAAACAGACCGGCGAACGGTGTGGATTCTGCCATATCACCCTTCTCATCTACAAGCTGTACGAATGGAAGATCATATTTTCTTCCTACATTCGCATCATCTTCACCAAATGCAGGTGCGATGTGAACAACTCCTGTACCATCTGTCAGAGTTACATATTCATCACATACAACATAGAATGCTTTCTTGCGCTGTTTTGCAGCCTCGTCTGCTGCACACTGATACAACGGCTCATACTCTTTTCCTTCCAGATCAGTTCCCTTGTAAGTCTCAAGAATTTCATAAGCATCTTTGCCTTCTTCTGCAAGTCTTCCAAGAACTGTATCAAGCAGTGCGCAAGCCATATAATATACATGTCCGTCTGCTGCCTTAACCTTTGCGTAATCTTCTTTCGGATTTACACAAAGTGCAAGGTTGGATGGAAGTGTCCAAGGTGTTGTTGTCCATGCAAGAATATATGCATCTTCATCTTTTACTTTAAAACGAACGATTGCTGAACGCTCCTTAACATCCTTGTATCCCTGTGCAACTTCCTGTGCGGAAAGCGGTGTTCCACAACGCGGGCAGTAAGGAACGATCTTAAATCCTTTGTAAAGGAGTCCCTTATCCCAGATCTGCTTCAGAGCCCACCATTCAGACTCAATAAAATTGTTATCATAAGTTACATATGGGTGCTCCATGTCAGCCCAGAATCCAACTGTACCGGAGAAATTCTCCCACATTCCTTTGTATTTCCATACACTCTCTTTACATTTCTTGATAAATGGTTCAAGACCATATTTCTCAATCTGATCTTTTCCATCAAGACCAAGAAGCTTCTCAACTTCAAGCTCTACCGGAAGACCATGTGTATCCCATCCGGCCTTTCTTGGAACCATATATCCTTTCATTGTACGGTATCTCGGGATCATATCCTTAATAACACGAGTTAAAACGTGTCCGATATGCGGTTTACCATTTGCTGTCGGAGGTCCGTCATAGAAAATATAATCCGGACATCCTTCTTTTTCATCCATACTTTTCTGGAAGATTTCATTATCATCCCAGAACTTTTCAACTTCTTTTTCACGGCTGACAAAATTCATGTCAGTTGAAACTTTCTTATACATGTTCTTATCCTTTCCTGAGTTTATTTTATGATTCTTAAAAAAAGAAAGGCTTCCGTCCTGTAATAGGACGAAAGCCTGAACTTCTCTCGTTAAACCACCTGTTACATCATACTTAGGTCTGATTTCTGACCTGCATATGGTATCCTTTAACGCTGGACACGCGTCAGTCCTTACTCTCTCTTTCTGCAGAAACCTCTTTTCTGCATCTGTTTCAGGAACTGCTGCTCTGGAGTGATCTTCAAAAATCTCTTACTTGCACCGGACTCCCACCATCTCCGGCTCGCTGTAACGTTCGGATAAATCCTACTGTCTCCGTCATCGCTTTACCTGTGAACTTCTACACACGGCTTATTATAAAGAGATTCTCGCTTCTAGTCAAGGTTTATTATGATAAAAAAAGTGCGAAAAAACGTTGTTTTCAGCGTTCTTTCGCCAATTTCTGTTTTCTTATCTGCGGCGTTTCTTCTTTCTTTTCACATTACCACTCTTTGCATTTCTTCTTTTTCCTTTTTTTCTTCTGCGACGTCTTATCTGCTTCCGGTAATTCGCAAGTACAACAATGATGATCAATAAAATCACAACTGCAATTACAACTCCGATCACAATTTTCATAAACTTTGAAATCCCAGTTACGACAGTTGAAGTTGTCTTATCTTTCTTTTTTTCCAAAACAGCTGCACTGCTTTCCTCTGTTTTTTCTATCGCAGCTTTCACACTGCCTACTTCCTGCCCTTTATAAGTAAATGTTACTGTTCCGGATCCATCCTTGTTGCTGTCTTCCTTCACTTCTGCTTTCACATCAGAAAATTGTGCACTCTTCGGAAGTACGATATAAGCATCTTCGTCTTCATAAGACTTCACACCTTCCGGAAGCTTCTGATCCTTCAAAGATATTTTTGAAAAATTACTGTAAGCATAATCAAACATGGCACGAGTATCTATATAAGCATCATTTCCAAAATCATAAAGTACAACCGCAACAAGCTGCATATCTCCGTTATCTGCCATTGTCACAAGCGTTGTTCTTGCCTGATCTGTGTAGCCGGTCTTACCGCCCTTGCAGTATTCATAATAATTATCATTCTGTGGCCAGAGCATCTTGTGCTTCTGCTGAAAAGTACGTTCTTCATTCACCAGATTCGTTGCCGGAATCGTATGGCTTAACGATTGGGAAATTGTCCGGAACGCTTCCTTCTGATAAACTGCTGCACCAATTCTTGCCATATCATGCGCCGTTGTATAATGTTGTTCATCATGAAGTCCGTTCGCATTCGTCCAGTGTGAACCTGTACATCCAAGTTTTTCTGACTCATCATTCATCGCCTGAATAAATGTGTCATAACCCCCACCCATCTTCTTGCCAACACTCTCAGCTACTGCATAAGAGACCTCATTTGCTGATGCCAGAAGAACGGCATAGAGCGCATCTTCCATACTGATCTGCTCCCCCGGTGTCATGCCGATATGGGCATCGCCATATTCCAGAAAGGAAATGCTGTCCTGGGAAAATTCTACCGTATCTGTAAGCTCTGCATTGTCCAGCGCAACCAATGTTGTCAGAAGTTTTGTAATACTCGCCGGATAATGCTTCTTTTCAATCTGCTTGCTATATAAAACTGCCCCACTGTTCATATCCATAACGATTGCAGAGTCCGCATAAGTTGCCGGTCCCTGTGGCCAGTTCTCCACACTGTTTGAATCCGGTACGATCGCATAACAGTTCTGACGCTGTGTCTCCCTGTCTTCTTCCGCTGTCTGAGTTGAATCTGTTGTGGCTGCCGCCGTTTCTTCCTCAGCAAATATCTGTACTGCCGGCATTAATATCATAGATGCCGCCAGAAAAAGAGACAGACAGCGCTTTCCGTATTTCTTAAAATTTATCATAAAGGAAATCCTCCGGTTGTTTGAATTCATAACGCAAAAATCCCCACAGACCTTTCATCTGTGGGGAATCTGTGACTATTATTATAATTCTACTAAAAGTTTTTTTCAATAGTCCGGAGGCTATTTTCTTTCAACTATCGAATCTCTTCCATCATGATTTCTGCTCCCGCAGCCTCTACCGCAAGACTGTCTTTCTGTGGATAGAACCGTGTGGTGAATACATACTCTCCATTATTTACAAATACTTCCACAGAGGATTTATCCACAAGAATTTCAACACTTGAAATTTTATCTACATCAACATAACGCATTCCTCTTCCTGCAGATACAGAATTTTTATCCTGACTTGTGAAATGCATCTCAAATCTTCCATTTTTGTACTCAAGAATCAATTCTTCATCAATCACTGTCCTGAATTCATTGTTCTGAATGCCCGAGATATTCACATCATAGACTTTATATCCATCTTTTTTCAACATTCCGGCTGACTTATCCACAAGAGTTTTCCTCTTTTGCAATTCTCTGACCGGTCTCTGACAAACTTTGCCGTCTTCTACAAACACTTCTCTCGGGAAAGTGAAGCAGTGCTGCCACCCTTCTGCGATCGTCAGATTAGTATATTCTTCACAATCCGGCATTCCCATCCAGCTGATGTGAACCCTTCTTCCATCTTCAGTCTCAAAACTCTGCGGTGCATAGAAATCAAATCCGTAATCCCAAAGCATGTATTCTGAAAGTTTATAATCATCTAGAATATTTCCATCAACCATGAAATATCCTGACTGATAAACATTTCTGTCATCCCATACTCCGCCTTCAAGTCCCTGCACAGAAGCAGAAAGAATTTTTGTTCCATCTACCTCAAAGTAATCCGGGCATTCCCACATATAACCAAACGGTTTCTCTGATTCCACACGGCTTCTGAACTTCCAATTAATCTTATCTTTTGACTCGAAGATCAATGCCTGTCCGACATCTTCTTTTGTACGTGCACCCTGAATCATGTAGTAAGTATCTCCGTCTTTCCACACCTTCGGATCGCGCACATGGCAAGTCAGATCTGACGGGTAATCCACATTTCTCATCAGTTCTTTTTTTGATCCAAATGTCTTTCCATCCTCACTGACAACAAGAACCGTATTCGACTCACGACCTGTATTGATGTAATCGAAATCTCCGTCTTCCAGCTTTACATTGCCTGTATAGTAAACATACATTTTGTCATCTTCGATAAATGCTGATCCGGAGTATACACCATGACAGTCAAATGGCTGATCCGGATATAACTTTACTCCCTGGTATTCCCAGTCGATCATATCTTTGCTTGTATAGTGCCCCCACATCTTCACGCCGCCTTCGGCATTAAATGGAGAATACTGAAAAAATGCATGATAGATCCCATTCAACTGGCACAATCCGTTCGGATCATTGAGCCAGCCAACAGGAGGCATCAGATGCAACTTCTCACGATAATCCGCTCCTTCTTTCTGCTCTTTTTCTTTCATCATCTCTTCCGTCATATCTACCAGTTTAATCAGATCCCTTGTTAATGCATTCATGCTCTTGTCTCCCTTTTTCCATTTACAGCCGTTCTATTCTGCAAGAATTCTTCTTTGAATAAAACGGCTGTATCTTTTTTTAATCACTGTTCAATTTATTTCTCAATCTTCATTGCGAGATCAGCTGTTGTAACTGTTCCCGCTGCTGTCTTCTCTACTTTGCTGAAGTCATCTGCATTCGTCAGTATCATCATCGTAGTTGTCGGATGTCCTGCTGCTTTGATAGCATCCAGATCTGCTTCGATCAGCACATCGCCCTTACGAACCTTTGCTCCGTCTGCTACTTTCTTTACAAATCCTTTTCCATCCATGGAAACTGTATCAATTCCAATGTGGATCAGAAGCTCTGCTCCTGCTTCCGTTGCAATGCATACTGCATGCCCTGTATCGAAGATATTCATTACTTCACCGTCACATGGTGCTACAATCTTTCCATCTGTTGGCTCAACTGCAACAGTTGTTCCAAGCATCTCTGATGCAAATGTCTCATCTGCTACTTCTGTTGTCGCAACAACATTTCCGTTTACCGGGCTTGTAATTTCTTCTGCTGAAACATTTTCTGCTTCTACTACATTCTCTGTCTCTTCTGTTTTCTCAACTGTTGTCTCTGTTGCGGCTGTCTTAACTACCGGCTCTTTATCTTTGTAAATCATGAAGGAAATCACAAATGCTACTCCTACTGAAATTGCCATCTCGATAATGTACTGAAACGGCTGATTCAGGCAAAGCAGGATACCGAAGATACCTGTTACTCCAGTTCCTTTTGCTCCAAGATGTACAAGTGATGCATACAATGCTCCGCATCCTCCACCAATACATCCTGCGATAAATGGTTTGAAGAATCTTAAGTTTACACCAAAGATTGCCGGCTCTGTGATTCCCATGAATGCACTCAGTGATGACGGAAGTGCAAGGGATTTAATCTTCTGATCTTTTGACTTAACGCCAACTGCCAATGCTGCTGCACCCTGTGCTACATTCGCTGCACTTGCAAGTGGAAGCCAATAAGTTACTCCGTATTTTGCCAGCTGACCAATATCAATGGCTGTGTACATCTGATGAATACCTGTTACTACTGTCGGTGCATACAAACCTCCCATGATCAGACTTCCAAGTCCGAGCGGAAGTGTCAGCATCCACTGGATTGCTCCAAGGATCGCATTCTCACCCCATACGAAGATCGGTCCTACGATAGAAAGTGTAAGATATCCTGTCACGAATACGCTGACAAGTGGTGTTACAAACAGGTCAAGTGCTGCCGGAACTACCTTGTGCAGCTTCTTCTCTAATACAGAAAGGATCCATACTGCAATAATAACCGGGATTACATGTCCCTGGTATCCAACCATGTCGATGTGATACAGTCCGAAGAATACGCTCTGTGTCTGCTGTACACCTTCTGTTGCAACTGTATATGCATTCTGCAGTGACGGATGAATCATTATCATACCGATAACAGCTCCAAGATACTGGTTTGCACCAAATGCTTTCGCAGCTGAAAATGCAATCAGAATCTGCAGAAATGTATAAGCGATATTACTGAACAAATTCGCAAACACATAAATAGAACTGCTTGTATCAATTGCTAAAAATCCATTTGCATTCATGAAATCCAGCGCATTCATGATTCCCATCAGGAAACCACTTGCTACGATGGCCGGAATGATCGGTACAAAAATATCACCTAACAGCTTGATGGCCTTCATAAACCAGTTCTGCTTCTCTGCCGCTGCTTCCTTTGCCTCAGCTTTTGTGCTTGCTGTAATACCTGCGATCGCGATAAATTCATCAAACACCTTATTCACTGTTCCTGTTCCAAGAATAATCTGAAGCTGTCCAGATGCCTCAAATACTCCCTTTACTCCATCCACATTCTCTATTGCCTCTTTATCTGCCTTACTATTATCTGCGATAACAAGACGAAGACGCGTTGCGCAGTGCGCTGCGGATACAATATTCTTACTTCCACCTACATATCCCAGAATCTCCTGGGCTGTTTTCCTGTAATCCATGATTACTCTCCCTTCCTTCTATGTTTTATGTGTAATCGTTTTCATATCTTATGATTTTATATTAAATAAAAAAATGCCATTTGTAAAGATGGCATTTTTACTAATTCTGATTCTTCTGTTTTGTTTAACTTGCACTATACTCTTAGTTACATTCATTCAAATCTATTCACGATCTGGAATCCCAGCTTCATATGCACCGGCACCGGATTTTTCTCTTCAATCTGTTCAAGTAAGAGCTCTGCCCCCTTGATTCCACTCGTTTTATACCCAAAATGAACCGTTGGAATACCGCCTGTCACAGCCCTTAACATCTGATTATCACCAAATCCTGTGACACAGATACCAGACTGTTCCAAAATGTGTAGCATCCTTGCACCAGAATTCTGAACCGATTCCGGAACCGCCTTTTTACTCTGTGCGATCAATGCCTCAATTGCTCCTGCTGCAATCGTATCTGTTGCGCACGATATGATATCGATTCCATTTTCTTTACTCAACAAATCCACTGCTGCTTCATATCCGCCGCTCATTGTAAATTCTGATTCGCGTCTGTACCGATGGTCATCGAAAGTAATCCCTGCTTCCTGAAGTCCTTTGCGGAACCCGTCTTCTCTGGCAGCACCTGCTGCCTTATCTTCACGAGTAACACCAATATATGCAATCTTGCAATCTTCAGGTCTTCCACCATTCCGCTTCAGTGCTTTCACCGCAACTTCTTGTCCCATTGCTCTTCCCGCACCAAAATCATCATGATAGATACAGCTTGCCATTTCTGTCTCCTGTCCCACAATCACAACCGGAACCTTTGATTCTTTTAAAAATCTCCGATGCTCATCTGTAAGCACTGTACCGATCAGTACAATTCCATCTACCGGATAACTTTCAAAGATTCTCAGATAAGTCAGCTCATTCTTTGGCTGATTATCCGTGCTTGCAAGAAGCATCTGGTACCCTCTTGCCGAAAGAACCTGTTCAATTCCCGCTGTGATCCGGCTGATTGATTCTGAATTGATCTTCGGAGCCACCACACCAACCAGATGTGCACGTCCGGTTCTTAGGATTCTTGCCTGAGTAGACGGCTGATATCCCGTCTTCTCAATCACTTTACGGATCTGCTCCTTTTTCTGTTCACTCACATATCCGCCATTCAAATATCTTGATACTGCTGCGCTGGACACCCCGGCCATCTGCGCAATCTCTTTTATCGTCATTGTATACTGCCTGCCTTTATTTCCCTGATTTTCGAAATTATCCAGATCCATTTTCGCTCTTTTTCTAGCTTTGACCTGAACCTGAATGACATTCACATTTTAACATTCAACAGACAAATATGCAACGGCGTTGCGCTACATCATTCTTTATCTACCTGTTACTGTTCACACGATGTGCGACCAGCAACGCATCTCGCCATTTTAAATCGCCTTTGGCGATGGGGCGAGATGCATTCAAGTCAAAACACGCATCCTCCGTGTCAATCAGCGGAGTGATTGACACGGGAGTGAACAGTAATATCATATAAAAATCCATAAAGTATTACTCTTCCATTCGTCTGATCGTTAGAACAAGTAGATAAGCCAATGATCCTGTTCCACCCCTCTTTTCCTTTTTTTTCAGGAAGACGATACTGCACGGCATGTGCCTTTATATATTCCATCAGTTCTTCTAGGTTCTCTTTCTTATAATCTTGTGGATTATAAATAACTTCATCATACGCATCCGTCTCCACACAGGCGAACCACTGGATTTTTTCTAACTGTTCATTCAAATATAGCGTACCTGTTTTGTGCGATTCAAAATACTCCTTTTCTTTATAATTCATCACATCCCCAAACATTGCGCCATTATCCATATGGTGACCATATAATAAACTGTAACTGTCAATAAATTTTCTGTCATTTCTGCTATCCAGAAAAATACTTCCTGAAAGAGCAAACTCTCCATAAATATCCTGATTAATATATTCTAGATTTGTTTCTCCCTGCACAACCGGATAATCAATCTTTGTTCCGTCTACCGTCAGCCAGGCACACACATCCGGATTGATTTTCTGAAGTTCCTGCAGGGACGGACTTTCATCCGTTTTCCCTGCAGGTTTATATTTCATCAATTCTCCACTGATAAACGCACGTCGGTTGATCTGGCAGGTGTCCCATAATGAATAGGCACCATAAAGAAGCATAAGAATAATAAAGAGCGCTGCCAGAATTTCCAATATCTTATTTCCCGCTTCTATAACTTTAAAAAACAGCTCTTCCCTCTGCTCCCCTGCCTCCTGACCTTCTGTCGTTTCGTTTATCATGCTCTTTTTCTACGAAAGAAAACTGATCCAAATGCGCCTGCCGCACCCACAAGTAATACGTATGGTGTGTATTTCTTTGCAACGCCTGTTACTACAGCCGCATCTTTCTCATTCACATACTGAACTACTGTACCATCTTCTTTTGTAGTTCCTGTCTTTGTTCCGGTCGCAGTTGTTTCTCCATCAATCGTAGTAGTATATCCATCTTTATTCGCATCGGTCTCTGTTACCGTGTATTTATCAGATTCTGTCAATCCATAAATTGTAATTGAACCTGTATCAGAAATCTGATAAGAAGTTTCTGCTTCATTGCTTGTGATGTATTCTGTAAGTGCCTGTGCATTTGCATTTTTCTTCACTACAACTTTGTAGAGTTCTCCCTGTCCACCATTCACCGCAACCTTGAATTCGAAGGATTTATTTTTAACTCCCTGATTACCTGTGATCGTTTTTTTGATCGTCACATCATGCGTTGTATCATTTTCTGCACCATAATCATTGATAAATTCAAGATCACCTTTTTCACCATTATTTTCTGTAATTACATTTCCAACATAAAGTGCTCCATCTGCTCCGTTATATACAAAAAGATAAACATCTCTGCCTGCTGTATCATAATCGATTCCTTCATAAGAGCCTGCATCTTCAGTCACAACATAATGATAAACACCAGCATGTTCAAATACCTCTGCATTAATTTCCAATGTTGCATTCTTGCTGTAAGCTGCTGCCAGTGTATCTTCTCCTGATGGCTGGAATCCGATTGTCTGAGTGGCCGTGATTCCACCTGTCACACCGGCATATACTACATTATCTCTCCAATTTTCTGCTGCTTCACCATTCTCCACATGAAACGAAAATGAAGTGTTTGGCTGGTATGTATTTCCATCCGTTGTCACCGTTTTCTTCAGATTCAGCTGTGTGATCGATTCATTTTCCTCGGCTGCCGCATTTACCACGCAAACTGACATCATCATCATGCTCGCCATTGCCATTGCTGAAATACGTCCTGCTGTTTTCTTATTCATAATCTCTACCTCACTTTTTACTCTGATTTCCGGGTTTCAGATATCTGACCGGCGGAGCATCGTAATTACTCTGCCTTTTATCTCCTTGTCCTTCACAGCTCCAAAATACCGGCTGTCTTTTGCATTTCCCCGTTGATCTCCCAGAATAAAATATTCTCCGCTATTCAGCGTCAGTGGATAGACCGTGTCACTTTCGTATTGCGGTGTATCATAGAAAATATCATTTTCCACAATCTTACTTCCATTGATCTTTACCTTTTCGTCCTCTGTAATCTCTACTGTATCGCCGCCGACTGCGATCACTCTGCCCACATATTTCTCTCCTGCTTTCTGAATGACCACCACATCCCCGCTTTTCGGTTTTTCCAGTCGATAATAAAAGAGCAGATCTCCCGCACTGATGCGTGGCGACATGTCATTGTTTTTCATGGTTGTAATGCCAAACAACAGCCCGAACAAAACCCACAGAAACACCAGAAGAAATGCAAGACGAATCAGAAAAAGATGAATCTCTCCTTTTAATTTCATGAATCTTTTTCTTTCCTCTTTCTTCGAAGAAACAGAAAAACTGCTCCTCCTGTTATACCTGCTGTTTCCATCAGGATTGTAGGAAACATCCTGTTCTCTACTCCTGTCGGAACAACCATAAGCGGTTGATACTGATTCGTATAAGTTACTGTTGCAGTCTGCTCCTTCGTTACATCAATTCGTGCTGTCATCCCCTCTGCCTGACTTTTCTGCCCTACAAGATAAAAGGTATGCTCCAGCCTGTAGTTATTCTGTTCCTGAGCGATCTCCGTCACTGTATATTCCCCCGGTTCAACCGCCTGAAGAGATGCACTCCACTGACCATTTTGTGGAAGCTTCACTTCTTCGATCACTTCTTCTCCCCGTTTCACCTGAAATGTAAAGGACTCGTCCGGAACCTGACTGGCTGCAATTCCCTCCACCTGTTTTGTGATCATCAGATTACCTGTTTTTGCCGGTGGGTTTGGGAGATCCTTTCCAAAAGAAATGTTATCGAGCAGGTTTCCATTTGACAGATTTCCATTTGCTGCCGCTACTGCCACAAAATAAAATCGAGTAACATATTGCCCTGCCGGAACTGTATAATCTCCATAGTGATAAGTCCATTTTCCGCTTTCATCTGACAATACAGCCTGCACATCAGGATTACTCTGATCAAATCCAGATCCTGCCGGATTCCAGTCAGAACTCATTGATTTCGTATCACTGATGATAACTGCCATCGTGTCTGTTCCCCAGCGTCCGGCATGTTCTAATCCCCAGTGAAGGACTGTCCCTGGTTCTGTCAAAACATCCTGATAAAGAGCCCCTGGTTCCTCACAGTTTAATTCTGCGAACTGATTTCCCTGTGCCGCACTGCTGATGTTATAAACCGGTTTTGGATCATTAACCGTATTTCCATAATAACTTCGGCTTCCATCTGCAATCTCGATATAATAATCTCTCTGAGTTCCAGAGCCAAAATATGCACCTTTCGCTGTTGTTTTCCAATATAAATCATTCGTTCCATTTGCTACCTGGATAAAATGTGCATTCTTATAAGTCAGTGTTCCTGCATCAGATACTTTTGGCGTCTCAAAACTTCCATTCTGAAGCTTGTCATAATAATTCACCTTGTATTCGGAAGAATAAACTGTCACCGCCTCATTTACTGTCACTTTCACACGAAATGTCTTCTGTGCACCATCTCTTGCAACTTCATAGGATTGCTTTCTACTATCCACAGTCGCTGTATCCTCAATGTCTTTCCATTGACCGTTTTCACTTACCTGCCACTGATAAGCAATCTGATCTGATTCTGTTGTTCCACTAACATCTGCTGTCAGAGAACCTTTTGTAAGAATCTCATCTTTAAGAGCAACTGAAATTTTCTCTGAATCGGTACTTTTCCCTTCCTCTGTTACTACTCCAGACTCAGGGGGAGATTCTTTTGCGTCTGGTTTCTGCATTTCTGATCGGGAAGTCTCTTCCGCATCTGTTTCTTCCGGGAGCACGGTACAATCTGTTCCCTCTGTGGTTTGTACAGCCTCAACTTGTACACCTTCTGCCAGTACCTGAACACCCATCAACGACAGCATCATCAGTACCGCCATCAGAAATGCAAGATGTCTTCTTAACTTTCTTCGCATCTTACCCTCTCCTGTCTTAAATTGAATTGTTACCTTTCAGAAAGTGCTGTTGATATATTTTATATCAGCCCTCCTGTCTAATATATGTATGTCTCTGGATTTCTGATTATGACTTGAAATGGATAAAAATAGATTTCTTTAAGATTTTTACATTTTTTTTAATTTTCTCTTGCAAAGACTATCTAAATATGATAATATATTTTTCGTCGATAAGACAAGGAAATATTCCTCCTTAGCTCAGTCGGTAGAGCATTCGGCTGTTAACCGAAGTGTCGTTGGTTCAAGTCCAACAGGGGGAGTTAGGAAGAACATCTCACAGATTTCGCGCTGTGGGATGTTTTTTTGTTGCGTAAATCTGACACAGCTTGTCAGATTTTTCCTTATCCAGTAGCTCTAAAATGCTACGCATTTCATCGCTGTGGCGTATCCCTAGCGGAGCGTTTTTTTGTATATTAGGAAAGAACTTTCCTAATATACAAAAAACGGACTGTGCAACGCACAATCCGTAATCCTAGTGGAGAATACGAGAGTCGAACTCGTGACCTCCTGCTTGCAAGGCAGGCGCTCTCCCAACTGAGCTAATCCCCCATATGTATGTCCTCAACAGAACTTCTATATGATATCATAGCTTATCGAGAGTGTCAACCCTATTTTTAATATTTTTCTTTTATTTTTCCTACCGGAATCCAAGTAACCAGATCAACAGCGGATTATGGTTGTACAAAAACGTCAAGATTGCGCTCTGCTCAACCATCGCATAACACGTTGTTCCAATCTCTGTCGTATAAATCAGAGTCAGCACAAGGAATGCGATCCATACGATAATAAATCCCAGACCAATTCCAAGCACTCCTCCCGCCAGATGATTGATCGCACCAAGTAACGGAAGTTCACCAATAATATTCACCGCATACATCAATGCGCTTACAAGAATGATCGCAATCAAAAATGTCACAAGAAATGACACAACATTGAGGAGCATTCGTGAAATATAGGCCGCAACATATTCTGGGAAAGTTGTAACATCCAGTTCTTCATAAATCGCAGTATTATTATTTTCCAGCAATGCATCTTTCAAAAACTGTGGCAGCATTGAATTCTCAATCTCACGGATCTGTGTATCCTTTGGAAGATCTCCGACCACTTTCAGGATATCCTGTGCAGTTATCCCCAGTTTGTCCCATCCTGATTCGCTTAATGATTTAATCTGGTCTACCGTTAAATTCTCCAGAGGTGTTCCACTGAGATTCGCTTTCAACAGATCATCTGCTGAAAGCTCTGGCATAAATGCTTCCACTATCTTCTTCTCCAGTACGTCCTGCGCCGGTGTATGCTTCATCAGCGCATCCGACACGTATGGGGAAAGGAATGACACCAATACCAGTGTCAATATTGTTGACAGAAGGGATAAACCAATTCTGAGAAATCCCTTCACAAAGCCGGCAATCATGCAGACTAAAAACACAATCCCGACTGCAAGTAACAACCAATTCTCCATATATCTCTCCTATCTTGTCAAATAAACAATTCGCAGTTCATTATCACTCATCACATAGTATCTGTTCAGGCCAAATGCGTCAAAGATTTCCTGCGCATCTGCTCCCAGGTCTCCCTTAAACTTCAGGATTCCTGTCGTTGTATAAATACAGCACTTACTTCCATCATACAGAATGATATTGTCTCCATCCATCTTTACATGACTATAATCTCCCTGTATTTCTCTACTGAACACAGTATCTCCTGATTGATTATACATTCTCAACTCATACCCTAACTTCTCCTGATTAAGCAGGACAAATCCAAAATAAGAATCCGAATGGAAAACACTTTTTATCTCTTGATTCACTTTCACTTCTTTTGTCTGCTTTGGAGTATCTTTTCCTGTATAAATCTCAAATCCATTATCTCCAACTGCAACGGATCTGTCATTTCCCATAAAGAAAATCTCGCCGATCAGCATATCTTCATAAGTATCTGCTGTCACTTTGTTATCTGCCTTCTCTTTGCCGGCAGCATCAAAATTATAATATCCGATCCTGCTCTGCACCTGTGTTCCTTTGGTATAAAGATAAGAAACTGCCAGAACCTTTCCATCATCAGACAAATCCAATGCGATCGGATATCCTGTATTTCCAATCGTAATCTGCTGCTCTACCAGAATATTTCCTGCCGCATCATAGGATATGATCTTCGGTGAAGTCTCATCTTTTAAAATTGCACTGACAATTCCCTGATTCGATACTGCGATTCTCTCAATCGGTAATGTCGTCTGAATCTCACCTTTCAACCCATTTTTTGTAAATACGAGAATACTGTTGCCTCCGCTGTCAGCAACCGCAAACACATCGTCTTTCACAACAATCACCGGTGTCTGAAGCTGTGTTGGCTGAATCCACTTTTCCTCATTCTTCTTATTTAGAAATACCACACCGTCATGATTATAACGCACAATTCCATCTGCAAACTGAACGTAATTATTCGTGTCCGAAAGGTCTTTCGCGTAACTGTCTGCCTTGCGGACTGTGCCATAAGTCTTACTATCTAAAAGGAGGTATGTTCCGCAGATTGCCATCGCAATCAGGATGATATAGGTAAGAAGTTCTTTTCTTCTCCGGCGTTTGATCCTTCTTTCCCTTTGTCTCAGCGCTTTTCTATCATCCTGCGTTTTTACCACCTGTAAATTCGACATTTTCTTTCGCGCCATATTGCTCCCCTTATCGTTTGTCTCGTGCACCTTTTTCTGTTGATACACTTTTAGCTTTCACTTGTCTTTCACAGTATAACACGGATTTATGGCAATATCAATTTTTGTCCAATATAGATCAGGTTCCCATTTTGCAATCCATTCATCCGGCTGATCGCATCTACATGATTAACATCTCCATACATTTTTTTACTGATAATTGCAAGGGTATCTCCTTTTTCCACCACATAAATACCATCATTTTCATCTGCTGCAACGGCAGTCCCGGAAACCGGAACACTTTCTGTATTCTTATCTTCCGTCTGTTCTTCCCCTTCATTTTCTTCCGTTATCTCTGCGGATTCCTTTTCTGTATCTGCTGCTTCCTGATTTTTCTCCACAGTAGCTGCTGCTCCACTTGTCTCTTTCACATCAGGTGAGGATGTTTGCTTTTCCCCCTCGGCAACCACATTTATCTTATTCTGGAGAGATTTCATTTTGCTGAAATTATTCATCATAGAAACACCCATCACGATCAGGACCAGTACAAGGCATGTACTGATTCCATACATCAGACTGCCTGTCCTTCTTTCTCTTTTCTGACCGCCCCGTTCACGTACCAGAGAACGAAAGCTTTGTGCAGCCGTATCTTCCACATTTTCTGTCTGAACTGCCCCATTTTTTTTTCGACTTGCAATCATATAATTCTGCATGCACGGATTCTTCTCGTAATAAGTATAATGTCCTCCAATTTCCATCAGATCTCCCAGCTTATGTACAAAAAATACATCTTCCTGGTTTGTCGAATCTTTCATAACAAGAACGGTATTTTTCTTTGGAAATAATTTTTTATGCAGCTTTACGTTGATAGAACCCGGAGCCAGCTGTAAATCATGCTCTGTCACAAACCAGCCTATGATTTCTCCTTCTTCAAAATACTGGCTGCATTCTTCACAACCACATTTCCATATCTTGTCATTGATCAGGTATTCACCGCCCTCCTTTTTTAACTCTTTTATTTTTATCGCACCATAAATATAAATATATTCTTCATTGTCCTGCTTCTGCATTTCACCAATCAGAAAGGCTCCTTCTGGTTGTTTTTCTTTCTCGCTTTTTTCACTTAACTGAAGAAAAAAAGTATCTACATAATCTTCCACATAGATTTTTGGACTATCACTCACATTTCCTATCTGACGCACATTTTTTGGAATCTGTCTCTCCATTTTATACTCACCTTTCTATCACTTTTATTTAATTTCCCGGGGATTGCCCTTAACATAGCACAAGGAAATCGGGAGATTTTATCAATTAGTGTCAGGTAAGTTCGACAAATATTACTTTTCGTGCACGGCATTTTCTTAATATCTCCAAACATCAAAAAACGCTCCGGTACTCTCTGATTGCAGATATCCTGTAAACAGAAAGCGCGAAGCGTTCTTTTTATTTTAAATTATAATTTTGCTTTCGAAAATCCGATTATTTTGCAAATGCTTTGATTTTCTCGTAGATGCTGTCTGTATCAAGACCATACTTCTTCAGAAGCTCAAGTGCCGGACCAGACTCACCGAATGTATCATTCACACCGATCTTCATAACCTGTGTTGGAGCTTTCTCTGAAAGTACATCACATACAGCACTTCCAAGTCCGCCGATAACGGAATGCTCTTCAACTGTAACAACTTTTCCTGTCTCTTTTGCAGCTGCTACAACAAGTTCCTCATCGAGAGGTTTGATCGTATGAATGTTGATCACTTTCGCATCAATTCCGTCTGCTGCAAGCTTCTCAGCTGCTTCCAGACAGTTACTTACAGGAAGTCCTGTTGCGATGATCGTCAGGTCTTTTCCTTCTCTTAACACAACACCTTTTCCAAGCTCAAACTTGTAGTCCGGTCTGTCATTGATCACCGGCACTGCGAGACGTCCAAATCTCAGATATACCGGTCCCTGATGCTCGTAAGCAGCACGTACAGCTGCTCTTGCCTCTACATCATCAGCTGGGTTAATTACAACCATTCCCGGAATTGTACGCATCAGAGCGATATCCTCATTACACTGATGTGTTGCTCCATCTTCTCCTACAGAGATTCCGGCATGTGTTGCACCAATCTTTACATTCAGGTGTGGATATCCAACAGAGTTTCTTACCTGCTCAAATGCACGTCCTGCTGCGAACATTGCGAAAGAACTTGCAAATGGCACTTTTCCTGTTGTTGCAAGACCTGCTGCAACACCGATCATATTAGACTCAGCAATACCACAATCGATAAAACGATCCGGATGTGCTTTCTTGAATACACCTGTCTTTGTAGCTGCTGCCAGATCGGCATCAAGTACTACAACGTTATCATGTTCTGTTCCGAGTTCAGCCAAAGCATTACCGTAGCTGTCTCTTGTTGCGATCTTCTTTACTTCTGACATAATGCTTCACCTGCTTTCTCTAATTCTTCCATTGCAATCTTGTACTCTTCATCGTTCGGAGCTTTTCCGTGCCATCCTACCTGGTTCTCCATGAAGGATACACCTTTTCCTTTTACTGTCTTAGCAATAATAGCTGTCGGCTGTCCTTTGACTGTCTTTGCTTCTTTGAATGCAGCATCGATCTGATCAAAGTCATTTCCATCAATATTGATTACATGGAAATTAAATGCCTCAAACTTCTTATCGATCGGGTACGGAGAGTTGACTTCTGTAATTGCTCCGTCAATCTGAAGATTGTTATTATCAACGATAACAACGAGATTATCCAGTTTTCTATGTGCTGCCAGCATGGAAGCCTCCCATACCTGACCTTCCTGGATCTCACCGTCTCCGAGCAGTGTGTATACTCTGTAGTCTGCATTGTCAAGCTTTCCTGCGATTGCCATACCTACAGCTGCTGAAATTCCCTGTCCAAGAGATCCTGAAGACATATCAACACCTGGAATGTGTTTCATGTCCGGATGTCCCTGCAGATAAGATCCTGTATGACGAAGTGTCACGAGATCTTCCTTCGGGAAGAATCCTTTCTGCGCAAGTGTAGAATATAATCCCGGAGCTGTGTGTCCTTTAGAAAGAACGAAACGATCGCGATCCGCTTTCTTTGGATCTTTCGGGTCTACGTTCATCTCTTCAAAATAAAGGTATGTAAAAATCTCTGTTGCTGAGAGAGATCCACCTGGATGTCCGGCCTTTGCGCTATGCAGTGCTGTTACAATCCCTTTCCGGATCTCATTCGCAGTTTTCATAAGCTCTAACTTGTTCATGATATCTCCTTTTTAATTTCCATTCTGATTCCATTTTCAGTCTTAACGTTATTTCCCGGATTACTCACCAAAAACAGCAATATAATCCTTTTTAAACTTCTCGATACCTGCATCTGTCAGTGGGTGATGTGTCATCTGCTCGATTACCTTGTAAGGTACTGTTGCAATATCTGCTCCTGCCAGTGCACATTCTGTTACATGGATTGGATTACGTACACTTGCTGCGATAATCTCTGTCTCAATTCCTGCTACTTCGAACATCTCTACGATCTCTGCAATGAGGTCAACTCCCTTTGTAGAAATGTCATCCAGACGTCCAAGGAACGGAGAAACATAAGTAGCTCCTGCTCTTGCTGCAAGAAGTGCCTGGTTTGCTGTGAAGATCAGAGTTACATTTGTCTTGATTCCCTCTGCTGTAAGAACTTTAACAGCCTTCAGGCCTTCTACTGTCATAGGAATCTTAACTACCATGTTCGGATGGATCTTTGCAATCTCACGTCCTTCTGCGATCATGCCTTCTGCATCTGTTGTTGTAGCCTTAACCTCTCCACTGATCGGTCCGTCTACGATAGATGCGATCTCAGCGATAACTTCTTCAAAAACACGTCCTTCTTTTGCGATCAGAGACGGGTTTGTTGTAACTCCGCAGATCACTCCCATGTCATTTGCTTTCTTGATATCCTCTACATTAGCTGTGTCGATAAAAAATTTCATTTTTAAGTCCTCCTATACATGAATCTTCCTCTTACCACTGATACAACTCACTGTTTTTCCAGCAGTAATTCGTTTGTTTATGAGCTGATTATATAGCTTCCAAAACCTGAGGTCAACTGTCTGAAAAATTATTAATAGTCATTTTTCACTTAATAATCCGACATATTAACCGTTTTTATTAATATTAGTTAATATCAATCGTTTT
>OATK01000758.1_pt1 | contig 25708 bp, 17 predicted proteins | sample 1516611 | NCBI WGS metagenome assembly OATK01 (sample SAMEA2579947, study PRJEB22360) | human gut metagenome | biome: human gut; feature: human-associated habitat; material: faeces | place: Denmark | collected 2008/2010 | reverse complement strand
TTTGAAGAAAGGCCGGCTTCCTGCATTTACGGGAAAGGGAACTCCAGGCAGCAACGAACGTGCAGCACGGCACGGGAGCCGCACCATCCACCAGCCCTTCCATCCGTAGTGTTTCAACCACACCCCTGTCCGTCCCGGGGCGGCGGAACAGGCGTGCCTGCAAAGGCGGATTCTGAAAATATCACGGCAGCCCCCAGGCTCTGCGCAGGCGCAAATATTCCCTGGCGGGGAGCAGAATATAAAGGGGATGTCTGGAAGGATCCAGCCATGCAATCATGGCCCTCAAATTTTCCTCGCTCATTGCGGTGCATCCGGCCGTAGGGGCTCCTCCGTCCCGGCGCCAGATATGGAAAAAAATGGAGGAACCCGCACCCGGCACGGGTTTCTGCCGTCCGTCTGCGGCATTATGCCGGATAAACAGTTTCAGACTGTGGGCGTAATCATTCAGCTTCATCTGCTGCTTGAACTCCCAAGGCGTGACGGGATCATGCTTCAGCACAAAGTGCTGGTTATACAGGGGAGAGGCAGGGTCATCCACCCACATGTCCCGCGGCGTGATGCGGCGGTACGGCATGGAACGCTTTTTCTGCGGCGCGGGGACGGTTCCATATACGCCCCCCAGTTCAAAAATTCCTGCGGGAGAACGCAAGTCCCCCTCCTTCTTCACCGGCCCTCCGGCGGGAGGGAAGCTGACGCCCCTGCCCCAGACCAGACCGGATTTTCCCAGACGCGCCGGAAACGGCCCTTTCACCATCACCCAGCCCCGCGGCCCTTTCTCCAAAAGGCTCAACTGCACATGGGAACTATTCCACCCGTCCGCGGAACCTACAATCACCTGGCTGCAATCCGCCGGAAGCGCCGCGGCCGGAAAACAGAACGCCGCCAGCATGCACAAACACAGGTATACTGCCTTCATGAGCCGTAGCATAACGGCACCGTTCCGGAAGAAAAGCAATTACTCCGTCTCCACAGGCACGCCATGCGGCGGAATTTATCCGTCCAGTTCAACGGAAAATTTCATCAAGCAGGGACTCAATTCCCTCCTTGGCAAACCGGGAATACAGATACAGCCTTTTAGCTTCCATGTACTTGCCCAGGGCGGACCCCACTTCTCCCTCATTCCTGCATTTTTCCGCATCATTCAGCAAATTCACCAGCGTGCTTGCCTTTGTCGTCAGGTCCAGATACCGGGCATTCAGCTCCTGGTCATTGATGAACAGCTCCTGGTCTTTGGAACGCAGCTGCTGAAGCTCCTCCCAGGCGCCGTATACGTCCTGCATGGCTTCACGCTGACGCGCCGCGCCCAGGGCACGCTCAATAACGGCCATTTTGCCCAAATCTTCCACAAACTGCTTCTGGAGCTCCGGATCATCCTTCACCAGAACGGCAAATTCATGCTGGTTGTCAAAGATGCGGCGATAATTCTTACTCTTGTGGAAACGTTTGAAATCCTCCAGCGCATGGGATTGCTGACCCGCGGCCATCATGGCGTTCCGCAGCGGAAGAAGGCGGGGGTTTTTCGGCCAGATTTCAATGGCGCTTTTCAGGCATTCCTCCAGTTTGGCGCGGTCACCCCTGGCCAGGGCTTCCTGACCCTGGGAAATATAGGCGTCACTGGCGAATACGGCGGCGCTGATTGCGGATTCCGCACGGCCCGTGCTGAAATCCCTGGAAGTCTTCTTAAGAGCCTCCACCAGGGAAAGGGCTTCTTCATAATCTTTGCCGTTCATCAGCTCGAACAACTTTTCCACGTCCCGCTTGAAGGCATACAGCTTTTGCTTCTTCTCATACGGAAACGTATTTACGGCAGGCATGAATTCCCCGATCAGAAGGGCTTCGTTCAGCCGTTCCAGCGCATCCACATAATGACGGGAATCCACCAGATTGTTCACGGCCTTCATGTGCCGGTCGGAGTCACGGGCCAGCTCCCGGGAAAGATTGTCCAGAATAGCGACGGTGGGCGGAGCGCCCAGCGTGCCGCTGAACATCTTGGCGGCATCGGAATTTTTATCCAGCCGCAGCTTGGTATCCCCGTCATTGAACAGGCGGCTGTAAACGCCGCAGCCTATGGAAACATGGTCAAAACGCCGCTGGGCAAACAATTGAACCAGCGTAGACTGGAAAACAACTTTCGCTTCCGTCACCGTCAGCACCTGTTCACTCTCCAGCTTCAGCTTGCGGGCTTCCATCTCCACCACACGCTTTTCCAGGTATTTGTAACGGGGATTATTTTTCGCCGGATGATTGGAGGGAGTCCCCTTTTTCCCGCCCTTCTGGCCGGAGGGTGCACCGGAAATCGCCGTCACGCCGCTTTCCATCAGGCTCATCTTCTGGGCGTTGCTGCGGATTTCCCTCTCCACCGCCTCAAGCATCTTCCCCTTGTTTTTCCCATTGCTCCTGGCCTGCCACGCGGTGTAAATGGCTTGGCAGAGAGCGTCGGAAACGCCTCCGTCCAGCGGATTGCTGGAAGCGGCGGTCAACAGGTCCACTACCTGCCGCACCACATTATCCGCCGCCAGTTTTTCCTTGCGCATGGAGAGCGTTTCGTGGAGCTTTTCAAAAATTTTCTGATATTCCTTCGCATCTTCCGTGCTCTCCTCCGGCTGGCTCAGGTATTTGTTGAAACGCGCTTCAATCTCCCGGAAACTGCCCATATTCAACGTCGTTCCGTTGATGGTCACCGTGCCGTCCTGAGGGTTCAGGAAAGGCAGCTCATTGCCGTACAGGGACTTGGCATCCCCCTGCCTGGAAGGCTGGTAGGCATTCGGCTGAACGGCGGGAGGGGAGGCAGGAGGCGCGGCAGGCGCACCGCCGGCTGCAGGAGGGTTGTACATCATCTGCCCCAGCGCAGGAACCGCGCAGGCCAGAGTCATCAAAAAACAGCATTTCATAGGACGAGGGAGATTGTTTATTTAGGCTGAATGGATGTAGCTACGCACACGCCGCGCACCTTCGGATTGACGTCTTCCACCCGGAACTCTATCCTGTATTGCTGGTCCCGGTTGATGTTCAGTCCGTTCCTGGCCTCAGCAGAAACACAGACGGGAATGATGCACTCACGCCCGGAGGCGTCTTTGTACAAGAAGGCAATAAGCTCGGACTCGCCGCGCGGAAAACGGTCAATCACCGTTCCGTCCAGTGCATAGTTGTTATTGGAAAGCTGGGAGGCGTTCGCCGCCAGAATATCCAGAGGTATATCCGACCCGGCCTGAGGCTTCTCCCCGGCTCGGAACATGACAATCCCCACAATAACGGCCAGCACAAAAACCGCCGCCCCGACCGTCAAAACCAGTGCGGATGATGAGGAATTTTTCTTTTTTGCTGCACGCCGTCTCGACATAATTTTTGATGGAAGAAGTATATAACGGACTTCCCGCAAATGCACGCATTAAATTAAAGCTCCCAGCGCGAACGGCGGATTCCCGCGTAGGCGGCCGCAATGCCGCACGCAACATGCACGCCCAGAACAATATAACAAACCAGGGAGGGCGTCAGGTCCGTATCCAGCACATTCTTGACGGCGTGATATACGTCGTCCTTCAGGGCGGAGATGCTGCCGGACCACGCCCAATACGCGGAAATGAAGGGCCGTATGAAATCCTCCACATATTCCGGAAGCGCCAGCACCGCTCCGGAGAGAGGAAGCTGGAAACCCACCAGATAAATGCTCAGCAGGGAAGCCTGGTCCGCACTCCGGGCCAGGGCGGAAATGCCCAGGCATACAAAAGTCATGGCGGCGTTCGCCAAAATCAGGAACAGCAGATGCGTCAGGCCGCCGCCACGGTCCCAGAAAAAATCCACAAAGGCAAACATCCAGACGGATTGCACCAGCACCAGGACGCTCAGATAGGACAGCTTGCTCGCCAGGTAGGCGGAAGGCCTCATGCCCGCATACTTTTCCTTTTCCATGACGGCGCGTTCGCCGGCCACCTCGCGGGCGGCATTGTTGGACCCCATCAGCCCCAGCAGAATCACCTCAAACATGATGATGCCGGAGACGGCGGATCCCGTCTTCATGTTCAGCTGCTGGGCTTCCATATCCTTCTGGACAGTCTGGACATCCTGCGTGGCGGAAAGCCCCACGATTTGCCCGGAGCCCTTGTCCGTAAACATGGCTACCAGCACGGGAAACAGCAGCACCATGACCAATTGAAGAACCAACTGGGAACGGTCGCGGAAAAAGATGCGCCAGCGCCGCCCCAGCAGGCAAAAGAACTGGGTGAAAAATCCGGGAACTTCCGGAATGTTTTCCTCCACGGCCTTTTCCCGTTCCGTTCCGGATTCTCCGGAGGCCCCCTCCTTCTCCGCCTCCGCAAGACGGACGGCATCCGGATCCGGCAGTTCCCCGGAAAGAATTTTCTTTTCCCTTTCCTGTTCCAGACGGGAATAATAGGAATCCCGGTGCTTGCTCCAGGACCGGCTCCAGGAAGGGCCTTCACGATCCTGGAGCTTCGGGTAAATCTCCTCCAGCGAGGAAACGCCGAAGTAATGCAGCATGGTTTTCGGCGAACCGTGGTAAGCCACGCAGCCCTGGTGCATGACCAGGATGGAATCATACCTGTCCAGATGGGAAAGGCTGTGCGTGACGGAAATGACGATGCGGCCTTCCGAACGGGAGATTTCATGCAGGAGGAACACGATATCGTGTTCCGACCTGGGATCCAGTCCGGACGTCACCTCATCGCAAATCAGCAGCCGGGGATTGGATACCAGTTCCATGGCCAGCGCCAGTCGCCTTTTCTGGCCGCCGGAAAGAATTTTCACATCCCGGTCCGTAATCCCCTCCATTCCCGTTACCTCCAGGGCATTGTCAATGCTGTCGTCCAAATCGTCCACGGAATTGAACCGGCAACGGAGCCTGGCGGCGCTCTCCACATTCTCATCCACGCTCAGCTGGTCATAGGCAATGCTGAACTGGGGAACGAACCCGATTTCCGAAGGTTCAAAGTCTTCTTCAGCCAAATCATGGCCATTCCAGAAAAAACGCCCGCCCGTTTCCGCAATCATGCCCGCAATCGCCTTCAATAAGGTCGTCTTTCCGCAGCCGGAACGCCCGCCATAAAATGACCGCGAGGGACATTAAAACTGACATTGTCCAATAATTTCAAAGGACCATCCGGTGTTTCTATCTCATACGTAATGCCGTTCGCCTGCAACATGGTTCTTTTACTTTAACGTATCAACTTCCGCATCATCAAGGAAAATCGGGCATTTGCACTCTATCCCGCCGGAAACGGAGAACATGCTCTCCGGGAACCTTCCCCGCCAGCCGCGGGAACGCTCCCGCGGTCAGGCTCCTCCTGCCCCCGCTCATTTCGGCATCCCCCGCGGCCGTATCCGTGCCGCAAGCCGGGCTGCACGGAATTCCCCCGAAAAACCGGATGGACAGACACAGCCCTCCCGAAAGGGAAGTTTGAAGCCTCCGGGAGCGTTTATTTCATCATCTTCCACACCGCCAGCCGTTTTTAAAACGGAAAATCCGCATCCCCCACCGGATCCACAGCTTTGTCCTCAAACTTTTTAACAGCTTTCTGCTGGGGATTTACGGCACGGACCACCAGCGCCCGGGGGGGCATTTCCCGCCGCCTTCCGAACTCGCATTTTTCCTCGCACAGATCGCAGGAGTTCCGGCGTTCGCGTTCCTCAGGCCGTTCCGCGGTAACGGGACAGGCGTGTTCGCACGCGCCGCAGCCGATGCACAGGGAAGGATCCAGCCTGGGCAGGCGGTGCTCCTGGCCGTCACGCCCGATATAGGGCACCGTGTAAAGGGCCTTGGTGGGGCAATGCTCCGTACAGGCTCCGCAATCCATGTCCTCCCGGGCAACCAGGCAGCGGCAAACGTAAAACCGGGCCACGGCAATGCGCGTAGTATCTTTTGTTATTCCCTCAGTATCCCTTTCCGCGGTAACAGGCATCCTGCGTATGGCCCCCGTGGGGCAGACTTCCGCACAGCGGTGGCAATCATAAAGGCAATATTTGGTGGCAAAATCCATCCGGGGTTTCATGAATCCCTTCAGGCCAAGCTGCAGGTATGAGGGCTGAAGCACATGGGTGGGACAGTTGGCAACGCACATCTGGCAGCCGGTGCAGATATCCAGAAAACGTTCCAGGGAACCGGCTCCGGGAGGAAGAACGCACTGGGTAGGGTCCAGCTTCCGGGCGGCATCTCCCCGGCATCCGGAAAAGGCGGCCGCAGCCAGCCCGACCGCAGTAGCCTCCAGGAACTGGCGGCGGGAACTCCCGGCAATGGAGGGAACCGCGGCGGAAGAAGAGGGAGCGGAAGCCGGGGGAACCTTCTTTTTTTGGGCCGGAATCTGTTGGCGGACCCTGGTAAACCAGCGGTAGCGTATTCCTCCCTCACTGCAGGAGCGCACGCAATCGTAGCACGCCACGCAACGTGAGGAGTCTATTTTGTATTCCTTCAGGTTCAGGCATTGCGCCTTGCAGGATTTGACGCATTTGCCGCATTTTTTGCAGGAGGCGGGATCAAAGCCCAGCCGGAAAAGGGAGATACGGGAAAGCAACCCAAGGAACGTGCCGACGGGGCATACCGTATTGCAATACAGGCGCCCCTTCCAGGCGCTCATGACGGCCACCAGGCCGAGCATGCCGGCGGAGGCCAGCAATACCGGGAAAGCCGCGGGGAAATAATCCATTTGAACCAGGTCCGCAGAAGAACTGTCCGCCGCCAGCAGGTTATTGCTCCAAATGGCGGCCGGCCATGCCAGCACATACATGATGCGCCCGAAAATGCTGTAAGGGTCCAGCCAATTCAGAGACAGACCGGCCAGCCCCGTCACGCAGCAGGCGGCCAGCAATGCCAGCACCCCATACCGCATCCACGGCACAGGCCGGGAGAATTTCAGGAAACGCTTCGGCGCCAGCCAGCGGCGGATTCTGAAAACAATATCCTGGAGAATCCCCAGCGGGCAGATGAAGGAACAGTATACGCGGCCGAACAGCAGCGTAAGCAGCAGCAAAACCCCCAGAATCACGGCGGAAACGGCGGCCCCGCTCAAGGTCCCCAGCACGGACGGCACCAATTGCCACCGCGCCAGGGAAAAGGAATCTTCCACCCCCTCTCCGCCCCCCGTCATGTTCGGCACGTTCCACGCGGGAATGTGGTGCAGAAAAGCGTATGCAATCCCAATAAAGAAAATGACGGCCACCGTCACGCGGAGCCACTTCAGAGGACTGACGAGAAAGGCTTTGATGACTGACATATTTATCATAAACCCGCCGGAGGCGGAAAGTTGGCCCTCCACCGCGTCATCCGCAGACGGGAGAAGGAGCCGCCGCGTCAGGCCATGCTGATACGGCGGATATGAAGCCTGGAAAGGTCGGCGACGCCCAGCCCCATTTCCTCCCCAAGCTGCACATGGCGAATTTTTCCGGTCTTGTTCAGCAGGGCGGCGCCCGCAGCGTCAATGGCCACGATGTCACGGGAAGCCAGAAGGGTTTTGCGCTCCACCAGATCATTCGTATCCTTCCCCACGGGGCCATTGCGCACCATGGGCATGTAAGCGTCCAGCACGCACAGGTCCGGCTTGCGGAAATACACGGCATCCGCGATGCACTGGTGCAGGTCGTTCTTATGCATGGCCCCGCGGTCCCAGACGGTGCCCATGACATTCTTCATGCAGGCGGTCATCTCGGAACCGCTGTGGTGCTTGAGGGGCGGGCAGGTGATGTAAACATCCGCCTCCAGCACGGCCTTATGCACCTTGGCGGAGGTGAATTTCCGGGCTTTCGGGTTTTCCGTCTGCACGTACTGGCTCTCATTGCCGCCGTCCACCATTACGCCGCCGGCCTTCTCTACGGCCTCTTTCACGCCGCTGCCCTCATAGGCGCCGTTGTGGCAGCAGTGGTCAAACACCCTTACTTCCTTCGCTCCGGCCTGCCTGCACAGCTCCACCAGCGTGGCGACGGTTTCAGGATGTGTGTTGGCGCCGAATTCCGGAGCCTTGTTCCAGCCGATGTTCGGCTTGATTACGACGGTCTGGCCCGGCTTGACGAAGGCCTGCATGCCGCCCAGCGTCTCCACGGCCTTCCTGACCATCTCCGCACGGGTGCCGTTGCGGACGGCCACCAGATCCGGAATGCCGGAAGCCGCCGGAGCTCCGGCCTCCTGGGCGAACAGGGAATCCATGTCCGATATGGCCGCCAGCGCCCCTGCGGCGGCAGTCCTTTTCAAAAAAGTGCGTCTGTCAGTCATCTTCATGCCAACGTCTGTGGTTTATCCCCGCATGCGGGAACACGCAGAAGGTTTTATGCCTCTTCCTAACACATGCCCTGCCAAAAAACAACCTGTCATTCTTCCCGCACCGGAATTTCATAAACGAATTGTCATACAGGCAGAGCTTCTGTACAACCCGGTCATGAAATGTTCCCTGCTCAGCCGCCCCATGACCTGCGCTCATGACTGGATCAGCCGTGTCGTCTTCCCCGGGGACGCAGTCGTGGACGCCACGGCGGGCAACGGGCATGATACGGTTTTCCTGGCCCGGCTGGCTGGCCCTTCCGGCCAGGTGCACGCCTTTGACGTGCAGGAAGAAGCCATCCGCGCCACCAGGGAGCGTCTGGAGAAGGAAGGGCTGCTCACCCCTTCCGTCCGGCTCCATCTTGCCAGCCATGACCGCCTGGCGGAACTGGTCAGAAGCCCCGTGAAGGCCATCGTCTTCAACCTGGGCTATCTGCCGGGCGGGGACAAAAAAACGGTCACCAGGACGGAATGCACCCTGGCCGCGCTGGAACAGGCCGCCGCCCTCATTGCCCCGAACGGGCTTCTCAGCGTCATGTGCTATCCCGGCCACGAAGGCGGAAAGGAAGAAGCGGAAGCCGTGGAAGCCTTCCTGTCCCGCCTGCCCCATCATTCCTGGCGCGCCGGCAAATACCAGCTTCTGAACACCGGAACACCGGCTCCCTTCCAGATATGCGCGTTCAGGCTGGACTGACCTCCCCGCCGCCGGACGCCCGGAGAACCCCTCAGTCCCGGCGTTCCTTCATCCACGCCACCACCTGCGCCAGGGCGCGGGCGCGGTGCGACATGGAATTCTTCACTTCCATGGGAAGCTGGGCGAAACTCCGGTCATGCCCTTCCGGGACAAACAACGGATCGTAGCCGAACCCCCCTTCCCCGGCGGGTTCCGTCAACATGTAGCCTTCCACGGAACCGGAAAACTCCGCCAGCACGCGGCCGTTCCCGGCAAGCACCATGACGCAGCGGAACCGTGCGGAAGGCCTGTCCCCCGGTTTCACTCCGGCGCGCCGCAGTTCCTCCATCATGCGGAGGTTATTCCTCGCATGGTTCCCTTCTTCCCCGCCAAAGGAGGAGGACCAGACTCCGGGACGCCCGTCCAGCACATCCACCTCCAGCCCGGAATCATCCGCCAGCAGGACGCCGGGGATGCATCTGGAAGCGGAAAGCGCCTTGAGCGTGGCGTTCTCCGTAAACGTGACTCCCGTTTCATCCACGGGCGGAGCCTGGGGATAGTCGGAAAGATCCTTCACTTCCCATTTCCCGGCCAGCATGGCGCGGATTTCCCCGGTCTTGTGGGCGTTGCGCGTGGCAACCACCAGCAGCGGCAATTCCTGTTCCATAATCATCAATCTTTTACAGTTGAAAATCATCTGAAAGACCGCGCTCAGCAGTCAATCTCCAGGCTGACGGGGCAATGGTCGGACCCCGTCACATCCGGATGGATGGCGGCTTCCTTCACCCTGGAAGCCAGCGGATTGGAAACGCAGAAATAGTCAATGCGCCATCCGATGTTCCGGGCGCGGGCGCCCGCGCGGTAGGACCACCAGCTGTACCAGCCCGGCTCCTCCGGATGCAGAGCGCGGAACGTATCCGTAAAACCGGCCTCAAGCAGCAACGTGAACCCGGCGCGCTCCTGGTCGCTGAACCCGGCGGAAAAACGGTTCTCTTTGGGACGTGCAATGTCAATCTCCTCATGGGCCACGTTCAAATCCCCGCAGAAAACGACCGGCTTGGTTTCCGCCAGTCCCGCCACATACTCGCGGAACGCGGCATCCCACTGCTCCCGGTACGGCAGGCGCACCAGTTCATTCTGTGAATTGGGCGTATAGCAGTTGACCAGGTAAAACCTCTCGAATTCCATCGTGCAGACGCGCCCTTCCCGGTCATGCTCCGGCCAGCCGATTCCGACGGACGTGGAAAGAGGCCGCACCCGGCTGAGGATCAGCACGCCGGAATAACCGGCCTTCTCCGCCGGATTCCAGAGCTGGTGCGGCCAGGAGGAAATCCACAGGTCTTTCACCTGTTCCGGACGCGCCTTGATCTCCTGAAGGCAGAGGACATCCGGCTCCAGGGCATCCACGGCGTCCGCCATTCCCTTGCCCAGAACCGCCCGCAATCCGTTCACGTTCCATGAGACGAGTTTCATGCGCGCATACTTCCCGTTTTTGACGGGTCCGTCAAGCCCTCAAACACCGTTGTCCCGCCCCCTCCCGGAGGGCTCCGGAAAATTCTTCTTCCGGAATCATCCCCAGTCTTTTGCATGCCGCATAGAACAAGCGTTTTTTCTTGCCAAAACCTCCCCCTCGTGCTTACTTAGATAGGCAAACACCCCGAGAGGCACTCGAGAGTGGGTCTGTCGACCCGCTCTTTTTTGTCTATCCATCACACTCCTCCACACTCATGACAAACGATATTAAAGCTTTGATTGACTATTACGAGAGGGAAAAAGGGCTCTCCCGTGAAAAAATTCTCCTCGCTCTGGAGTCCGCCTTTCTCTCCGCCTACCGCAAAATGGTTCCCGGTTCCGGCAGCATCAACTACCTGAGGGCCGAAATCAACGTAGACAAAGGCAAGGTGCGTATTTTTGCGGACCTGGAAGTGGTGCCGGATGAAGAATACTCCGACAAATTCAACCAGATCCCCCTTTCCCTGGCCGTCAAGCTGGACAAAAACGCCGTGCTTCACGACCTGCTCCCCACCAACATCACGCCCAAGGGCTTCGGCCGCATCGCGGTGCAGACCGCCCGCCAGACCATGCTCCAGAAACTGCTGGATGCGGAAAAGGAAATGCTCTACGACGAATTCAAGGATCGCGCCGGAGATCTGGTAACGGGCACTATCCGCCGTTTTGAAAAGGGGGATATTTTTGTGGACCTCGGTAAATTCGAAGGCGTCATGACCTCCCGCGAACGCGTGCCGAATGAAGACTACAGCGTCGGCGACCGCATGCGCTTCTACGTGGTGGAAGTGCGCACGGAAACACGCGGCCCGGAAGTCATCCTTTCCCGCAGCCATCCGAACCTGGTGCGCCGCCTCTTTGAATCGGAAGTGGTGGAAATAGGCGACCAGACCGTGGAAATCCACGGCATCGCCCGCGAAGCCGGCTACCGCACCAAAGTGGCCGTCATCAGCCATGACGACAAAGTAGATCCGGTAGGGGCATGCGTAGGCATGCGCGGCGCCCGCGTCAAAAACATCGTCCGGGAGCTCAACAATGAAAAAGTGGACATTCTGGAATGGACGGAAGACCCCGTCACCTTCGTCCGGGAAGCTCTCAGCCCCGTGGAACCGCGGGAAATCACTGTGGACGAGGAAGCCAGAAAAATCTTCGTTATCGTCCAGGACGACAAAGACCTCTCCAAGGCCATCGGCCGCAGGGGCCAGAATGCCCGCCTCACCTCCCGTCTGATGGGCTGGGATGTCCAGGTGCGCGTCTTTGACGTCCAGGAAGCGGAAAAACGCCAGAGCCAGGCTGCGGCCGAAGAAGTCATGCGCCAATGCCAGGCTGCGGCCAAAACCCTCAGCGAACAATTGGAAATCCCGGAAGAAACCGCCATGGGCCTGGTGACCATGGGCGGAACGGACCTGGTAGCCCTCACCGGATTTGAAGCTTCCGACATCGCGGAAAGCATGGGCATTCCCGCAGAGGAAGCCGCCCAAATTCTGAACAAGGCACGGGACCTTATCTCCCAATAACCGTTGAGCGCGGCGCTCAACATCTAACAACCTTAAATCAAGATGCCTAATAAACAAGAAGAGAAAGAACCCAAAAAGGAAGTATTGGATCTGATCGGCGGATCTTCCAAAAAGAAACGCGCACCCCAGCCGGCCCCCGCACCGGCGCCCTCCCGCCCTGCTCCAGTCAAGAAAGAAGCTCTCGACTTGCTTTCCGGCAACAAGAAAAAAGCGTCGCGCGCCGCTGACGCCGCTCCGGCGCCCGCCGCTGCCCCGGCCGCCGCAGAACCCGCCGCGCCCGCACCCCAGGAAGAATCCTCCGCAGACGATAAAATCATCAACCTCAAGCCGCCCGTCTCCGTTTCCGAGCTGGCGGGCATGCTGAAAGCCAAGCCCTTCCAAATCATCAAGGATCTGATGGGCATGGGCATCTTCGCCAACCCGAACACGCCGCTGGATGCGGACGCCGTCAGTTCCATCTGCGACATCCACGGCTACACATTCGCCCGTGAAAAACGGGAAAAGGGCGGCGGCGTGAAAGCCCAGCAGGAACCCGTCAAGGAACCGGAACCCGTGCCGGTGGTGGAAGAACCCAAAGCCACCCTCATCACGCGCACGCCCATCATCACCGTCATGGGCCATGTGGACCACGGCAAAACATCCCTGCTGGACTACATCCGCAAAACGCGCGTGGCCAAGGGGGAAGCCGGAGGCATTACCCAGCACATCGGCGCCTATACGGTTGACTACAACGGCAGCACGCTCACCTTCCTGGATACGCCGGGCCATGCCATCTTCACAGAAATGCGCGCCCGCGGCGCGGACGTCACGGACATCGTGGTTCTGGTGGTGGCCGCCAATGACGGCATCATGCCCCAGACACGGGAAGCCATCGCCCACTCCAAGGCGGCCGGCAAAACCATCATCGTCGCCATCAACAAATGCGACCTTCCGGCCGCAGACCCCGTCAAGACCAAGAGCGGCCTGATGGAAGAAGGGCTGGTTCCCACGGACTTCGGAGGCGATGTGGAATGCGTGGAAGTCTCCGCCCTGACCGGGGCCGGCATTGACGACCTTCTCGGCCTTCTCGTCCTCCAGTCAGAAGTGCTGGAACTCCAGGCCAACCCCAAGGCCAACTGCCGCGCCTCCATCATCGAGGCCCGCGTGGAACCCGGCACGGGCAGCTCCGCCACGGCCATCGTGGAAAGCGGCACCATCCGCGTCGGGATGCCCTTCATCTGCGGCCCTTACGCCGGCAAGGTGCGCGCCCTGGTCAACGACCACGGCGAACGCGTCAAAAAGGTAGGGCCCGGCATGCCCGTGGAAATCACCGGCTTCTCTGAAACCCCGAACGTGGGGGACGAACTGGTGGAAATGGAAAACGAACGCGCCGCCAAAAAGCTTGGGGAAGAACGCCAGGAGGAACTGCGCAAGCAGCGCCTGGCCCAGCCCCGCAAGGCACGCATGGAAGAACTGCTCGCCATGATGGGGGACGGCACCCAGAAAGCCCAGCTCAAAATACTCCTGAAGGGGGATGTGCAGGGTTCCGTGGAAGCCATCAGGAAAGCTGTTCTGGACATCCAGTCGGACAAAGTGGAATGCGTCTTCCTGAACGCCTCCGCCGGCCCCATCTCGGAATCGGACGTTCTGCTGGCCTCCTCCTCGGACGCCGTCATCCTGGGCTTCAACGTCAAGGTGGAAGCCAACGCCGTCAAACTGCTCAAGCGGGAAGGCGTGCAGGTAAAACTGTATTCCATCGTTTACGAACTCATTGACCAGGTGCGGGATGCCATGCTGGGCCTTCTGGAACCGGAAACGCGCGAAACCATCATCGGCCACGCCAAAGTGCTCCAGGTCTTCAAGCTCAACAAGGGCCGTGCGGCAGGCTGCATGGTGGAGGACGGGAAAATCCTCCGCAGCTGCGAGGCGCGCGTCATCCGCGACAAGACGCCCGTCTTTGACGGTAAAATGTCCACCCTCCGCCGCTTCCAGGATGAAGTGGAAGAAGTCAAGGCTGGTCTGGAATGCGGCATCCGCCTCGGAGACTTCAACGAATACGAAACGGGCGACATCATCGAATGCTACACGCTGGAAAAAATCCAGCAAACGCTGTAACCCCCAACAAAAATCATCCAACAGGGACGGAGCTCCTTGCACGCTCCTCCGGGCGTCCAGGAAACCTCCGTCCCTGTCCTTTCCCTTATTCCTCCTTCTCCGATTGAACCAATCGGTCCCTTCATCACTCTATCCCTTCATATGAGCAGACGCACTGACAAGGTAAACGAACTCCTGCGCCGGGAAATAGGCACCACCATTCAGCGGGATTTTGAATTTCCCGGAACAATCGTCACCGTGATTGAAGTGGAAGTGACGGACGATCTGAAAGAGGGGAAAGTATGGGTGGGCGTCGTAGGGAAAATGGCTCCCTCCCAGGTGCTGGAAAAACTGAACTCCCGTCACGGCCTTATCCAGTCCGCCGTGGCCAGGCGCGTGGTGCTGCGCAATACGCCGCGCCTGACCTTCCGTCTGGACGACTCCGCCCAGCGCGGCGTTGACCTGGTCAACCTTCTGGAAGACATTGACAAGAACCTGCCCAAAGCCCCCCCTGCCGATGCGGAAAATGACGGGGAGTAATATTCTTCCCCTGGCTAAGGCACGGTGTCCCCGGCCGTACCGCGCTGGATGCGCCGGGACAGCGGAGGGCCGGAACACGCAGAATCACGCTTCCGGAAAAAATCCGTAACGGGCGGCAAGGCAGCAGGGCCGGAAGGTCCCTGTTCCCGTAAGGAATCATCATCGGGAAACGGAAAGAGAAACCGGTGATTCCCTATCTCGTCACCTTTAATCTCAGAAACCGGCGCTCCGGAGAGCCTTTTCCCAGCGCGACCGTATCGCGGAATTCCCCGCAGGCCCCGTCCGGAGTGACGGCCCCTTCGTCAGCCCATTCCTCCAGGTCGGAAGAACTTTCCACATGGAACGTCACATCCGTCGCCTCCGGATTCACAGGCCAGGAAAGCACGAGGTATTTCCCGCCCGCTTCCTCGCGGACAGCCAGCTTCGTCACGCTCCCGCAGGGCTGGTTGGGATCCATGCCCGTAGCATATTTCATCAGATTGGAAATTCCGTCTCCGGCGGGGCAGGCATCCGGGGCCATTTGCTCATCCGGCGTCCCATCCGCAAAATGGTCCTGCTTCCACTTGTCGTACCCTGCCGGGGCAGGAGCAGCTTCCTGGCGCAGCGTGAATGTCCTCTGCTCCCCGCCGCATACGACGGTGACAACGGCTTCCCGCTCCGTTTGCAGCCCGTTTGCTTCCACGGCAATATCCAGCACTGAGGTTCCGGAACCGGAAACGGGGGAAACCGTAACCCATGGCTGGTCGCAGGAAACTGTCCAGGGAAGATGCGTCTGCACGGTCAGCCCCGTACCGGAGGCGGCGCATCCTACCGTTTCCTCCGTCTTTTCCAGATTGAAGGGATTCACGTATTCATAGGAAAACGCGCTGGCGGGAACGGGTTCCCTGCCGCTGGTTTCCGGCCCCTCCCATTGCAGGGAAAGGGAGGAGGAAGCCGCCTTCCCCACATAGCCGATGCGGATGGGATGCAGCCCCGCGGTAAGCTTCACCGTCTGAACGGCATTGGGCTGCACATCGCCGGAAACGCCTTCCCGCGCGTTGGAGGCAGCCTGCGTTCCGGGAGTATAGGCATAATCCGCATCAATGAGCTGCATATCGTGCAAATGGACAAAAGCCCTGGAGCCTTCATTGGAATCCGTCTGAAGGTAAAATTGATATTCCCCGGTGACAGGCACCCTGAGATAGCCCGTCAATTCCACCCCCTTCTGACCGGAAAGCCCCGCCTTGACGCTGAGCACGTCGGAAACATCCGTCGCACCCGTAGAACAGGGCCCCTCCTCCAGCTGCCGGAAATCCGGCACCCAGTCAAAAGAACGGTTCCACGCGCGCCAGCACAGCCTTCCCTCCCGCAGGCCAGCGGGGGCGGAAACGGGCGCGATATAACCGGCGTCAAAACTGGTGGAGGCAATGGGGGAGGAACGGCGGGAACGCAGCGCCTGCGCCTTCATCTTCTCCTGCAGGTCCGGACGGGATGCCGCCAGATTCGCCGCTTCCTGCGGGTCTTTTTCCGTATCGTAGATTTCAAAATCCGTAGCGGGGGCGGCATTCCCCATCCGAATCCCCTTGAAGCCGTCCACAAATATAATCTGCTGCTGCTGCCGCCCTCTCCCCCTGTGTTGCTGGAGGAAATCGCTGTAATTCGGAGTGCTCCCGCTATAGGCATATTCCGCATAAATAACGCCCGTTTTCTGGCGTTCCGGCACCCCTGCCAGCGTAGGCAGCAGGGAAACGCCGTCACAACGGGACGGCACGGGCACTCCGGCCACGTCCGCAAAAGTAGCCATCCAGTCCTGGAACTGGCTGGCATTCAAACTGATTCCGCTGGGAACCACACCGGGCCAGCGTACCACGGCCGGAACACGCATGCCGCCTTCCCAGCAATCGCGCTTAATGCCGTCCATCATCCCGTAGCTCATGAAATACGCGGGATCCTGCGCGCCGTTGCCGTAATTGCCGGAACCAGGTTCATTGTGGGGGCCGTTGTCGGACGTGAAGACAATCATCGTATTGTCATCAATGCCTAAATCCTTAAGCAGCTGGATCATGTCCTTCAGGACGTCATCCACCCGGCGAATCATCGTGGCGTGGCGGGATTCCGTTCTTCCAAAAACCTCATGTTCCGGGTAGATATAGGTATCCGGAGAAAAATCCCCCTCCACCCCCGACCATCCGTCCGCAGCGGTATTGCAGGCTTCATAGCCGTCTTTTTTCTCCCACTGGAGGCCGCCGTCCCTTCCCAGCCCCGCCGGATAGGCACAGGCGGGAGCGGACAGACTGCCGTGGGGAGCCGGGAAAGCCAGATACAGGAAGAAAGGCCGGGAAGGAGTTTTCTCATGGTGGTCCACAATCCACTGTTTGGCGCGGGCCCCGAACAAATCCGTATCATAGGCGGTGCCCGGAACTTTCGCGCTGACGCTCTCCCACGCCGGAGCCGCGGCCTGGTCATTATATTCGTAAATATCCTGGGAACCCGCCGTCAAATAATGGTAATGCCCCGCCAAATGCTTGATGATTCCGTAAAAATAATCAAACCCGCGCATGTGGGGAGCCGCGGTCAGAGCCTTGCCGCTCTGTCCGCCTCCGCCCACGCCCCATTTTCCGATGGCCGCCGTATGGTAACCCGCGCTTTTCAGCAGCGTTCCCAGCGTATGGGAATTCTCGATAGGGTAATCAAACGTATTGTTGCGCACCACCCGGGAATGCCCCTGGTGAACGCCCAGCAGCAGGGAAGCGCGGGCCGGAGCGCATACCGGAGCCGCACTGTAATGGCGCCTCAGCTGCATGCCCTCCTCAGCCATCGTGTCCAGGGTGGGCGTCTTGAATTCATTCTTGCGGGTCACCTGCCTGCCGTTTTTATCCTGCCGCGTCCAGTTGACGCTCATATCCCCCCAGCCCATGTCATCCACCAGGACAAAAATAATGTTGGGCCTGGCTCCGGAAACATGCGCCGGCATGTCCGGCTTTTCCGCTACATCCGTCTGCAGCGTCAGCCAGCCGGATGCGGCATCATAATTCCATGAAACCGCCCCTTCAGGCAGTTCCTTTACGGTGACGGGGGCGCCCATATCCGGCCGGAACTGCACGCCCAGCGTATGCCTGCCCGGCCATTCGGAAATCAAATCCTCAAAGGAGGAATCAAACAAGACCACGTATTCCCTCGCCTGCTGGGCAGGAATTTCCGGCCGGACGGCGGAGTTCTGCGGCACGCCGTCCAGCGTAGCCACATGGAGACGCCCCAGCGTCAGGGATGAACTGGGCAGGGAAATATCCCCATCCACAGTCAGGGTGCCTCCCGGCGCATAAGTAATCGTTCCTGAAAAGGCGCCGCTGCCGCCCAGCGCGCAGCTGCCCTGCACCACCAGGTCCACCGCCGGTATTTCTCCGTCAAAATGCATGGAGGAGTTATTCAGCGTTATCGTCACATTGCTGCCTACGCTCCGGATTTCCCCCGCCTTGACATTCCTGTCCGTATAAGTGACCCGGGCATCATCCAGAAGCGTCTGCCGCAGCGTTCCCTTATCCCCGGTAATGCCGGAAGAGCCGGAAAGAATCACGTTGCCGTCCACACCCGCCTCCGTCAGGTCCAGCGTGGAATTTTCCAGCGCCAACTCCGTGTCCGCGCCAATGTTCCATTGTCCGGACGCCTTGGCCTCCGTTCCGGAAAAAGTCACGGACGCGTTTTCCCGCGTCACCAGGGCCCCCTGGTACAAAGACATGCCTTCCAGGCGGGCAGCGTCTTCCACCGTCACCGTATTGCCCATGCCCCGGTCCGCCAGATCCAGCGTCGGAATTCCCTTTCCGGCGTTCAGCACAAAACCGATGAGGCCGGAAATATTGTTCAGCAGCATCCCTTCCCCGATGCGCACGGCGCCTCCGCCCGTCACTGTCACGCGCCGCGGAACATCGCCTTCCGAAGTCAGGGAATACAATCCCCCGGACGGAGCGTCATCGTCATGCCCCACATACAGGCTGCGCCCTTCAGCCACATGCCACTCCTGGTCCGCGGCTACGCGCAGCTGGGCGACCCCGAAATCCGCAGAATAACCGCCTTCTCCGGCATTTTCCACGGTAATGCCGCCCTCCTCCACGCGCAAATATACATCCTTGTTCGTGTTTTTAATGAACAATGGGATTTTGCCTTCCGGCTGGCTGTTAAGCCCCTCAATCCTGACGCCCTTCAAATAGCGGCCCCCCGCGCCCAATCCGCCGACATCCGTCCTTCCCGCGGAATCCGTTCCATTGGTTACCATCCAATGTTCATAGGCGGAAGCGGCGGCCCCTGGCGCGGAAGAGGCGGCAACGCCTCCGACACTCCAGTTGGACAGGGAACCCCACTGGTAATCGGCACCCCTCCAGACATATTCAACATCGGCATATCCGGCTGGAGCAAGGAACAGAAGAAAAAAGAGGAGAACGGTAAAAAAACGGTGCGGGAACATGGCTGGCTGGCGAAACGATGACCCGGAGGACATCACGCCGAAGAACGGACTGCCTGGGGAATCATACCGGTTATTGATATTAAATGTTAAAAAATGCCGAATTTTGTTGGCTGAAAATGAACAAGCCGCCAGTTTCAAAGAAAAAACGGACGGCTTGAACAAGTGTATCAGGGACATGGGCTTCAACGTCTGCGGCGGCGCATCATTAGTGCAGCCATGCCCAGAATACTGAGAGAGGCGGTCGCCGGTTCAGGGATCGTATTCAGTTCAATGGCGCCCAATCCGACAAAGTAACCCTGCGTTTCCTGTCCCCTGTTCAGGGAAAGCTCAAGGGTATAAGTATTGCCGGCAGACAGGGTTACTGCCTGGTTCAGCGTTCCTTCCTCATGGATGCCGGAAGACCCTCCGAGTTGCCCCAGCGTTTCCACGCTGGCCTGTTGGGAACCGCTGGCCGTGCCATCTTTCGTACCCAGATAAACCAGGTTGGAATTGCTGCAACTGGCCAAAACATCGTTCTCCAGCTTCAAATTAAAGGTATAAGCGCCTTGACGGTCTCCCTGCTGAACATTACCGTTTCCATTGAATGTAAAAAGATTCAGAGCTATGGAATCAATGGAGACGTCTTCCGTTACGGTAAAGGACAAGGAAACGCTCCACGTATTCCCGTTGCCGACATTTACATTGGGACTCAAAAAGGAGTTAACGTAGTTGGAACCCGTTTTTTGGTTTGAAACGCCGGTGAATGTCTGACCGGTCAGGAAAGCTCCGGTGACTTCAGGCTGGTAAAAATCAGCTGTTGCTTGAGGATTTGCCTGATAATTAAATACAATAGCCGCATGGGCGGAACCGGCAAGAGCAAGGATAGAGACAATGACAGAAAATGTTTTCTTCATAACTGAATGATGTTGAGTGGAAACAACTTTTTCCCTTTAGCGGATTGCCAATCCGAAGTCAACAATAAATAATAAAAAACAAGATGTTTAGGTGAATAAATGCGCAGGGATATTTTCAAATGAAGAGCTTCTTCCCTGAAGATTTCAAGTTGCCGTAAGACTAATGATGCCAAATTCCTATACATAAAAAAGGCTTTTTGGATTTCTCTTCCGGATTGGCAATCCGTTCCATATTTTTCCCTCTTTCAATAACGGCTTGCCAGAAGGCGGGAGAAAAGTTAAGTTTCGTGGACGGACAGCTTGTCTATGAGATGGCTGGCCCTTTTTCCAACATGAACGGTTACTGCTATTTCATTCTGGGGATATTGGCCCTGGCGGTCGGTTATTTCACTTACGGACGGGTGCTGGAAAGGATTTTCCGGCCGGACGCCTCCCGGCAAACTCCCGCCGTGGCCTGTACGGACGGCGTGGATTATGTGGTCATGCCGCGCTGGCGCGTTTTTCTCATCCAGCTGCTGAACATTGCAGGGCTGGGGCCTATTTTCGGCGCCGTCATGGGCGTGCTGTATGGCCCGGCCGCACTCCTGTGGATCGTTTTCGGCTGCATTCTGGGCGGAATGGCGCACGACTACTTTTCCGGCATGATTTCCCTGCGGCACAAAGGGGAAAACCTGCCGGAAATCCTGGGGCGCTACCTGGGCAGGCAGGCCCAGTGGATCAGCCGCGCCGTCTGCATCGTGTTCAGCGTGCTCGTGGGCGTCGTCTTCGCCGTGGGGCCCGCCGCCATCCTGTCCCCCATGACGGGCTGGAGCGTTTCGGCATGGGTTTGGATGATCTTCGGCTATTACTTTCTGGCGACCATTCTTCCCATCCAGGCTATCATGGGAAAGGTCTATCCTCTTTTTTCGGTCGCCCTGATCATCATGGTCATGGGCATTCTGGGCGTGATGCTCCTGGCTCCCTTTGCGGATTCCATGCCGGCCTGGATGCACCTGCCCCGCATGGAAGTGCTTCCGGATCTGGACTTTTTCCATAACCGCCATCCAGCGGATTTCCCGCTTTTCCCCGTGATGTTCATCACCATCGCCTGCGGAGCCGTGAGCGGATTCCATGCCACGCAGTCCCCGCTGATGGCGCGGTGCCTGAAAACGGAGCGGGAAGGGCTGCCCGTCTTTGGCGGGGCGATGATTACGGAAGGCATCATCGCCTTCATATGGGCCGCTGCCGCGCTGACCTTCTACGGCTCTCCGGAAGCCCTGGGAGCGGCTACCGCCAACGGAAAGGCTCCGGCGCTGGCCATCCAGACGATTTCCGAATCCTGGATGGGAAGCGTCGGTTCCATCCTGGTCATGATCGGCGTGGTCATCCTCCCCATCAGCACGGGGGACGGCGCCCTGCGGGTCACGCGCCTGATGATTGCGGACTGCTTCAAGCTGAGCCAGGAGCAGCTGAGCCGCCGCCTGATGATCGCCATCCCTCTCTTCGCCGCGGCCATTGCCGTCAGCAGCATGGACTATGCCGTCATCTGGCAGTACTTCGGCTGGGCCAACCAGCTGCTGGCCGCCGCCACGCTCTGGGCCGTTTCCATTTACCTGCGCAGCAAAAACCGATGCTGCTGGCCGGCGGCGGCTCCCGCCGCCTTCCTGAGCCTGGTAGTATTCCAATATCTGTTCTCCAGCTCGGAAATGTGCGGTTTCAGTGAAGAAGCATCCCTGATTGCCAGCGTCCTGCTGACCGCCGTCATCGGCGTGCTGTGCCTGTTCCGCGGCTCCGGCCTGGAAAAAGCGGAGGAGCCCAGCCTGTAACTTCATGAATTCCAGCGCCCATACGCCAGGACACGCCCGCAAAGTTCCATGGGGAGCTTTCTGGCGGCTCGTGCTGATTCAGGCGCAGAACTCCTTTAATGAAAAAGGGGCTCAATTCCTGCTGATTCCCCTGGGCGTCTGGCTGTACGGCGCAGAGGGGGACCTGGAATATCCGCTGGGGGCCATCATCGTGCTGCCCTTCATCCTGTTCTCCCCATTCGTCGGCTGGCTTTCGGACCGTTTCTGCAAGGCGCGCATCATCCAATTCATGGCCCTGCTCCAGATATGCGTGCTGGCGGGCATGTACTGGAGCCTGCGCGTCCACAATCTGAACGGGGCCATCCTGTGGTTCTGCGTCTTTGCCGTGCAGGCCACCGTCTTCAGCCCGGCCAAAAAGGGAATCGTCAAGGACATCGTGGGGACCTCCCGCATGGGGTTCGCCAGCGGCATTGTGGAAATGGCTTCCATCCTCAGCCTGCTCATCGGCCAGATCGGCGTCTTCATCTGGTTCCGCTACCTGCTGGAACCTTCCACGGATACCATCTGGCACCGCTGGCTGGGGGAGGGCTTCTTCCAATGGTTTGACGCATGTCTGAAACCCTCCGGCATCAATGACGGATGGTATGCCGCCTCTTTCCCATGCCTGGTGTTCCTGCTCCTGGCCGTTCCGGTGGCGGCCTCCAGCTTCTGCCTGCCCCGGTACGCTCCCGGGGGGGACCGCCCCTTCTCCTGGTCCCTGTTTTACGAGCACTTCCATCAGCTGGGCAAGCTGTGGAAAAACCGCAATCTGCGCGTCAGCGAGATGGGCATCGGCTATTTCTGGTTCTTCGGCGGCACGGTCATGCTGATGACTATCCAGATGGCCAAGGAAATCTCCGGTGGCGGGGATGACTTCAGCTCCGTGGGAGCCGTGCTGATGGCCTGGATGAGCGGGGGAACGGTGCTGGGGGGCATTCTCGCCTCCGTGATTTGCCGCCGCCACATCCGGATGAATGTTTCCGTGGCGGGAGGCGTGCTGATGGCGGCTAGCTGCGCGGCCCTGGCCGCAGTCTCCATGGCTTCCCCGGTCTTTAATGCCCTGCTGATGGCGGCGGGCATTTCCGCCGCCCTGTTCCTGGTGCCTCTGAATGCCTTTTTCCAGGACCGGGCGGACAATGACAAACGCGGGGACATGATTGCCGCCGGCAACCTGGTGGACTGCGCGCTCGGGTTGCTGGCCGTCGGGTTCCAATACGCCATGATGCTGGTCATCCCCCCCTCCTGGCAATTCGTCGTCATGGGAATCCTCAGCCTCTTCATGGCGTGGGCGGTCTTCCGTTTTTCCCGCGCGGCTTCCGGCTCAAGGTAGTCCTGGGCCGGCAACCGGGCGCCCATCCTTAAAAATCCCTTCTTCAGAGAAAAACCTTCCCGCATTGGCGCGCCCCGCGCCATTCTCCCGTCAGGGCGCGCGATTTACTTGCAACCCTGCTTCTATTCGGGCAAGATAGGGGGGAAACAAGAAGCCATGAAAAAATATCTCACCCTTCTGCTGTGTTCCCTGTGCGCCCTGGCGTGCTTCAGCGCCTCCGCGGAATCCGCCGCCGGCCTCAAGGACGTCCATGTCGTCCTCTCCACTACCAAGGGGGACATTGAACTGGCCCTTTACCCCTCCAAGGCGCCCGTCACCGTAGCCAACTTCCTGAACCTCGCCAGCAGAGGGTACTACAGGGGCATCACCTTCCACCGCGTGATTCCGAATTTCATGATTCAGGGCGGCGATCCCACCGGCACGGGCATGGGAGGCCCCGGCTACAGTTTTGAAGACGAGTTTTCCCCGGACCTCAGGCATGACGGCCCCGGCGTGCTTTCCATGGCGAACGCTGGCCCCGGCACCAACGGTTCCCAATTCTTCATCACCCATGTGGCCACGCCCCATCTGGACGGCCGCCATACGGTCTTCGGGAAGGTGCTGAAAGGGCAGGACGTCGTCAACTCCATTGTCCGGGGGGACAAAATCAAGGACATCCGCATTCTGGACAAGAACGCCGCGGCCGCCGTGCTGAAAGCGGAAGCCGCCCGCGTAGCCCGGTGGAACAAAGCCCTGGACGCCGCCAGATAACCGGGAATCTGCCAGCGTCATGAACGATCTCCGGCACACCGCCGCCCATTCCCGGTTTTCCGCAGGAAGCGGAGGCCAGGCGGGAAGACGCGGACGAACGGAGAAAAACGACGATCAACATCCATCCAACAACCATTCATTTTTATGAAGACACTCATTAAAAACGCACGCATTATCTCCCCCGGCATCGATATGCCCGGGGCTGCCGTGGAAATGGAAGGCAAAACCATTACCGCCGTCTATCCCGCCGGGAGCGAACTTCCCGCCGCAGACAAGGTCGTGGATGCGGAAGGCCGCATGCTCCTTCCCGGCTTCATTGACATCCACAGCCACGGCGCCGGCGGCTGCGACACCTGCGACGCCAAGCTGGAAAGCCTCCGCACCATTGCGGAATGCAAAATGAAGGAAGGCGTCACTTCCTGGCTGCCGACCACCCTCACCCTGTCCCCCAAGGTACTGGAAGACGTATGCGCCTCCGTGGCGGAATACATGAAGAACCAGGAATTCGCCAAAACGCCCGGCGTCCACCTGGAAGGGCCGTTCATCAACCCCAAATGCTGCGGCGCGCAGAACCCCGCCTTTGTCCGCCAGCCGGACTATGATGAAGTGGCCAACCTGAACTCCATTGCCAGGGTGCTGCTGGTCTCCCTGGCGCCGGAAATGCCCGGAGCCATTGAATTCATTGAGAAAGCCACGGCCAACGGCATCCGCTGCTCCGCCGGGCACAGCGCCGCCACCCATGAGGATTTCAACAGGGCGAAGTCTGCGGGGCTGGCGCACCTGACCCACTACTGCAACCAGATGTCCCCCCTGCACCACCGTGAAATCGGCCTGGTGGGGTCCGGCCTTCTGGACAGGGAAATCAAGATTGAAATCATCTGCGACACCATCCACCTCTGCGCGGACATGCTCAAAACCGTGTTCAAGAACAAGGATTCCGACCAGATGCTGATGATTACGGACTCCCTGGCCTGCTCCTGGATGCCGGACGGCCCCGGAGACCTGGGCGGCCTGCCCATCATCGTGAAGGACGGCGTGGCCCGTCTGCAGGAATCCGGCGCCCTGGCCGGCAGCACCCTCAAATACGCCCACGGCCTGAAAAACGTGCACCGCCTGACCGGGAAACCCCTCAGCGACCTGGTGAAAGCCACCTCCTGGAACCAGGCGCAGTCCCTGGGCCTGGAAGGCCTGGGCAAAATCGCCCCCGGCTTCACGGCGGACATGGTTCTGCTGGACGATGACTTCAATACCTGCAAGGTATTCATCGACGGCGTGGAAAAATACAGCGCGTAACCGCGTTTCCGCGCGCCGGAAGGAGACATCCCGCCCCTTCCGGCGTGCCTTCCTCCCTTTTACCATATTTCAACATTCACCTCCATGGCTATTACCATTGAAATGCCCCGCCTGTCCGACTCCATGCACGAAGGCACCGTCCTGAGATGGATCAAAAAAACAGGGGACTTCGTAGAAGTCGGCGACCATCTGGCCGACATTGAGACGGACAAGGCCCATGTGGAGCTCCAGGCCTGCGAGGACGGCACCCTGACGGAAATCCTGGTGCCGGAGGGAGGTTCCGCCGCGGCGGGAGCGCCTATTGCGCTGCTTCAGTCGGGAGTCGGACTTTGGGCCCGCTGGCCGCCAGGCTGGCGGCGGAAGCCGGCCTGAACCCCGCCACGCTGCGCGGCACCGGACCCCGGGGCAAAATCATGGCCGCGGATGTACGGGCCGCCCTGCGCCCCGCGGGCGGCCCCGCCCGCCGGGTGCAGACCCCGCTGGCGCCCCGGGACACGCGCCACGCCACGCGCGTAGACAACTTTTACCTGTATTCCCTGGAGGCGAACATGGCTTACCTGGCCGCCATCAGCACGCCCATCGCCGTCCAGTGCGAAAAACTCATCGGCGGCC
>OATK01000744.1_pt1 | contig 26191 bp, 18 predicted proteins | sample 1516611 | NCBI WGS metagenome assembly OATK01 (sample SAMEA2579947, study PRJEB22360) | human gut metagenome | biome: human gut; feature: human-associated habitat; material: faeces | place: Denmark | collected 2008/2010 | reverse complement strand
TATCTGTCGGCTCCACTTGTTTCGATTCTGGTTTCTGCGATACCTTGGTTTTTTATTAAGAAAGGAGAAGGTTATGATACTGGAGTTAACAAAAGGTGAGATTTTCGAACTAATGGTTTCAGCTTTAGGAGGATTCCTATTGTTATGTAAATGGATGAAATCTACGAATATGCGAAAAGTAAGGGAATACCTTGAAAAACAGCCCTTAGATGGGCTTTCGGATTGCAGTTGTTTGGGGGATTTTATGAAGCGGTCTTCTTGTAAGAAACTGTTTAACTATTATTTTTTATATAGGCTTGTCTCCATTTCTTATTATTTGCTGCCGGTTGTTTTTTTGTTCTTTTTTCTTGTTGATGCATTTTATTTGTATAACTATTTTCTTGTTGATGGATCTGAAGTATTCGAGAAAGCTTGTGTTCCGATGCAGCAAAGTGTATTGATATTTATTTTTGAATCAGTGGTTGTTATGTTCCCTCTTGTTTTAGGAGAGTGGATTAAAAGAAATACTTATGAGCCTCTTGTATGAGCGACGATTGGAGTCTTGCTATATAGAACGAATATATCCGTATTCGGAATCGAATGCTTTTTTAGGAGTGAGTATTTGCTCTCGTTTATTTTCAGAGAAGACTTTGATTGCTCTGTTTGATTGGTGCAAGGTAAATGTCAAATCTGTTTATGTATTAATAGCCGATGAGATACAAATGTACACTTTTATGGCTTCTAAAGGTTTGGAACGAAAAGAGGCTTGTGCGAAAGCTTTGCAAATAGGCGATATAAAGTATCGATTCATAGAAAGGGTTATCAAGAAAGGTGACTATGACAATGTTCGATTGCTTTCTTGGAAAGCGGTAGCCTTAGAGCCTCGATTCAAGACTTTATTGCAAAGACTTAGATTATTATATGGAACTGAAATCCTTTTTCGGCGGGAAGTTATCAAGCAGATTCTAGAACGTAACAGGCGGAAGGTTTTCGTTTTGCAAGGATCGACTCTTCTGATTATGATCTAGCTTCTCTTTATATACTGAACGAACTGGCGGTTATTTTATATTTCCATTTATATTTTGATCCGGTGTGCCAATATCAAATCTCACCTTTACCTATGACCCCTTTATTGGAAATCTTGTATGACGGTACTTTTTTGAAAGACTTGCTTGTGCCTAAAAAGGATATTGGTTATATAGAAATTATGGGGGAGAAGGATCTCACTGGCAGAATGATTAAGGTTAATACAAAAGGGGCACCCTTATAGATAGAACCGCCCCTCCTTATAGTTGTAGATAACTCCTTTACTTTTTTGTGAGTTCGTTATAGCTTATGTATGACTTTCATTAACTGCTCGCCCAAGCCAATTGTATAGCCTTGAGAGACAAATACGACACGGTTGAACGTATCGGCGATCAAGAAGATCGGCAAGGTATTGGCGTTTTGCAATTTCATCGCTGTAGCCATCTCCTTTTGGATCGCCCCGTCGATATCCAGACCGTATGTGATCGTGCCCGGTAAATCGCCGAACTCTTTCGGATCGAAGTTCTTATAGCCCTTCTCGTCAGGGAAGAGAAGCACGATGCCTCGTCCCCAATCTTCTAGTTCCTTCTTCACGGCGGCGATATCACGCATCGCATGGTTTGTCGGTTCTTGGCGGGAGCCTAGAAGCGCTACGATATAGTAGCCACGTCCGGTAGTAGCTAGCAGGCTGGTCTCCTCACCGTTGTCCGCACGTTTGAACTTATTCTCGGAGTTGAAATTACCGATCACCTGTATCTCGTCCTTGCTTTCACGCATTTCCAATTGGATCGGGGCGGTCTTGTCTGCCTCCACATTGAAAAACTCGATCTCGGCCAATACGCTACCGTTTGCCATACGAGTACCGGTCACTAACATATAATTACCTTCATCCATGGATAACGGTTTCTTCAGTAATCCGCTCCAAGTATCTCCCAAGCCCATATCCACATTACCGCCTCTCTCGAAATTCAAGGTCTGTAAAGTACCGTTCGGCAAAACCTTGGCGATCGTGAAGTGACTGTAATATTTCGGGTCTTGCAGCGCCTTGATTGGTTGGTAAGAAGCGATTACCTTGCCTTGTTTAGCGGTCGTCTGTACGGCAGCCTCGAAATCGACGTCTACCCAAGCGTTGTCCTTGAAGTACTGGATCTTGCGGGCTACCGGCTCGATACGTGCCGGAATACCTAAGCTACGAGCCACGGCCACGAAGAAGATATTACGGGAGCCCTTATCAGCGATACGGGATTTCCATACACCCATCGGCATGATCGGAATACGTTGTGCGTTTAGCGCGTCGTTAATGGAGACGTTATTCTTCACCCAATCCACCAATGCCTGTGGATTCTCTACGGCTTGTTTCGCAAGGGAAGGCTCAATGTTTGCAGCGAAGAAACTCTTATAAGGAGTCAGGAACTCATTGGCCACACGAGGATTCATGATATATTCATTGAACCATTCGCTTTGAACGGCCGGCGTATTGTTTAAATGGTCCGCAAAGACAGACGCAGGTGTATCACGTAGATCCTTAGCGGATACGACATCCAATAAAGCCATCGCTTGCGCACGCTTCTCAGCGGGAGTCTCCCGTAAGAACTTCTCGATCTCCATCCAGTTACCACGGCTACCGATCATGAAATCCTCTGTCTTCATCGGGTCGATACCCAATTCTTTCGCTAAAGCCTCCGCTTTCTCTTCCGTATAGAAAGTGGCTACATATTTATTACGGATAGCGTCTTCCTCCAATAAGCGTTTGGCGTTCGCCTCCTTTTGCTCCGGTGTAACTTCCGCTGGGATAGAGCCGTCCACCGGTGGTATGATATCTAGGGCGATCGTCTCCACATCTCCCGGTTTCTTGTTCAAGGCGATCGTAACCTCTCCGTCTTTGCCGAAAGAGACCTTGCTGTAGCCGAACTTGCCGTCCTTGCTGGCCCATACCAACATATCCCCTTTTCCGGCGGATAATGAGCATTTGCCATCCGCGTCCGTCTTCTTGCGGGCTACGCTGTTGAACTCGGCATAATTATAAATCTTGAATTCTACCAAAGCGTCCTTCACCGGCTTGCCATTGGCATCCGTAACCGTGATAACAGCTTTAGCCGAAGGTGCGTAATTATCGATCACGTTGATCTCGGTATACCCATCGGTACGTTCCATGACATCCTCCGGGCCATTGTATTTACCGAATACTTTCGTATGCATCAACATACCCCGGTAAGCAGGGCCGTTGAACCAACCCAGATTCAATACCGGTTCGGGCTCGCAAGCGCCGAGGAAATACCATTTACCATTCACCCAAGCTTCTACCCATGCGTGGTTATCATCCGTATGCGCCCAGCGAGGCGTATATACCTGACGCGCGGGAATACCCACGGAACGTAAAGCGGCTACCGTGAAGGTAGACTCCTCGCCGCAACGACCGTAAGCGGTCTTTACGGATGCCAAAGGGGAACTTGTGCGCCCATCGGAAGGGGTATAGATAACCTTCTCATGACACCAGTGATTCACTTCCAGTACGGCATCGTACAACGAGAGACCCTTCACCCGGTCTTTCAACTCATCAAAGAAAACCATGCGGCTTTCATCCAGATTCTCATTGTTGATTCGTACCGGCAATACGAAATGGTGGAAGATATCCTCTGGGATGCTATCGCCCCAAGGCATCTCATTCCGTGCTTGGAAAGAGGAACGGATGTTTTTCAAATAGAAATCGCCACTATAGTCCGTGATGTCTCCAATCGGCATATAGGCATACATGAAGGTTAACGCCTCCCTCTCTTCGGGAGTCATTTGATCGTTAAATACTGCGAAAAGGTCTCCGTTAGGCAGGGCGGCCTGTTTCGCTTGGAAATCGTTCTCGACCTCAGCTCGGTAAGCGGCGTCGGTAATAAAATGTTGTTGGTTGTTACAGCTCGTCCATACGAGTAATGTGAACAACAGCGTAAATAGATGTTTTTTGTTCATAAAGCGGATATGTATGTTTGCCAAAAGTAATGATTCTATGCGAGATAGAAAAATTCTCGAACAATTTGTAAGAAAGATTTGTTTTTCTATAGAAAGAATAAATCTGGTCTTCCTGTAAATTTGGGACCGGATTTCTTCTTTTTGTGTGATTATAATTACAAAAAGTTTACGAACTTTGTGACAAAGTATCAAATCACTAATCATAAAACCCGTTTTGCGTATGTTTCAAAATCCTGAGCAAGTGCTATTAATAGCTTCTGTGATCCTGTTTTTAAGTATATTCGCCGGTAAGGCCGGTTATCGTTTCGGCTTACCCGCTTTGTTGTTGTTCCTTGGTGTGGGAATGTTGTTTGGCAGCGATGGTCTGGGCATCCAGTTCAGCGATCCGAATGTGGCCCAGTTTATCGGCATGTTGGCGTTGAGTATCATCTTGTTCTCGGGTGGTATGGATACGAAAGTTGCGGAGGTCAAACCTATCGCCTCGCAAGGTGTGGTATTGGCTACGCTCGGGGTGCTGGCCACGACTTTTATCACGGGCGGGTTTATCTATTGGTTATTTGGTTTATTTGGCAAATATGTTACGTTGACTTTCCCGGAATCTTTATTGCTGGCGGCGGTCATGTCCTCTACGGACTCAGCCTCGGTTTTCTCCATCTTGCGCAGTAAAGGGGTTTATTTGAAAGAGCGTCTGCGTCCTACCTTGGAACTGGAGAGTGGTAGTAATGACCCGATGGCTTATATGCTTACCTTGCTTCTGATCGCTTACATACAAAGCGGAGGTATGAATATTTGGGAGGCCGGGCTATCCTTGGTCATTCAATTATCGGTGGGAGCTATCGCCGGTTTCTTATTGGGGAGACTGGCTGTGTTGATTATCAATAAGATCGATATAGATAACGAGTCTTTGTATCCGATCCTTTTATTGGCTACGGCTTTCTTCACCTTCGCCGCTACGACCTTATGTAAAGGTAATGGCTATTTAGCGGTTTATATCGCTGGTTTGGTGGTTGGTAACGCTAAGATTGTTCACAAGAAAAGTATGGGGACGTTCTTTGACGGTTTCGCTTGGTTGTGGCAGATCGTGATGTTCCTTACGTTAGGCTTGCTAGTGAACCCGCATGAGTTATTACCGGTGACGGGTGTAGGTGTTATGGTGGGAGTCTTTATGATCTTGATCGCCCGTCCGATTAGCGTGTTCCTTTGCTTGATACCTTATAAGAATTTCTCCTTCAAAGGTAAACTGTATATCTCATGGGTGGGATTACGCGGGGCGGTTCCTATTATTTTCGCTACTTACCCGATGATCGCCGGGATCGAGCATGCCGGTATGTTCTTTAATATCGTATTCTTTATCACGATTCTTTCTTTGCTGATTCAAGGAACCACGGTTACTCAAGCCGCAAAATGGCTGGATATGGTGGATGAGCCGGAACGAAAGGATGAGTTTGGCATCGAGCTTCCCGAGGAGATCAAGAGCGCTATGAGCGAGATCGATATTACCCCGGCGGTATTATCCCATGGAAATAAATTGATGCAGCTGACTTTACCCGATCATACCTTGGCGGTAATGGTGAAACGGGAAGGCCGCTATTTCATCCCGAAAGGAAATACGGAATTAAAGGAGAACGACAAGTTGTTAATGATCTCCGATAATGACGAGGCGCTTTTGCAGGCGTATGATTCCTTGGGGGTGAAGGATTATACGATGAAGAAGAATTGAAATAATGTGCCAATGTAGGCAATGTGCCAATGCGAATACTCTTTGTGTAGAATAAGCATTGGCACATTATTTTATCGTACCGGGAACTCGGTTATACGTAAAGTGGTACAGCCATAAGGAATTAACTCGATCGTCTCTTCATCACCCATCGGTTCGTTGGCTTGCATGAAGAAATTTACGGGGCCGGCGGAACCTTTGAACATTTTCCATGAAGGTAAGATCCGTCCCTTTGTTTTGATCGTGATAGGGGCATTCTCTAGGTTCCATGGGTAAGGGGCTATGTTCTCTGCCTTTCTAACGACGAAATTTTTCTCTAGTTCTTCTTCTTTCAGATATTTGCGAATCAGGGAATAATTCCATGCTGAAGTAGAGGTGACCTCATAATACCATTCTCCTTTATGTGAAGACTCCGGGCGTTGATCAACCTTGCGTTCCCATTTCTCATCCATCTTTAGGGAATACAATAATGGGCCTCGTTCGATGACAACCGCATCGTCATACCAATTGCTTGTGGATATACGCATGGGTAGCTCTAGCTGGATATGATCGCCATCTTTCCATTCCCGGTTGATTCGTACGATTTCGCCAGAGTGAGCCGCGATAGAGACAGCCTCGCCATTTATCGTAATCACGGGATTATTACACCAAGCAGGAATACGCAAGTGAAAAGGGAAAAAGGCTTTCTTGTCTTTCTTGCTAGGGAACGATAAATTGAAATCGATCTTTTCTTCAAAGGGATAATCGGTCTTCTCTGCGATTTTAACCGTGATGTCGTTTCCCACTTGGGCAGTCACTTCCGATGGTGCGTAGATAAGTGAAGCGATGCCATTATCGGCGGTGGCAAACCATAGATGTCGTGTGAATTTAGGCCAGCCTTGATGTAGATTGGAGGTACAACAAGGATAACCGCTCAATTCTCCGAAAATAATGTCTGTGTCTTCGTGTGGTGAGACAAAGTTACGTCCTTCGCAAGTGATCGCTATTTGATTGACTTGCTGATAATATTGTCGTGCGGAAAAGTCATCCTTGATCTGCGTTGGCAGTACATTGTATGCGACTTTCTCTAAATGATCAGCCCACTGGACATCTCCGGTTATCTCTAACATTTTCTCGAGAGAGAACATCATCTCGACAGCGGTACAGAGTTCTGATCCTTGTGTCGGGTTACCGAAACGTAAAAGTTCATCTCCCGCCCATAATCCTGTAGGAAAACCAATCGTATGGCGCATTTTCCGTACAGCTTCCTTAACCGCTTCCAGATTTTGAGGATTATGGCTCTGTTGGTAATAAATGACAGGTTCCTTGAATCCTTGGGCGAGATTTACACAATGCAGGCTGTTTTGCCGGGCTAAATGATCTTGGTTCAAGAACACGTCGGTCCAATTGAAGGTTTGCTTATGGATTAACTCTCCTAACTCCAGAAGGAAAGGATCGCCCGTGATATTATAAAGCCAATATACGACCATCAGATTATCCCCTCCTCGTTGTTCAGCCCAGAAAGTCCATTTTCCCAGAGGACTTTTAGGTAGTTCAGAAAGCTGGTATTTGAAATAATTAGTGAGGAACGAGATAACTCTTTGATCGTTGGTAGCGGAATAATATTGTTGCAGAACTTTGAGCATAACCATTTTGGGCCACCAATCTTGTGCGTTATCCCGTTGTAAGCCGGGTTCATAGTCTCTGTCTGTATCTGGCCCGAAATATCCGTTAGGCTTTTGAGAGGCCAATGTCCATTCAACCCAAGGCTTTACTTTTTGGATCAGGGCCTCATCATTCATGATGTAAGCCAAAGGTAGTAAGCCATCTATCCAGTATGGGCCTCGCTCCCATACGTCTCCATCTCCGCCTAACCAACCATTACGCGGTCCCATTACTTTCGTATAGATAGAATCCAGATGGCCGGTCATTCCCGTACACATTCGTTCCATTTGGATTTTTAGCCAACCCGCAGGTTTAACATCCCCAATAGGCAACTCTATATAAGGCTTAGAGGCTAATGGATAACGATTGTTCGGGTAATTAATGTTGATAGAACCTTCATTTCCCGGCAAAGTGGCAGAAAAGGAGGTAATTGAGATTAGGCTTGATAATGTTATCGTTAATAAATACTTCATTTTGATGCTTTTTTAGTTATTCGTTATAGGGGATCCATACCCTCATTTTTCCTGCTTTACGGTTATCCCACGCATAATAGGGAATGAAGGTAGCAGATTGTGCCCTACCGTTTGTTTTAATTGTTTTTATCCCATTCAATATATCGGAAACGAAGGCTGTCTGGAATGTTGTACTTGGGCTCAACTGGATTTGATCGAAATATTCCGGGTTGTCTATTTCTTCCATGCAGTATACAAGTGGCCCTCGTTGAATCGCCCGTTTGCCGAAATTTTCCTTGACATGCGGATCTGCCGCAACAATTTCCACGGGCATATCCATATCTAGAGCGATTACATCTTGCGATTTCCAATCCTTGATTACCGCATAGCCTTTTTTCTCAGACACGTTTATTCTCTTACCATTGATACTTAAATCATAGGTTTTGCACCAATTCGGAATGCGGAGGCGTATCTCTTTCTCCAAAGGCTGAGACGTAGAAATTGTTAGTTTTACCGATCCATCCCACGGATAGTCCGTTTCTTGTGTTAATAGGATATCAGTCTCTCCTATCCGTATTTGCCCCGTATTTCCGATATATAGATTTACCCATAACGCATCATCGGAGGAGGCGTAGATATAATTTCCGATAGAAGGCAAGAAGCGTGAAAGCTGACTTGGGCAACAAGCGCAACCATACCATTCTTGTCTATGGTGATCACCCTTAGATTCCAGCGGGTTGACATAGAAGAAGCGGTCTCCACCCAAGGAGATACCGGCAAGCGCACCGTTATATAAAGAACGTTCCAGTATGTCGATGTATTTAGAGTCTCCGGTAAGTTGGTTCATACGTTGGTTCCAAAGCACCATTCCGACAGAAGCGCAAGTCTCGCAATAAGCATCTAGGTTCGGTAAATCGTAATCCTCCGTAAACCCTTCGTTATCCCGGGATGAACCGATTCCCCCGGTGATATACATATTGCGGTGTACCACATCATCCCATAGACGATCTATGGCGGCTATATATCCCGTATCATTCTTCAAGGCAGCCACATCGGCCATACCGCAATACAAATACATACATCGTACCGCATGCCCGGAGATATCGGTAAGTCGCCGGACGGGAACGATATCTTGATAGTAAACCGGGTCCCATTTACCTTCATCACCCATAGTGCCGTGACCGTGTCCACGTTCCTCCAGCAGCCAATAAGCGAAATCCAGATATTTCTGCTCTTGGGTGGTTTGATAAAGCTTGACAAGCGCCAGTTCTATTTCCTCGTGTCCCGGTACCCAATGTCTTTTTCCCGGACCGAATTGGCTCATCATATGATCTGTCATGCGTATACATACGTCTAATAACTTGCGCTTTCCGGTAGCTTGATAATACGCTACTCCTGCCTCAATCATATGTCCGGCGCAGTACATCTCATGCTTGTCCATATTGGTCCACCGTTTATCCAATCCGGTGAGTGTATAGAAGGTATTGATGTAGCCATCCGGTTGTTGGGCGGCAGCGAATTTGTCAATCCATTCGTCCGCTTTCTTTTCCAACTCGGGATCCGGATTGTTGATCAGGCTATAAGCCATACCTTCTAACGCTTTATATACATCGGAATCATCAAAGAAAATGCCGGAATGCTCTCCTTCCCCTTTCGCTGCATTCTCGAAATTACGGATACGTCCGGTTTGATTCTCTATTTGATCGATACAGACAGGCAAGGTCGCCGAGACATGTTTGCTGAGTCTGGGTGACCAAAAGTTGTCATTGATTTTCACATGAGAAAAATCGATCTGCTCGATCATCTTCAAAGGCTGTTCCTTTATATCTTCTTTAGAGGTCTGGCACCCTTGCAAAAGAAAGGCAGACGCAGCGAGTAAAAGGTATTGCTTCATATAGCTTTAGAAATTGAGATTAAAGGAGGGTATGTCAATATAGAGACATACCCTCTATGTTATTATTGATAATTCGGATTTTGTTCCAGATTCGGATTGGTATCTACTACTTTTTGAGGTAAGGGAAATACCGTTTTATAATCTCCATTCGGCTCATGAGATAACCATTTAGCTTTTGTGAAATGACCGAAACGTATCATATCTCTCCGGCGATAAGATTCTCCAGCGAATTCCCAACCTAGTTCATCATAGAAACGTCCGAATTTTTCCGGATAAACTTGATTTTGCGAAGTTAATACATAGTTTTCTACCGTACCGTATTTGTAACAGGATTTTTCTTGTAATTGCGCTCCTGAGACAATTGCTTTTTCAGGATGTTCTTTAAAAGCTCTTTTTCTGACCATACTTACAATAGACGCTGCTTGATCTGCTTTCCCAGTACGTAAAAGGCATTCTGCTTTCATCATATGGACTTGCGTAAGTCTGAATAAGACCAAATCATTATTTAGTTCACTTCTGGCTCCCATCTCAACCTCATATTTTAACCAGCGATATCCTTCTGCCTCACCAGTGAAAATTCCGTTGGGCATTTTGTTGACGAAGATAAGCGGTTGTCCCATTAAGTCATAAGAGCCTGTGAGAGGTGTCCGGTCAGATGCGTATTGGGGACCTCCTAGCCAAGTCGCATTTAAACGTTCGTCATCTGGATCATAGGTGTCGATGAATTGAGGTATTCCTTTATAGGCCCCAGCTCCCCAAGGGCTTCCAACTAGATCATACGTTTTTTGGTTTGCTCCGTGTAAGGCGGCTAAATGATAGTTAAATCCAGTGGCAAATATTTCATCATAAGGAATGACTAATATATTTTCTAATGAGTTTTCATTGTGTGCCTTAAATGGATCGCTATAATTAATGTCTAAACTATATTTTCCGGAATTAATAATATCATCACACTCTTGAATACAAGCATTCCATTGGGGATCACCTGTATATACTTCTGCGTTCAAATATACGTTAGCGAGGAGGGCTTTAGCTCCCCATAATGTGAATCTTCCATAATTAGATTCATTTTTCTCTGTTGGGAGATCGCTGAAAGACTCTTTTAGTTCTTTGACTATAAAATCATAAAGATCCTTCCGGGATGTTTTTACAGGTAATTCTGAGGTGGGTTCCGTGACTAAAGGAGCATCTCCAAAATTATCCATGATGTACCAGTAATAGAAAGCACGTAATGCTCGAGATTCAGCGATCATGGCAGCCTTGTTTTCATTAGCGGCAAAAGGAAAATCATCTTGGTTGATAATGCTGATAGCCCGGTTTGCCAAGATAATTCCGGAATAGCAAACTTCCCATAAACGATTCACTTGTAATTGTTCGGAGTTCCATGAATGTTGATGCATTCTACGAAATACACCTCCATCATCCCAACCGGAACCATTAGCGGGGAACACTGCGGCATCGGTACATATTTCTTGACTCAGCATTGGAGCTTGTCCGGAACCGCAATATCCCCAATCTTGAAGATTGGTATAAGCGGCACCAACCACTTTAGTTGCGTCTCCAGCTTCATATTTATAACTATCTTCAGTAATGTCAGAGAAGATTTCTTCGGTTAGGTCTGTGCAGGAAATAAAGTTCAATGAACAGCAACCTAATAATAAGATATTTATATGTTTTTTAATTGTATTCATGAGTTTATTTATTTTAAAAAGTAAACATTGCGCCTAAAGTAAAGGAACGTGTAGAAGGGTAACGGCCTAATTCATCACATCCGGGATTAAGTCCTTGCGTATTAACCTCAGGGTCTAATCCACTGTATCCTGTAAATGTGAATAGGTTATTACCGGTTGCGTATATACGTATCCTTTTTAAATAATCATTCTTAAGTTTTAAGGTATAACCAATGGTGATATTATCAATTTTCCAAAAGTTTCCTCTTTCGATGAAATAGCTAACATATTGAAGTTCCTGTTGGTCGTTTAGTACAGTCTTTCCGTACTTCGGTTCATAAGCTGTGGCAAGCAAATTTCCCCGGGTCAAGTTTACAGGACATTCATAAAACATGCGGGGGTAGTTGAGGATGTCATAGTCGAATGCACCTCGCATAGTTATACCTAAGTCGAAATTTTTGAAGGTAAAACTGTTATCCCAGCTTAATAGGTGTTTGGGCAGGCCATTTCCAATAATTTTTTTATCTTCTGCTTGTTGCTCTGAGATCGGTTTTGGATTACCGTTTTTATCTTCAATAATCCAACGTCCTTCGCTATCTATATCAATAGTTTTAAAACCGTAGAAATTACCAACCTCACCCCCTTCAAATATTCGATGGGTATATTGTTGGATAGGTTCGCCAGTCCAGCCATCTTCTATATAACCGGATTTTAATTGGAATTCCTCGTTGGATAAGGCAACCAACTTATTTTTGTTAGTCGAATAATTAAAGCTAGTTGTCCATGAGAATTCTTTTGTTTGTACTGGGATTGCACTGAGGTGTATCTCTAGTCCTTTATTTTGCATAGTTCCTGCGTTTGCGAGGATTTCCTGATATAAATAAGGAGGAGTGGCTACTTGATAGTTCCATAGCATATCTTTTGTCGTGCGTTTATAAAGGTCTATAGATCCACTGATACGGTTATCAAGGACACCGAAGTCTACTCCTAAGTTCCACTCTTCTTTTTTTTCCCAACGCAGGTTTGGATTTGCGTTACTTGAAGGTTTTAATGAAGGGAGCCAGCCAGAACCAGTATAGAGATTCTTATCGCTGGTCAAGCGGCTTAATGACATATATGGATCTTCAGGAATGGAACCCGTTACACCAAAACCTAAACGAGCTTTCAAGCTACTGATAAAACGTAAGGAGCTCATGAATTCCTCATTATGTATATTCCAACCTACGGATACGGCCGGAAAATTTCCCCATTTATAATTAGCTCCGAATTGTGTAGCTCCTTCATGACGGATACTGACAGATGCTAAATAACGATCATTGAAACTATAGTTGATACGAGCAAATACACCGATTAACTTAGACTTGTTTTTTTCAGACTTTTCCTCAACTTCTCCTCTTTTTAAGGCAGCTCCAGCCCCCATATTATTATAGCTATATTGATCGGATGGAAAATCCCAGTTTTGCATCCAATAATTTTCATAAGTATTGTCTTGATAAGAATAACCCGCTAAACCAGTAAGATTATGAGCACCAAAATTATTTTTGTATTGGGCTGTGATCTCTAACAGATTATCGATAGAAGCAGTTGTTCCGCGAGAAGCAAACCCGTTTTTGCCATTGCGGACAGTTGATATGTGTTTTTTAGTTTCAGCATATCCGCGGGTTTGATTATAAGAGGTTCTCGACACTAATGCTTTTACGAAAAATTCATCCATGGGAGTCAATGTAACGGTTCCGAATGTACGTAATTGGGTACTTTTATTCTCGCCATTACTTTCATATAGCGCAGCTACCGGATTCATATATCCGTTCATTGTCGGATGTTCAATCCAGTTTCCGTTATCGTCTTTCGGACGTTCAGTTGGAATATTGATTAACGCATTTCGGTAAATTTCCCCATTGAAGCTTTTGCCATCTCCTAAGGCTGTATATCTTTGTTCTTTACCCATGATGTTTAAATTAAACTTTAATAAGTTATCCCACATAGAGTGGTTGATTTCCAATCGTGTGGTTAATACTCTATTGTCTGAGCGTTTGATAATGCCTTGGCCAGACTTATAGTTTATGTTTGCGATATAATTAGAGTTGCGATTACCTCCGCGTAGACTGGCATTAGTTACGTAAGAAATAGGAGTCCTTAATATCTGGTCTAGCCAATCTGTGTCGTAACCATAATCAATAGCGCCGGGTTTCCCTTGTTTTACTAATTGACGGTATTGATTGGCATCCATCATATCTAATCTTTTTTTGATTTGCTGGGTAGTGACATAAGCTTGAATATCAATAGTTACAGGTATCTCTCCTTTCACTTTTTTTGTGGTGATGAAAATAACACCATTATTTCCTCTGGTTCCATAAATGGCGGCGGCTGAGCCGTCTTTTATAACATCTATGCTTTCGATATCTTCTGGTGCAACAGTGCTCATATCACCCGGAACTCCATCGACAATAACTAATGGCACCCGGTCTCCTTTTAGTGAGCCGATACCACGCAATACAATTTGGGATGAAGACGTCGGATCACCATTTGGCATGACAATGCCAAGTCCCGCAACCTTTCCTTGAAGCAACTGGGCTGCGTCTTGCACTGAACCTTGAATGAATGTTTCACTTTTTATGCTGGAAATAGATGAAGTTAATTCCCCTTTTTTCTGTGTACCGTAGCCAACCACTACCACCTCGTCTAATTGTTGCGTATCTTCTACTAAACGAATATTGATTTGTTGTTTCCCATTTACAGGAACATCTTGTGTCAAATATCCGATATAGGAAATCTGCAAGATGGCAGAAACAGGAACATCTAACGTATAATTACCATCTATATCTGTAATAGTTCCGTTAGTTGTTCCTTTTATAACGACGTTAGCACCGATAATAGGTTCTCCGGATTTATCTGTAATTGTTCCTGAGACCTTATTGTTATCCTGTTGTTGTTCTGCTTTTTCATCTTTCTTCATCAACATGATATTACTGCCTTCAATCGCATATCCAATATTCGTGTTTCTGAAAATTTGTGACAAAACATCCATTACCGTTTGGTCTTGAGCGTGTACGGATGCTTTACGGTTTAAGTCGATTTCATTTGTATTATAAATGAATAAATAATCAGTTTGCTGTTCTATCTGTTCTAAAATTGAATGCGTAGATTCATTATTAGCATTGATATTGATGCGCATCGTTTGTGAATGTACGGATGCGAGTAGGCTGAAACTGAATACAAATAATGCAATGAATGTTAATCTCATTATTCGAAATGTTTTGTCTTCTGTGTTAAAAGGGGACATAAAATGCCCGTTACAAATTTTTTTCATACATTTGTAATGTCTTATTTGTTAGTACTAAATGAATTTATTTTCGCAAGTCTGGTACTGACTTACGGAAGGGGGATGTTGCAGCATCTCCCTTTTTGTGTAATTTGTGCTGTTAATTGTTTGTTATGTTTTCATTCTCTATATTCTGTATTTAAAAGGTTAACGACTAAATATTTATTTTATCACGATTAGATTCGTCTCTTCATTTTTTGTATAAGTGAATTTATGTTTTAATTGTAATACTTTCAATACATGGTCAATTCCGTCTTTGATACGGAATTTGCCGGAATAACGGTATTGAAGTAAGGATGGTCGTTGAACATCAATTTTAATATCATAATAAAGCTGTAACTTTTCTATTAAACTTTGGATCGACTCGTCTTCGAAACAGAATAATCCCTCTTTCCATTTAAAGTAGTTGTAGTCAGGAATATGGGATGTATTTAATCCTTCCTGACTTGCGATCGCCATCTCGTTCGGCTTTAGGCGTAATCTTTTCGGCATAGTTAAGGAAGATATTTCTACGCTGCCATTTAATAATGCTGTCTCAAATAAAGGACTGTTGTGATATGCCTTAACATTAAATTCGGTACCCAATACATGAATTGCGTATTTTTCGGTTTGTACGGTAAAAGGACGTTTTTTGTCATGATGTACAGAAAAATACCCTTCTCCGTTAAGTTCTACGTTCCGTTTATTTGTGCCGAATTTATTAGGAAATTTCAATGTCGAGCGAGAGTTGAGCCAAACATGTGTCCCGTCCGCTAAAGTTAACTCAGCTCGCTGACCTGTGGGTACATGGATGGTTTGTATTTGTATATCCTCTACCTTTTGTTCTACGAATTGTTTAGTAACAAAGATTCCAATTAAAAAGATCGCTGCTATTTTTAGTGTTTCGATTGCGATACGTCGAATTGTTGGAATGAATTTTTTATGAAGTGTTTTTTGCTCTGTATCCGTATGCCAAAGTGAAATATCATATAATTTACGTAAAGCCAGAAATTCACGCATGTTATCAGGACTTTCGTCCAGCCATGACACTACTTTCAGTCTCTCTTCTTCGGAAACCTTACCTCTTATGTACCGTTGTAGTAATTGCTCCATGAATGTCTGTTAATTTATTTTCTATTATAAAAACAACGCTGTGCGCTAAATCCCTAGTGGAAAAATGAAAAAAATTAAGAAAAAAGAAAATAAAATAAGGGTAGATAGTCTTTCAAGTTGATACGCAAAGCTTTTAAAGCCTTGGTTATGTGGTATTCTACACCTTTTATGGTGAGGTTTGTCTCATCCGCTATTTCTTTTACGGTTTTATTCTCGAAGCGGCTCATCTCGAATATTCGATGAGTTTGTTCTGGTAAGTTTTTTAAAGTTTTGTGGATGATCCTATTGACCTCATCAGAGAAGATCTCTTTCGGATCGCAAGCCTCGAGTGTGGAAATTCTAATGCTTAGTTCTCTATTTTTTATTTCCTCTAAATTTTCAATAGCGGCATCATGTATGGCTTTATGGCGTAAATAGTTAAGGGCTTTATTTTTCAAAATCGTGAGCAATAAGGCTTCTGTTATCTCGTTTTCTCCAGCAGAGACCAGTCGCCAATATTTTACAAGCGATTCAGCTACGATATCCTCAGCCACCATGTCATCATGTACATATGATTTGGTGAACAGGAATGACCGTCGGTAATTCCGTTCATAAATGATATTAAAATCGTCTCCTTTCATCTTCAATACAGATTTAGCGGTAAAAGTAGGAATTTTTGATAGAAAAATAGTTAAAGTAATCATACTTTCATTTTCCCCGCTTTCCGGTTATCTCAAGTATAATATGGGATGAAAGAAATTGATTGTTATCCATTTATCGCATTGATAGTAAAAGGTTAGAGTGGAAAGAGGTCTTGAATACGGAATTCAGACTAAGTTCTATTTACTCAAAATAGTTGGGGTTATCTGTTTTAATTTTAGATCATTATGAGGCGGTGTCTATATGTGGAGACGGGGCATGCCCCGTCTCTCTCTAAATCCGTTGTTCCTTACCATTCACGATAAATCGCTTGATAGGTTGTTTTACCGGTCTTAATAGGTAACTCCAATCCTTTTCAGTTGTATCTAACGTGATTTCCAATCCATCTTCCAGTTGTTTTACTTTATAATTAATCTTATTATTTCCAACAGGAAGATCTTTCATTTCAATAAAGTCCCAATCTGATGGTAAATTAGGACTTAGGGTCAAGGTCTTTTTATAGGCTTCTGGTTGTATGCCATATATATAACGAATCAAAGGTGTTGCTATACCATAGATGGTCCATGCTTGAACAGGGCAGCCATAATCAGGCATCATCTCATTAATTGATCCCGGAAGTGTACGGCCAAATGTATCGACGATGCGATTGATATACCATAAAGCCTCATCTACACGTCCGTAAGCGCATTCGGCCATCGCTTGTACGCCTGTTGCGATAGTCATCATGCGATCTCTTTCGACTGCGGATAAATAAGGACCATATTCGCCGCAATGCTCTTTTCGTACTTTATCCAATTGCCGAATAGCTCTGTCTTCTGAGGCAATATGAGTTTCTATTGGAGTGCTTATTACCCAATTCTTGTTAGTTAACCATCCTTTCATAATACCAGTTGGATACGCTTCAAATTGTTTATACATATCCTCATACATTGCGATATGCTTTTTCTTGCTATCCTCATATTCCTGTAAGGAAACCTCGGCAACATCCCACCTGTATTCTGTATTACGAACCTGTTCGATAGCACCTTTAGTCGTTTCTAAGGCTTGCTCTCTCGTTCCATAAAAATCACAATAAATTTCTAAATCCTTATCCCAAAATAGGTCGTTTATCCTTTCTTTCAAATCGATTGCTTGCGAGGCGCACTCACTGGCAAATGCTTCTTCTCCCATTATTAAGGCAATCTGCGACATAACTTCCAGTGCTTGCTGGGTATAAACAGAGACATCAATCAATTCCGCATTTAATCCTCTAACTTCCATGATTCCATACCCTTCGGGGAACATATTCTTATTTGTATCCATATCTTTCAAAAGGAAGTTCAGACCTTTTTGCATATAAGGATACATATCTGCAAGGAATTTGTTATCACCAGTCCATTTATAAACATTCCATACAGCGATGACAAAATGAGCAGTCTCTTGAGTATTTCCTTTGTGGCTGACGAATGCGTTGAATGCCATTTCATGCAAAATACGGCCATTCCTATTGGCTTTCTCTGACATCTCTTTGATAACTCTCAATGTCTCTTTTGCTAATTTTTGGTCACCTGTAGCGACAAGGCCTTGTAATGAATAAGAATTATCACAACCGAATAACCATGGATATTCAATTGCGCCCGCTCCCAGAAAGCGTCCTGCACTTTCCATATCTGCCGCAAGCCATTCCGTATTGATTTTGCACCAGTTATAAACCTCTTGTAACTTTTTATCTGGAATGTTAATCCGTCCTCTCTCTAATAGTTGGGTGTAATACATTTTTTTATCTTCCAACATTTCGGAATGGTTCGCTAAGATGTCTTTGTAACTTTTTAGGGCATCCTCCTCACTGTCTTTTGATCCTGCGATGACGAAAGAAAGTTTTTTCTCCTGATTCTTAGGAAGTGTAATCGTATAAGTAGAAGAGGCACTTTTACCCGTTCCTTGCGTATTTATATAAGTAGGAGCATCTAGTTGATAAATACTCGTATGTTGATCCGCTCCCCAAATTACGTTCCAGTTATTACCTAAATCTTTCGCTTTAAAAATGGCATCTTGGGCATCCCAGTTCACGACATCATTTGCGTCTTTTAACCCGATTGTCCCGGATGACCATACAGGCAACAAATCTGTTTTTGCGACAAAATCAAAAAGGACCGTTTGCTCTGAATCCGATACATTTTCGATGGTATAGGTAATAACAACACCATTTTTTCCTTGTGGGCAAAATTGGAAACGATTGACACGGATACTATTATTAAATAAAGGAGCGTACTCAAATTTACTTCCAAAAGGATAATTCGTATATTGTATTGCGTTTTCCAACCAACAAGAATTACCTTTATTATCTGTCATTTTTACCCAAAAGCCATCTAATAGCTTGATCAAATGATTCCAAACTCCTCCCATCTCTCCGGGAGTATGTCCACCAAGATCAGGGAAGTTTCCATCTTGCGTACCTATTATGTAGGTTTTATCTCCTGCTGTCAGATAAGGATTTTTTTCTTGACCCGCTTGATTCGAGATTCCTTCCATGATTGTTTGTATCTCCTCATCTTGAGTGATACTTTCATTTGTTTGACAAGATATAAATCCCCCCAGTAAACAAATGCATAGATAAAGTGACTTTAGATATTGCGTCATATTCAAATCTTTTGTAGATAAAAGTGGAGGGGATATTATGATACCCCCTCACACTTACTATAATTAATATCCCGGATTCTGTGTCAATGTTGGTTTACCATCGACATAGCTTCTATCTATTTCAGTTAGAGGAATAGCGTAATAGCGATGGTTCTTATCAAAAACGGCTCCATTTAAATATTGGATATGTCTTTTTTCTCTTTCGACATATTTATTTAAAAAATCCTCAGCGATATCCCAACGTACCAAATCGAAGAAGAAATGACCTTCTAACGCAAGTTCCAAGCGTTCTTCAAATCGTACACGTTTTCGTAATACATCTTTACTTAGTCCTGCCCATGAATCCTTATAGATATCCACTTTATAATTGGCGGCAGCTGGACCATTGCCAAAAGGTGCTTCATCTCCTAATCTCACGTAAGATCCGTCTTTTGCCCTTTGACGAATCATATTGACATATTCTTTTGCTTTCTCAGGGTTACCAACCTCTACCTCACATTCCGCAGCCCACAATAATACTTGGGCGTATCGAATAATATTGAAATTCATTGCGTTAAATTTTGCTGTATTGTCATAAGCGTATGTAGCAAGTTGGTTTTCTAATATAATCCATTTTTTTTGGTTATAAGGACCTGCGCTGACTTGATCCCTGATCCAAGCTTTTCCCGGGTGCAATCCCCAATCATGATATGGAACGCCTCTACGACCAACGACCCAGTCTAATCTCGGATCTACAGGGGTTTCCATATCCGGTTCCCATGCCTCGCTAGATTCGATATCTTGGTCGTTTTTGAATTCATGGTCAGCGTAAGTGTCAATCATGGGTAGGCCATTTTCGTCTACTTGATAGGCATTTACTAAGTCGAAAGTAGGTTGTTGGAATCCGGCTCCACTTAAGTTTGGTTGATCTGGAGCATTGGGATAAGATAAGTCGAAACCACGTTGGCTACGATCGTAACCAGCTCCCGCTACATTTACCGCTACCTGGTTAGACCATACCACTTCTGCGTTATTGTTTTGCTCCGCATTGAAGTTATCAAAATAATTGTCAAGTAACTTATATTTTCCGCTAGTGATGACTTCGTCTAATAAAACTTTTGCTTCGCTATATTTTTGCTGGAATAAATAAGCCTTGGCCAAGAACGCTTTAGCGGCGTTTTTCGTAGGTCTTCCAGGCTCACTCTGATTATCCGGTAAAATTCCGGTAGCAAAAGAGAAGTCTTCCTCAATATTAGGCCAAATATCTTTGTCATTGGGAACTCTTCTTTGCGGATCTTCCACGTATTCATCAATATAAGGGACCATGTTCCAGATTTTTTTCGCTTCAAAATGATAATATCCTCTTAGGAAACGGGCTTCTGCTCTAATTTCCATTTCACTTTCTTCTGATAAGCCATCAATTTTATTATCATTCAGCATACGAAGTACGTCGTTGCAACGCTCAATAGCTCCATATACCAGTATCCATTTATCCCGGATACGACCATTTTCAGCAGTAGCGACATAACGCTCCATCTGTAGCAGTTCGCCTTGATCGCCGGTAGTACTTCCTTTATGGATATTTCCAGCGCACATATCTCCATAGAAGACATTATCCGGCCCACTTGTTATTCCCCAAACTCCGTTGATAAATCCGTTTAATGGACTATAGCAGGCAATAAGGAGTTTATTCACGGTACTTTCATCTGTTAATACAGACTCATTCAATTTGCCTAATGGTTGTTTATCCAAAAAATCAGAACAACCATTAAACAGGCTAACAGCCATCGTGACGGTTACCCATGTGAACGTTTTTTTCGCTATATGAAATAGATTTTTCATGTTTGTTTAATTTTAAGTATTAGAATGATAAATTGAAACCAATGGAGAATACGCGTGCTAGTGGCATATTATTCATATAATCGACACCCATATTCTTGTCATCGCCGTTCTTAACCTCGGGATCAATGTTGTTATACTTTGTCAATGTCAATAAGTTTTCCGCATTCAAATAAACACGACATTGCTGGAGTCCAATTTTCGAAAGCGTTTGTTTTGGAAGGGTATATCCTAATTCTAATTGTTTCAAACGAATATAAGAACCATCTTCAATTAAGTATGAAGAAACCTTACCTGCCTCATCATTTGGATTCAAGATATTGATCTCCGGCAGTTCCGCATTTCTGTTTTCAGGAGTCCAAGTATTCAATATACGGGTACTTTTATTGAAATAATCTCCCCAGAAATCAAGGCCATCCCTACCGCCTTTCGATGCGAAACAAATATCATTTCCTTGACTGCCTTGGATATAAAGAGACAAATCGAAGTTCTTGTAATAGAAGCGTGAACTCAAAGAGTACTCGAAATCAGGGTGAGGATTACCGATATAGGCCCTATCTTGGCTGTCTATTTTTCCGTCATTATTCACATCTCTATATTTCCAACGGCCGATTGCTTTGTCTGACTGTTCTACATGCGAGTCGACCTCGCCTTGTGTTTGGAAAATACCATCGATCACATAGCCATAGAAAGAGGAAATCGGATGACCTACTTCTGTTCTTGTATATGTGTTCGATATGAATTGATTTGAAGCTAATTTCTTTACCTCATTACGATATCCGGACAAAATGAGCCCTAATTCGTACCGGAAACCATAGTCTGTCGTATTCTGGAAATTGATATTCAATTCATATCCGTTATTTTGCATTTCACCGATATTCATAAATGGGGCACTTGCCACTCCTCCGGTAGAAGGATAAGTAATTCTTTGCAAGATGTCGGTAGTATATTTATGGTAGAAATCGAATGACAAATTCAGTTTATTATTAAAAAGACCTGCGTCGATACCAATGTTTGTTTGTGTAGTCGTCTCCCATTTAAGATCCGGATTACCAATGCTCTCCTTACTGATACCTTGAGTGACAGAGTTTGGATCTCCCGCTATAGGATAGCTGCTAGTTGAGATATTCGTATAATACATGGACGCAAATGCGTAGTTATCGATATCCTGATTTCCTGTCAAACCGTAACTGGCTCTGATTTTCAAATCACTAAGAATATCTTGCCCTTTCATGAAGTTTTCTTCCGTAAGTCTCCATGCGGCGTTTACCCCTGGGAAGTAGCCATATCTATGATTCGCACCAAAACGTGAGGACCCATCTCGACGAATAATAGCCCCTAAATAATATTTGTCTTTATATTGATAATTGACACGTGCGAACAGAGAGAACAAAGCGTATTCATTTGCGTTGCCTGTATTGTCCTTGTTGGATTCGCCAGCGTCAAGGTATCTATAATCGGGATCCTCGATAATAAAATTACTTCTATAAGCAGAGAGATTCTCTATTTTAGAACTAATGGCTTCTGTACCTAGCAAAACATTCAGATTATGTGTTTCACGAAATTTTTTCGTGAAGGTCAAAGTATTGTTCCAAACCAATTCTGATTTACGGCCTCTTGCTTCCTTTAAAGAATTCACTAGCGTATTTGCGTCTCCTTTGTTCCAATAAGTTTTTGGATTGAACTCTTTGGAGCCGCTATCCTCAACGTTTACGCCGACATTTGTCTTGAATTGGAAGTATTTCAAGAAATTGATATCCAAATACAAATTACCTAACAAGTTGAGGTTGTCATTGTAATTCTCTCTTTGATTATAAAGTTGGGCTACCGGATTCTTGGAATCACCTAAACCATTAGCTTTTGTTCCGGCCCAATTACCTTCTACGTCGTAAACCGGAATAAGCGGAGCCATACGTACGGCCTCATGGTCTGATTTGCTTCCTTTGTATTTAGAGTAAGTTGCGCTTAGGTTTGATCCTAATGTGGCGAAGCTCAAAATCTTAAATTGAGAATTGGCTCGTAAAGAGAAGCGATCATAGCCCGCCCATTTTACAAGAGCTTCTTGTTTATAATAGTTTGCGCTCAAGAAATATTTAGACCCATTGCCACCTCCTTGTGCGCTGATATCAATGTTTGTAGTCGGTGCGGGGCGATAAACTTCATCAGCCCAATTAGTTCCGATCTTATTAGCGCGCATAAATTGATTTTCCGCAGTATTATAAGTGCTGAGATCTACCTGGCCTTCCATGGCTCCTGCCGGTAGAATATAATCAGGAATGACGGGTGTAGCTCCGTTGCCATATTGGTCATGCTGTGGTGTTAACCCGGCGTTTCTCATTGCGTTCCACAAGACTTCTCCATATTGTTGGGAGTTTAGCATTTCCGGCAAGTTGGTGGGAAGTTGCACGCCTACGTTTACTTTTACGTCAACGGTAGGTTTTCCTTCTTTACCTTGCTTTGTCGTGATTAAGATAACCCCGTTAGCTGCTTGGGAACCATAGATAGAGGCGGAGGAAGCATCCTTCAATACTTGTACAGACTCTATACTTGAAGGATTTATTTGGGATGCGATCTCGCTTTTTGTAGGAAAACCATCGATAACATACAACGGACTGTTATTATTCAGTGTTCCGACACCTCGAATACGGATAGCAGGAGCATCGCCAGCTACGCCGGAAGTTGTTACGGACACACCGGATAACCTACCTTGAAGAAGGTTCTGTATATTCCCGGATGATTGAATAGATAAATCCTTCGTAGATATGGAAGAGATAGATCCGGCTACGTCTTTCTTGCGTTGCGTACCATAACCGATAACAACGACATCATCCAATGCTTGTGCGTCATCCTTCATGGTAATTTGGATGTTCGTCTGCCCTTTGGTCGGGATTTCTTGTGTCTGATATCCGATATAGGAAATTTGCAAGATGGCGTTCTCGGAGACCATAAGGCTGAAATTTCCGTTAATGTCGGTGATTATACCGTTTGTGGTTCCCTTCTCCACGATATTTGCTCCAATGATAGGTTCACCAATTGCGTCTTTCACAACACCGGTAATTCTCCGGTTACTCTGTTGTGTAACAGAAGTGTTTTTTCGCATTAACATGATGTTATTACCCTCCATCGCATATGAGATGTCTGTTTGGGTAAAGACAGATGATAACACATCTGCTACGGTTTTATTTTGCGCCTCTACGGAAACCTTACGATTTAGATCTATTTCTTTGGTGTCGTACACAAAGAGATAGTCTGTTTGTTTTTCGATTTCGTTTAAGACAATTTGAGTGTTTGCATTGTTCACATGGATATTGACCCGTGTATTTTGCGAATTAACAGATGCAAACATTCCTGTGGTTGATAGAAATAGTGTTATAAAAGTTAACTTCATAACTCTTTTTGTTTGATTTTTCATACATTTGTAACTCTTGAATTTGATACTGATGATTTAAGTGCATGTGGTATTGATTCTTTCCGGGGAGTGTTGCCGCATTTCCCGGTTTTTATATACCGTTTCTTGTTTGATATTTTTTATCTCATAGGCATACATGATTTATAAGGTTAACATTCTGTTCTTACTTTATGATTATTAGATTCTTATCGTCATCTTTGATGTATGTGAATTTATGCTTTAACTGAAGTACTTTTAATACATGCTCTATTCCATCTTGAATACGGAATTTGCCGGAATAGTGATGTTTCAACAATGAGGGACGTTGGATCTCAATCGTAGTATCATAATAAAGTTCTAGTTTCTTTATTAGATCTTGGATTGATTCATTCTCAAAACAGAACAGGCCTTCTTTCCATTTAAAATAGTCGCTATTATTAATTGTAGATTTCTTGAGCATCCTATTCTCTATACGAACGATTTCATTAGGCTTGAGTTGTAATCCATTTCTTAAATTAGGGGAACTGATTTTTACACTTCCCTTTAAAAGGGCGGTTTCGAACAAGGATGTGTTATGGTAAGCTTTCACATTGAATTCTGTACCTAATACTTGAATATCATGATTTTTGGTATGTACGGTAAATGAACTATTTTCATTGTGCTGGACAGAGAAGTAACCTTCGCCGTCTAATTCCACGTTTCGGGTGTTTGCGCTGAATTGTTCAGGAAATTTTAGGGTTGAGCGAGAGTTCAGCCATACATGCGTACCATCGGCTAAGGTGACCTCTGCCCGTTGTCCGGCAGGGACATGAATGGTTTGCATTTGTTTCTTGTTCGATTGTTGTATCTGCAGTTGTTTGCTTCCCCAAAAGCCGATTAGAAAGATGGCTGCGATTTTTAAGATCTCGGCCATTACCTTCCGTATGGAATAATGTACTTTCTTTACGGAATTTGTCTTATCTGTATTGGCTTGCCAGAGTGAAATGTCATATAATTTGCGTAAAACCAGAAATTCACGCATGTTTTCAGGGCTTTCGTCTAACCATGATGCTATTTTCAGTCTTTCTTTCTCTGAAACCTCTCCTTTTATGTATCGTTGTAGTAATTCCTTCATGGTATCTATTAATTTCGCTTTATAAATAATAAACGATGCTGCAAGATAGATCCCTAGTGGAAAAACGAGAAAAGTCAAGAAAAAAGAAAATAGAATAAGGGAAGATAATCTTTTAGATTGATACGTAATATTTTTAAAGTCTTGGTAATGTGGTATTCTACTCCTTTTACGGAGAGGTTGGTTTCTATAGCGATTTCTTTCACTGTTTTGTTTTCGAAACGACTCATCTCGAATATCCTGCGAGTTTGTTCGGGCAATGATTGTAGGGTGCGCTGAAGGATTGTGCGTATCTCTTCCCGGAAAATTTCTTCTGGATCACAAGCCTCTAAAGTGGATATGCGGATACTTAGTTCTCGCTTTTTTATTTCTTCTAGATTTTCGATCGCAGCATTATGTACAGCTTTATGGCGTAAGTAGTCGAGAGCTTTATTTCTCAAGATTGAAAGTAAAAGAGTTTCTGTCGCTTCTCCTTTTTGGGTGGAGATCAGTCTCCAATACTTCACAAGAGAATCGGATACGATATCTTCTGCTATCATATCATCATGTACGTATGATTTAGCGAACATGAACGATCGTTGATAGTTTCGTTCGTAAATAATGTTAAAATTGTCTTTTGCCATTATAAGCTGAGTAATAAAAATAAGATTACATGACTTCTGGAGTAAAACTAAGTTCTGCAAAGTTCCCTAGGAACTATATTCGGTATTTACAAACTACGCTTCTTTCTAATTCACATATTGTATCTACAGAGCGTAAATAGACTAACCGGTGAGACTTTTATGCCCTAAAATCATATAGTTATGTCAATAAAATATAAGACAATATTGATTTAGAATAGAAAAGATTGTGTTTTGCT
>OATK01000736.1_pt1 | contig 26342 bp, 12 predicted proteins | sample 1516611 | NCBI WGS metagenome assembly OATK01 (sample SAMEA2579947, study PRJEB22360) | human gut metagenome | biome: human gut; feature: human-associated habitat; material: faeces | place: Denmark | collected 2008/2010 | reverse complement strand
AAAATGAAATATTAATTAACGTTTATAAACGGATAGGGTTACCATTATAGAAATCTAGAATCTTCGTACGGAAGATAAAATCATATTTGGCCTGTGCCTGTTCCGCTAGACTTTGCGCGTATTTTGTTTTAGCCTCATTAAATTCAAAGACAGTGCTTTTACCTGCGTTGTAACGCTCTTGGGCATAATTGAACGCTTCCTTGCTCGCCGTGACGGATTTGTCGGAAGCCGTATATTTCTCTTGGGAAGCCGTTGCGTTGTAGTACGCTTGCTGGATTTCCTTGTATAATGTTTTCTTTGTATTTTCCATCAGCAATTCCCGGTTGATAATGTTGATCCTTGCGGTACGAACGCTATTGCGTACTTGGAAGCGGTTGAAAAGTGGAATGCTCAATGAGAATCCGACGATCTTTTGCCCATTCTGCTTAAACTGCTCGCTAAAGGAACGAGTATCGGCAAATTCACCTCCGGAAGTAGAATGATAATATCCATTGCTGTAACTAGCCCCGAAATTTAACTTGGGGTAATAGCCCGCTTGCGCGACACGCAACATTTTCTTTTGGCTCTCTAGCAAATACTGTTGTTCCTTGATCTGAGGCTTGAACGTAACCGCATGATCGTAAATGTTTTCCGGAGGTAGGATACTGCTCATATTATCAGCCACAGCATCTTCAATTACAGGAGTCTGTATATCGAAATTCCGGTCGCTTCGCTCTAGTTCCAGACTTTGCGCAAGATCCAATAAAGCGAGGTTCACATTGTTTTGCGACTCGGTAAGCGTGACCTCATCTTTCGCTAATTGGGCCTTGATATCATACAGTTGGGAAAGAGGCACCTTTCCGGCGTTCACCATGGCCTCCGTTTTATTCACCTGCTCCTTGTCCAGTTCCACTTGCAGTCGCGCTATTTTCAGCAGCTCTTTATTATAAAGTACTTGCAGGTAGTAGGAAGCTATATTGATGGATAGGTCTTCTCTCGCCTTATTCAAGTTCTCGATAGACGCTTTTAGATCAAGTTTGCGGGCGGCGATATCGTTCGGTATTTTTAACCCGTCAAATAAAGGCATGTCCAGATTGATCCCCAATGTGGAATTGGCGGCGTTCTGGTCTACGATCACCCCGGATTTAGACGTGGAGCGTCCGAACTGGAAGCTCTGTCCAAGACTGCCGTTTAGGGCCGGGAGCCAACTGTATTTGCTGGTATGTAAGTCTACCTTTCGGCTTTCCTGTTCCTGCTCCTTTTGCTTTAAGTCGATATTATGCTCGATGGCATATTGGATGCACTCCTCCAGACTCCATTGCTTCACCGCATCCTGAGCGAAAACATAGTTTCCGGACAGGAGGGAAGCGATTGCCAGTATATATAAGTTTCTTCTCATCATACAATCTTTCTTTTATTTCTTATTCGGGTCAATAGCTGCGCCCCGGACTTTATCGGTCGCGGCCAGTCCTTCTTGAATCTCGATCTTGATACCGTCGGACAGACCTACCTTTACAGGATGCTTCTCGAAGACTTGTTCCGGTTGCTCTTGTTTAACTAACTGAACGAATGCGGAATCCCCTTGGAACTCAACCGTACTTTCCGGGATCGTAAGCACGTCTTCCGCACGTTTTAGCACGATCTCGGCGTTGGCGCTATATCCCGCACGGATGAAAGCATCTTCGGGGATCGTTACGGCCGCCTTGATCTCAAATTGAATGGCTCCATTCTTGTCTACTCCCTTGGGCGATACATATTCCAGCAAAGCGTCGAATGAACGGCTTTCCATGGCGCCGACGGTCAATTTGATCGGCATTCCCTCGTGGATGCGTCCGATCTCGGTCTCGTCTACGTTTCCTTTGAAGATCATGTCGTTCATATTGGCTACGGTAGCGATCGTCGTGCCATCATTGAAATTATTCGCTTGGATAACCGAGTTACCTACTTTAACGGGAATGTCCAAGATCATACCGGTAATGGTACTACGGATTTGGGTCGTACTGGCCACGCTGGAGTTCTTGGCTATACCGTCGCGGATGATCTCCAAGGCACTTTGCGCGTTATCCTTTTCCTCCACGGCTTTTAGGTAGTTCGCTTTGGAAAGATCGAAATCTTCTTGGGCGATAACACCTTGCTTAAATAATTGCGTATCCCGCTTATAAGTCTCTTCCACTTGCTTCAAAGAGATATTGGCGAGGTTCACGCGCGATTCGGCGCTGTTGAGCTGTACCATCTCGGGGATTACCTTGATAATGGCGATAATCTCTCCCGCTTGGACCATCTGCCCCGCTTCTTTCTTCAGCTCGGAGATGATACCGGATATCTGCGGCTTGATCTCCACCTCGAAACGAGGCTCTACGTTTCCGGTAGCGACCGTCTTGGTTTCCACATCCCCTTTTTCAGGGGTTACGATCTCATAAACGGTGATGACCGGTTGCGCTTTCTTCCATAAGAAATAGAATGTACCGATTACCGCTGCTCCCACAAGTACTAATAAGATGATACGCAGGATCTTTTTTACAATGCGATTCTTCATGATTATATAGTTTTATTAATTGACAATTGTTGTTTATTCTTCTCGTATGGCATCTATCGCCTTGATCTGCATAGCTCGCCATGCGGGGATCAGCCCGGCCAGCAGACCGCTGAATAATAAGATCACCGTGGCCGCTACCGCGATCTGGATGCTTACCTCCGGATGCTCCATCATGGTTCCGTTGGAAGCCGGCTGGGCACTCATGATCTTATCTACAAGATCGAGCAGGAATACCCCGGCGCTTAACCCCAACAAACCCGCTAAGGCCGTAAGTAGCAGACTCTCGCTCATGATCTGCGAGATGATGTTCCAAGGCTTCGCTCCCAAGGCCCTGCGTACGCCGATTTCCCGGGTACGCTCCTTAACCGTTACCATCATGATATTACTTACACCGATGATACCCGCCAATAACGTACCCATACCCACGAGCCAGATCAAGATATCGATACCGATAAATAGCATATTGAAAGTCTCGAACTGAGCCGCCAAGTTGATCACCGTCACGGCCTGCGGGTCGGTAGGAGAGATCTGGTTCTGGCTCTTTACAATATCCTTGATCTGCGTGATCACCGGATCGATCTTATAGCCGGGTTTGGCGCTCACGCACAAGAAGTGAATGATATCCCCTTGGTTCAGCGTCTGTTGCATGGTACTGAAAGGGAGGAATCCGCTTTCCTCGGCCCGTCCGCCGATATTGACGCTAGAAGCCCGTTGCTTCGTGACGCCTACCACTTGGTAGTAAATCCCGTTTACCCGGATATATTTCCCGCAGGGATCACTTCCCTTGAACAATACCTCGTTCACCTTAGCGCCGATCAAGCAAACCTTACGTTTCTCGATCTCGTCGATCTCGTTTAGTAACCGTCCGTAATAAAGCTGCTGGGTCTCGATCTTGAAATAATCGGGCTGCACGCCTTTTACGTTATAAGTACCGCTTAATTGGCCGAAAACGATATTCTTGTCCGAGCGATTTCCCCAGATGATGGGGGAGACGGCCTCGATGTCCTTCACCTGTTTTCGGATGCTCTCCACGTCCCGGTTTCGCATGTCCCATTGACGCCCCTTGTTAAAGCCTTTATATGATTCGCTGGTCCGGTCGGAGAAAAAGAAGGCGGAGTTCGTGGCGAATCCGTTGATATTCGAGAACATAGCGTTCTTCATCCCGTTTCCGGCTCCCAATAGAATCACCAACATCAAGATTCCCCAGAATACGCCGAAGCAGGTCAACAAGCTGCGTGTCTTGTTTCGGGTGATCGTCACCCATATCTCTACCCATCTGTCTATGTCAAACATGGTTCTTTTCTTTTTTATGATTATTCCGTTCTCATGGCTTCGATAGCCGTGACTTTCACCGCCTTGCGTGCCGGGAAATAACCCGCCAATACACCGGCCGCGATGATCAAGACCGTAGCGGAGCTAGCTATCGCCAGATTGACGGTCGGGTTACGGAAGACCGTCGTGTCTTCTCCGATATTCCCACCGGATTGGGCTCCGGCTTGGGCCATTTCCATCGCGTGATTGATTAGCTCCGTGAGCCCGATCCCCATGATCATCCCGACATAGCCGAAAACGGCTGTTACGAGGATGGACTCGGCGATTACTAATGCCAAGATCGAGCCGGGTTTAGCTCCCAATGCCTTGCGTATGCCGAACTCCCGGGTCCGTTCCCGTACGGTGATCAGCATGATGTTGCTAACTCCCACGATTCCCGCCATCAACGTTCCGATACCGATAATCCAGATAAACAAGGTAATCCCGTTCATTATATTATTCCACATCAAGAACTCATTCGCCATGTTCCACATACCGATAGCGTTCTTGTCTGTCGGGTCGAATTGGTGGCGGCGTGCCATCCATTCCCGGAAACTTTCCTCGAAAGCCTCATTCTCCTCTTCGGTAGTCACCCCTTTCAAGGTAAACGTTAGCGATCCGAAGCCGTATCCTTTATTATATAGCAATTGGGCTACGGAGAATGGGATGTAAGCGGGAGCGTTATTGCTTTTGTCATCATCGTTGTACACGCCGACTACTTGATACATCATATTCCCGCATTTCACGTATTTACCCAGCGGCTTCTCGTCACGAAACAAGACCTCCGCCATACGGGGACTGATCACGATTACTTTTCTTCGGTCCCTCATGTCCTGCTCATTGATGAAGCGGCCGTTATGCGTCTCTACATTCACGTAATTGATCGGGGCATGATCCGGATATACGCCATTGGTTTGTCCCGTCACATATTCCTCGTTGTAAGTGATCGTGTCATTGTGGGAGATCGTAGCCGAGCAAAGATCCACCTCCTTGAAGTCTCTCTTCAAGGCGCCTAGGTCCTCTTCCTTGAAACTGATGCTGCGGTTGGATTGCATACCTTTCCAAGGCTTGGTGGTATAGCGTGTCCATACCTCGACCCGGTTGGTAGACATATTCCTGAAGTTGTACATGATGCCATTGCGCAACCCGTTTCCCGCCCCCAGTAACACGATCAACATGAAAATACCCCATGAGACCGAGAAGCCGGTCAAGAAGGTACGGAGCTTATTCTTTTTGATGGTGCTCCATATTTCCCTGAAATTATCAAAGTCAAACATGATTCTCTTCTTTTTCGATACGTTCAATCAACCCGTCCTTTACCCGGATAATCCGGTCTGTAGCCTCCGCTACGGAGGGTTCGTGGGTAACGATCACCATGGTCATCCCTTCTAGGTTTACCTTGCGTAGTAGTTCCATTACCTCCACGGTCGTTTTGCTATCCAACGCTCCGGTCGGCTCGTCGGCCAATATGACTTGGGGTTTCGCGATCAAGGCCCGGGCGATCGCTACCCGTTGCTTCTGTCCACCGGACATCTCATTCGGCATATGCTCCGCCCAATCTTTCAATCCCACCATGTCCAAGTATTCCAGTGCCATGGCATTCCTCTTTTTCCGGCTGACCCCTTGATAATAGAGTGGGAGGGCGACGTTCTCCATGGCGTTCTTGAATGAGATTAAGTTAAAAGATTGAAAAATGAAGCCGATCATTCGGTTCCGGAGCTCGGCGGCACGACTTTCGCTGAGATTCTGAATCAACTGTCCGTTTAATTGATAGGTGCCCGTGTCGTACGTATCTAATATCCCTAAGATATTCAATAAGGTTGACTTACCGGAACCGGAGGCTCCCATGATGGATACCATCTCTCCCTTCTCTATATCTAGGTCGATACCTTTCAAAACGTGCAGTGGGGCTCCATTAAAGTACGTTTTGTTTATTCCTCTCAGTTGAATCATCATATTATGTAGTTACTTTAATATATTAGACGTACAGTTTGCTAAATAAGTTACACTGTTGGTGAACACTTTTATCATTTGGTTACAAATATATGCTTTACTAAGATACCTTGTATCGCAAGGTACTTATAATTATGTAATATTAACAAAAGGTTTTGATCGAAAAGGTTTAGCTCTACCATCTATATCTATTAGCTTGTACGTGCGGTAACTTTACGTGCCGGTACTATATGTATACATCTTCTACCATCCGTTGGACGATCATGCACCAGTTGGTGCATGATCGTCCAACAACTGATAGATAATGAATCTCTCTGCTTCTTCCACTTAATAGATAAAGAAAAAAGCCCTAGGCTATCTTTATCTAAACCCTTACCTTTGCGGCGAAATTCAAATAGCAGAAAGATTTATGGTAACAATTGGTACGCCCAAATCGGCTACGGCAACTAAAGTCGTGCTTTGTGGCTCGGGCGAATTGGGGAAAGAGTTTGTAATAGAGTTGCAGCGTTATGGCGTGGAGGTAATCGCCTTGGATAAGTATCCGGACGCTCCGGCCATGCAAGTGGCGCATCGTTCCTATGTGGTCTCCATGCTGGATGGCGATGTCTTGCGGGAGATCATCGAGAAAGAGAAACCGGATTATATCGTGCCGGAGGTGGAAGCGATCGCTACCCGTACTTTGATGGAACTGGAGGAAGAGGGATACCATGTGATTCCTACCGCCCGTGCCACTTGGCTGACGATGAACCGTGAGGGAATCCGCCGCTTGGCGGCCGAGGAGCTGGGCTTGCCTACCTCGCCGTATCGTTTCGCCGAGACCGAGGAGGAATTTAAGGAAGCGGTGAAGGTAATCGGTATGCCTTGCGTGGTGAAGCCGATCATGAGCTCGAGCGGACACGGACAGAGCGTGGTTCGTGAGGAAAAGGATATCGATCGTGCTTGGCAGTACGCCCAAGAAGGCGGACGTGCTGGAGCGGGTAAGGTGATCGTGGAAGGTTTCGTGGATTTCGACTATGAGATTACCCAGCTGACGGTTCGGCATATCGGAGGAACGTCTTACTTGGAACCCGTAGGACATGTTCAGGTGGACGGTGATTACCGGGAGTCTTGGCAACCGCAAGCCATGAGCCTTGCCGCTAAAGCGAAAGCCCGTGAGATCGCCGGTAAGATCACCGAGGCTTTAGGCGGACGTGGTATTTTCGGCGTGGAATTATTCATTAAAGGAGACGATGTCATATTCAGCGAGGTTTCCCCCCGTCCGCACGATACCGGAATGGTGACGATGATTACGCAAGATTTGTCTCAATTCGCTTTGCACGCCCGTGCGGTGCTTGGCTTGCCGATCCCTAATATCGTGTTTCATGGAGCGGGAGCTTCCCGTGCCGTCGTAGTGGAAGGGGACAGTGACCGGTTGTCTTTGGGGAATCTGGATAAGGTCTTGGAACAACCCGATACGCAGATGCGTTTCTTTGGAAAACCGGAAGTTCATGGACATCGCCGTATGGCCGTCTTGTTGGCTCGTGGTTTGGATGTGACGGAGGCAAGGGAGAAGACCGGAGTGATGATGGAGCGGTTAGATGTTAAATTGTGATGCTTCCTAGGATAAATGAACGTTTTGGTGTGTGTTGTGAATAAAATGTGAATATTTACAGACCTATTTTTCTATCAAAATAGTTTATTTTTGTCTCAAGTTTTTAAAGAGACATTTGATAATCTATAAACGCAGATTACATATGTTTGTTTCACTAAAGAGTGAAATCTGATTGCCGAAAGTTTGTACTTATTTTATGAATACAACAAATGGAAATATGGGCGTTGATTTGAAACGCTCTATTTCTATTCTCGGTGAAGATAAAAGAGTGAGCAAACAGATCAATAGCTAAGGGTGGGTAGATTTAACCAAACAGACATCCTTATCTCCTTTCGCCCACCCTAGCTATTGTTCTTATTTTACTTGGATTCCTTTTGTATTTCTCATGGTTTCCATCACGGCATGCGTATCTACTTGGGCCTTTTCTTGTATAAACTCCGGGAGGTTGTAAGTCCACAACAGGTCTTTATAATATTTTACGGGATTTTTTTGCGGCAGGAGGAATGGTTTATGGGCCGTACCTTTATCATCGATATAGGTAAAGAACGGGCGTGTGTATAATCCATCCAACCTGCGACTGCTAAATACCAGCCAACGATTGTTGTGGCTCCATGAATGGTAGCTTTCTCCTTCGGCGCTGTTCGCCTCGCTCAGCGGGTACGTCTTTCCGTCGGATAGGCGGATCATATATAATTCAGCGTCTTTATGCCAAACCCCGAAACCGCCATATTCCTGTAGGGTAAAAGCCAGATATTTACCATCCGGTGAGATTCTAGGGAAGGATACGCTTTTGTGATTGGCCCGGCCATTGTATAAAGTATCTACTTGCTGGCCTAGGGTGCGGGTTTCCGGGTCAAAGTCGACACGGCATAGGCTGTAGGTCATTTGTCTGAAATTCTTAGAAATAGAATCTACGGCGGCGGTCGAACTGAAATAGAGGCTCTTCCCGTCGGGAGAGAACGCTGGGAATATTTGCCATGCGTCTTTGGAATTTAACGCTTCGCAAGAGAATACCTCGTTCTTCTTCACGTCGTAGATCACGATATCGGAGTTATGATCCAATACTTCCAGCGTATTGGGATTATTGATGAAGAAGTTTTGGTCGGTATCGCATACGGTGGCCGCCAGATAGTTACCATTCGGATGCCAATACATGTAGACAAAGTTTGAGACGGTCTCGGGAGTCTTGGTATTTAGCTTGGTGATTTTCTTTCCATCAATCAGTACGGAACCGGCGTGTTTGCCTCGCATATGGAAAATCATTTTATCCGGGTTCCCGGAGGAAAACGTGTGGCAGTTTACGCAGTTATAGTCGGTTAGGTTATTCTCATAAATCACGCTTTGGTCATAATTCTCCAAGTTTCGTTGATAGATACCCATCCTGTTCCACATATCATTACTCAAAGCTAATAACCGATAGGCTATATATTTATCAATGGAATCATTTACGATGTCCATATGAAAAGGCGTATAGGCATTCCATTCGCCCTGTATGCGTTTAGCGATGGTCAATTCTATTTGGTTTCCGGCATTCTCTTTCAATAAGGCTTTCCATCTCTTTTGTGGGATCTCAAAGGGCCCCTCATCGCTATAGACTTGGAGTTGAGTCTTTTCCCCTTTAATGATAAGGTAGTGCTCACTGCTATCGGCGATAGAGAAATTGAGCGGGGCGATGTTCACAGGGATGGTCACATCCTTGTAATCCGGATAAATGGCGATTTCCTTGTTTAGACTCTTGGCGATCTGTACGTCGTTTTTGGAGCATGAAACCATCAAGGCGATGAGAAAAAGGAAAAGATATCGGTTTGTATTTGTATAAGTCTGTCTTTCCATATGTGTTTTATTTAGAGAGTATCAAATAGTACCAGAAAGTAGGTTGATAGTCGGCTATTCCAGTCGCTACATTTTGTCGGGCATGCCTTAATCCCAATACACGTTGCTTGAATATCGAGAACTCGGACAGGATTTTATCGGTTACCCCATACTTGCGGCAATATTCCGGATCATGCTCCGCATAAGAGATCACGGCTTGTTGCAAGGGTTCGGGTAATGCGGGGAGTACTTCCGTCCTACTGAATCTTTCAACAAACGTTTTTATAGCGAGCAGGTCTTTCGATAATAATAACGTACCGATCGTATAATCCAATGCGGCTTTATTCAGGGGATTCTCTTCCAATATAATCATCAGGTTATCAAACAATCCGATTATATTGGCGAAAAGGTCTTTGTCGCTGGATAGGCTTTTTCTTTTTGTACCTAATTCCGGGTCACTCTCCACCGCTTGGTCATTATATAAGAACTTTCGTTGCGAGGAGGCCCATCCGTGATAGGCCCATGTCTTTTCCAATAAGGATATAAACTTCTCGGCCGCGGGATACTGTCCGTATATCAAATGGGATTTTATTAATAATTTAGTCATGACGGGACTGCCGTATGTAATTCCTACCGAGGTACCAAAAGCGAAATTGTATGCCAAGGACGTGATTCCTACATGGTAGTATATCTGGCTGAACAGGAAACTTTCCTCTATATGCGCTTGATACTTTGAGACCAAAGATTGTATTCCGCTTTGCGGATATTTGAATAAATCAGTCTGCATGACCCCCTTATGCGATAAGGCAAGGTTTAAGCAATTTAGGTGTAAGTAGTTATTATAGTTCAGATCGGTGGACGAGATTATGGCGTCCCATTGCTCGGTATCTATATAATGAAACATTTGCATCAACGTATAGAAATCTTTATTCCTCTGTTGAAGAGCCGTTTGCGTATAATACATACCGGATAAGGCAAGTAATGCTACGGCTACTAAAGCTTTTAAATAGGTTTTTATGTGATCTAAGTAACGTGATAGGAAGAATAGAAGCATAACGAGTAGCGCTACTTGCCAAGAGAAGCCGTAGAATGGTTCCAGCTCAATGAAATACTCTACGTAATCTTTCATCCAAAATACATAGTCATAATCGGGTTTACTGCCCCCTAGAACGCATAGAGAACCTACGATAAGCAGCAGGATCAACGGGATGAAGCTTGCGTACCAGCGTTCGCTTTTTTGTAATACATCAAATAGTAAGATGCTAAGGGCGAATAATATAGCTACAGATCCCATCGTGTAAAACAATCCGGTCGCCAGCAAGCAACCGATTAAGGTACGGTACGTCCAATTAAATTTTCGTGCGCTGTAACTATATACGTTAAGCGCCAATGACCAAAACAACATGGCTATCAGTCCTTCATAATGATAGCTATCTTTCATTAGGTAAAGATATTGGAATAGGATGGGGAGAAAGGCCAAGGGCATAAGATATAATGCCGGATGTATCTTTCGTAAGGTCAGCCAGAATAACCAACCGGAGATTCCACCGATCAATGCCGTAGTTAGCGATCCGATAAGCGGGATCCTGAAAAACTGTATCAAGAATTGAGAGATAAAAGTCGCTAGCCCCCCTATCTGCTTAAGTATGCTGAATATATAGGTGGAATCGAATAGGAAAATCTGCTGCTGTTCCCGATAAAAAAGAGAGGCTCTTGCATGGTCTGCAAATGAAACCATAAGACGCCAGTCAATAGAATGAATGGAAGCGGTGGTAATATCTTCTTATATAAAGTACTCATGTGATTTATTCTATTTACGATAAGTTACGTCAATTCCTTTATCCTCTTTGGCTAGCGTGCTAAGCGCCCGGATCTTGGAGGATACTTTTCCGGTAATAAACTCGGGTATATTATAAGATTTCATGAAACGGTGATAGTAGTCTGTGTCTTTCTGAGGCAAAAGGAAGGGCTTAGACGCATTTCCTTCTTCATCTATATAAGCAAAATAAGGACGTGTGTATAACCCGTCTATTCTTCGACTGCTGAAGACGATCCAGCGGCTGTTGCTAATCCCTGAGGGATAGCCCCCCCGTTCGATCCAGCGGCTGTTGCTACTCCATGAGTGATAGCTCTCCGTATCCGTGCTATTGGCGTTTTGCAAGGAATGGGAGATTCCGCTCGCAATATTCAGTAGATACAGATCTGCGTCTTTATGCCAGATCGAGAAGTTACCGTAGCCGGACAGCGTATATAACAAGAATTTCCCGTCAGGGGAAACACGGGGAAAAGAGGCGCTCTTCCCATCTCTTCCGGCATTGTATAAGGTATCTATACGAGAGCCGAAACTCCGGGTTACGGGATCGAACGCTATGGAGCAAAGGCTATATTTTACTTCTGAATATTCATGCGGCATGGAACGTACCTCTGCCGAGCAGAAGTAAAGAGTCTTGCCATCGGGAGAGAATGTCGGGAAAGTCTCAAACGCTTTTGCTGTCCGAATGGAAGGCGTACTGATAATCTCATGCTTTTCCGTATCGTATACAACTACGTCGGATTGGCTGTCGAAGACCTCCACCCGGTTTTTGTCGTTGGCATGAAAGCTTTGGCTGGTCTGATTGACAGAGAAGGCTACGTATTTCCCCGATGGATGCCAAGAGGGATAGACCAAAGGCGAGAGCGTCTGATCGGTCTTCGTATTTAATTTCTCGATCTTATCTCCGTCGATCAGATAAGTGCCCGAATACTTATCCCTCATGTGGAACAGCATTTTTTCGGGGTTTTGCATACAAAAAGAATGGCAATTCATACAGTTTTGACCGCTGTATTTGTTTTCCATGATAGGGCTTTGCTTATAATCTTCCAGATTCCGTTGGTAAATACCCATTTGATTCCAAAGCTCGTATCCGGGTTCGATCAAGCGATAAGCCAGATATGAATCCATGGGTTCCGGAGCGACGAATAGTGAGAATTCCGGATAGGCGAGCCATTCTTTATCTTTGGCGTAGAGCTTTACTTGTATCGCTTTTCCTGTCGCGCTTTTCAACAATTTTCTCCAATCGGATGTGGGAAGATAGAACTGTCCCCCTTTTTCCTTGACTTGTATCTTTTCTTCTCCGAATTTAAGTAGGACGAAAGCTTCCGTATGCGGATTTTGTATCTTGAAATTTAAGGGTGCGATATTATAAGGGATCGTCACATCCGCATAATCGGGAAATAATACGGGTTTCTCCGAGGTCTCTTTGCTAACCGGAATAGTGTCCGAGCAGGATATTCCCAGTAGGATAAGGCATAAACCGATGATATATCGAATATTTCTTTTCATGGCTGTTGATCATTTTAACGTATAATAAGACCAATAAGTGTCTCCAAACGAGTTTCTTATAAGTTGAGGAAGCTGTGGGTTATTCCGATTCTGTACGACTAAGTTCCGATAACCGGCGAATTTGCGGATGACATTTTCTGATACGTTAAAACGCTTCCAGTAATCCACGTCTTTCTCAGCCAATAGGATAACGGCCTCTTGAAAGCTCACGGGAAGAGAGGGGAGTACCGGGGTTCCATAATACTTCTCTATCAACGTTTGGAAGGACTTCATGTCTTTAGAAAGCAGATAGATAGCCCCGGTGAATTGGATCGGGAGCTGATTCCCCGGGTCTTGTTCGGCACGGATAAGTAGATCATGCTCCAGTCCGTTGATACCGGATAGGTTACTTTCTTTCGGGAGAGTTTTTCGTTTAGGGCCTAATACCGGATCTGCTTCAACCGCTTTATCGTTATACAAGAACACTCTATGTTGCTTAGCCCAATTATGATAAGCATATGTTTTTTCTAAGATACTGATATATTTCTCGGCGATAGGATACGTTCCGTAAATCAAGTTTGTTTGAACAAGCCGTTGCAGGTTCCGGGGATTACCGGCGCCAATTACGGTGACATATCCTTCAAAAGCCATCTCCTGTGATAATGCGATTTCCCCTAACGTAAAATAAGCGTCGCTTAACAGGGTAGAGACCGTAAAGGTCTTGTTCCAAGAGGCGAGTAGTCCTTGAGGGCCGTGTTGATCAAAAGCGAACATCCGGTCTGCTAACTCCCCTTTTTCCGCAAGTGCCCTATTTAAGTAAGTTAAATATAAATAGTTTTTGATCGGCCCGTGACAATGCCGGATGATCTCGTCCCATTGTCCGGTACGGGCATAATAATCCAAGACCTTTAGAGGATAGGCTTTCTGGTCGTTATACCGTGGAATCGCTACCCAGCAAAGGAATAGGATTAGGATGGATTGAACGGTAAGCTCTATCCCTGTTTTTTTCTTTGATTTGTTTTTGCCTTTAGGATATACGAATGCCCCGATCAAGCTAAGCGGTAAACTGACCCATGCGAAATAGATGAGATTGGGAGCCGCCAGAATCGGGTGGTAAAAAGCGTCCGGTAAGAACGCGAAGCGATAGCTGGTGATGGTAGTTGACCAGACACTCCCGATCCCGATAAATAGGTATTCAATTAAAACCGCTAAAAAATAGATTCCATGTTTGGAACGGCTTACTGATTCCTTTAGAACCACACTGAATGAGAATAGCCCGGCGACCGGTCCTCCCATCCAAAAAAGTAGTGGGGTGATTATCAATGCGGCGGATAGCCGGTAGTGGAGATCTTTTATACGCATCCATGCGTTTAGGCTAAGCAAACAAAATAGGAATGCGATAGTGCCTTGTAATAAATAATTGAAGTCGTATTGAATCAATAATAAAGATAGAACCGGAAGTAAGTAAAGCAGGAAGAGTTCTTTATCCGGATTGATTTGCCGGATGATCGCTCTCATTGTCAATCCGATAGACGTAAGTATAGCTGCGGTAATAAAAGGCCCTGCATAAGGGGTAATAAAGAATTGTGTCAAGAATTCCCCGATAATCAAAGATAAACCTCCCGGATTGCTGATCTTATCCGCAAGATAATCTCCGGAAAACTGGAATAGTTGAAGCTGCTCAATATAGAAGAAATGAAACTTGCCGGTTATTTGCAAGAAACCCCCTAATAGGACAAACAGGATCAAACCGAGGAGTATTTGTTTATATCTCATGGCTAGAGTACACGTTTCATTTTGATTTAAAATCAAACAAAGATACGATTTTTATCGGAAATACCAATCTACACAAAACGAAGTTAACTTAATTGGCACATGGAGTTAACTTCGTTGGCAAAGTATGTTAACTTCGTGAGCAAAGTAAGTTAACTTACTTTTGGGGATTAAAAAAGCAAGCCGGACATATCACATGCCCGGCTGCTCTTTTTGAAACTGTTAACCCACTTGTTTATTTCCAGTTTTCGTTTTGAACTAATAAACCATTCATCAAACGTATTTCGTTGATTGGAATTGGAAGTGTAGTCCAATTAGGATTATAATACTTATTCTGGTATTTACCTAAATACTGAGATTCGTATTTGATGTAATTATTCAATTCTTCAGCAGCGATACCCCAGCGTACCAAATCATACCATCTATGACCTTCCATGGCCATCTCTATCTTACGTTCCCAGCGTAATGCTTGGGTGGCTTTCTCTTTCGTAGCGAATTGAGATTCTGGATATAGACCGATACGATAGTTTGCGGCGGCATTTGTATCTTGTTTACCATTAATCTTATCATCCAATACATAAGGAGAGGTTGTCTCTAGCATAGTTGTCGGATCTGCTGCTTTCACATATCCATTGGCTGCGCGGGCACGTACTTGATTTACATATTCACGTGCTCCTTGCGGATTACCTGTTTCAATCAAAGCTTCCGCATACCATAGCAATATATCTGCATATCGCGCTAAATGGAAGTTCTTGGCAGAAGAAGAAGTCTCTGTCGGAACGGATAAGCTTCCTTGATCAGCTTTCTTTGGCTGGTTCTTTTTATTTAGGTATGGACCACCGTTTGTGATTTCACGAATCCAACCGTCAATTGTTGTTGGGATAGACCAATCTAGGAATGGAGTATTGAAACGACCCGTGGAAACATCCAGACGTGGATCTGTGTAGACGGTCAAATCTGTATGAGGAATCGTATTCTCGTCAATTGTAGTCAGTGGCACATCCTTCTGATAAGAGCCATCCATTTTAGGCAAACCATTTGCGTCAACGATGTGAGAATTAACCAAATCGTAAGAAGGTTGATAAAATCCCCAACCACCGGTTCCTAAAGCACCACCGAAACCAATATGAGGTGCACCATTTGGAGCATTTGTATTAGTTTGCGTACCGGAGATTGCCATCTGGATATCGAATACAGACTCTCCTGTCCAGTCTGATACTCCTGCAGTATAAAGTTCCTCATAGGTATCAGCCAAGCGATACTTCGTACCATTGTTGTCTTTACCATTGGCCATGACTTCTTCCAATATGGTTTTTACTTCAGCCCAATGGTTTGAGTTTCCGTTCTTTCCGTTATATACGGAAGATTGGTACATTCTCGTTTTTGCCAAAAATGCGGCTGCGGCCCATTTGTTAACACGTCCCATTTCTGCTGGCCATGTATCAGGCAGGTTGTCATAAGCATATTGGAAATCTTCTGCGATCTTATCCCATATGTAAATATAATTTCCGCTCTCATCTACATTCGAAACTTGAGGGTTTACATTCGCTGCTACATCCTCATCATTTACATAAGGAACTGCGGCTCCAAATAGTTTGACAACTTCAAAATGCCAGAAGGCACGGAAGAAGCGTGCTTGAGCGATTGTCTCTGTAAAGTAGTCCTTGCTTTGTCCGGGAACAGCGGTTAATTCTGTCTCCACTTGCTTGGCTACATTAATCAAGTTGTTTGCGAAAAATACGCCATTATAACAGCTTTTCCACTTTACGCTTAAATAGCTGTTATCGGCAGCGAATGTATAAGTCTCCAAACTAGTAAAGTCTGGTTGGTCGGTAAAATTAGAGCCTTTATTGGCGCTACCTCCCATTACATCACCGTATGCATAATTCGTTAATGTACCTTCGAAATAGCTATCGTTGTGTAAGGTGGCATACATACCGGTTATCAATCGTGAAACACCCTCTTGATTAAGGAAGTCCGGTTCGCTCATCTTACCTACCGGTTCCACTTCCAAGAAATCGGAGCAAGAAGTCATGCTTCCTATTGCGGCGGCAGCAATTGCCGCATATATAAATAGTCTCTTCATCTTATTTGAAATTTATAGTTATAACTGTTTTTCTAGAGGATCATTACCATTATGAATTCTCTTTTGTTAGAAGGTTAAGTTTAGACCTATAATGAATTGGCGCGGCATACCGTAAGCACCGAAGTCGGTACCCATGTTACGGTCGTTAGAGATACCACCGTCTCTATCTGTACGAACCTGTGGATCCAAACCTGAGTAACCCGTAATCGTAAATACGTTGGCTACTTGACCATAAATACGGATCTTTTCAAATTTGATCTTATCTAAGATCTTTTTTGGAAGCGTGTATCCTAAAGTCAGTGTTTGCATACGTAAGAAAGAGCCATCTTCTATATAACCGGAGTTAGATTGGTTGGCAGCGATATCGCTCTCACCGCCGGTTGTAGCCCATAATGGATAGATACCATCTGGATTGGTTTGAGGATGCCAAGAATTATCGCGGCGATCTTTTGAGTAAGCCGATTGCAAAGAACCGAAATGCGTATAATATTTATACATTGCGAACAAATCGTTGCCTACGGAGAAGTATAGATAAGTACTCAAATCGAATCCTCTCCAGCCTAAGCTTAGATTAACACCTCCAGTCAAGTCCGGATGCGGATTACCGATAAATGTGCGATCGTTTGCGTCAATCTTTCCATTGTTGTCTACATCCTTGATTTTATACTGGCCTACAAAATCAGATGCGACCATTTGTTTTACGTCGCTTACACCATATGGCAATACAACACCACCAGCGTCGTTCTTGTAGTTATGTACGTCCTCTTCGCTCTTATAAATTCCATCTAACTGATAACCGTGGAACATACCGATGGCGTGCCCTTTCATCATTACATTCATGTTGGCGATACGAGTTCCTGTAAAGATACCGGCCTCTGTTCCGATCTCGGTCAGTTTATTTTTGTAGTGAGATAAGTTAACACCTACAGAGTAGTCGAACTCGCCGACTTTGTCCCTCCAGCTCAAGTTTAAATCTACACCATTGTTCTGCATATCACCGATATTAATGTTCGGCTTTGTCATATTACCCGCTAATGCGGACCAGTTTGCGTCGATTAACATATCAGAGGTCTTTTTGGTATACCAGTCGAAGTTCATGCTTAAGCGTTGATCTAGGGCTGTTACATCTAAACCTATATTTAACATCTTAGAAGTTTCCCATTTCGCTTCTATATCTCCTAGGTTCGTTACTCCGAAACCTTGGTATACTTCTGTATCGGAACCATTAATACTATATAAATATTTGTTACCCGTACCGTATTGGAACGCCCAGTTGTATGGGTCGATATTAGAGTTACCTGTTGTACCATAACCCGCACGGATCTTTAAGTCATCTAGCCAAGTACGGGTTTTCTCCATGAATTTCTCGTCAGACATACGCCAGCCTAAAGAGATAGAAGGGAACGTTCCCCAGCGATTCTTTTCGGAAAAACGTGAGGAAGCATCCCGACGGACAGTCACAGTTGCCAAATATTTGCCTTGATAAGAGTAGTCGGCACGTCCAAAGAAACCAAACATGGTTGTAGTATTGTTTCTTCTTCCGTCTGTACCCATATTAGCGGTAGAGCCATTTTCAATTGTCCATGTGTTTGGATTATCTTCATACGGATAGTCGATACGGTTGGCTTGTATCCAACGGCCTAACCCTTCACGGAGTGCCTCTGTACCTAACACAACGCCGATCGTATGATCTTCATTGATAGTCTTATTGTAAGTCACCGTATTAGTCCATTGATAGCCTAAGCGATAATCCGCACGTTCAGTGAAGCTATTGTTATTTGCTCCTTCCTTGTTAGTCATGATGGTACGTTTACTCATCCAATAGTCCCAGCTTCCCATCAATGTGGCACTGAACTGTGTGCGGAACTTCAAGTCTTCACCGATGGATTCCAACGGTTTTACTTCCGCGAAGATAGCGGACTGCGCACGTAAGAAACGACGGCGGTTGTCTTTTTCGTTGTTTACAGTTTGAACAGCGGTATTCGCACGTCCACCTTCCGGGGCCTGTGAACCGGCATAGTCGCCACCAATATTGTAAATAGGAACCCAAGGTTGGATAGAGAAGGTTTTACCAAAAGTGTTATCATCACCTTGACGACCACGTTCACCAGAGTTCTCGATTACTGCGATATTCGTGTTTTGTCCGATCGAGAAGTATTTATTCGGCATGAAATTGGTATTTACACGCAAAGAATAACGACGGAACCACGATTCTTTGATCGTACCTTCGCGGTTCATATAACCTAAGGAAGTTGCGTAAGTTGCTTTTTCTCCACCACCGGAAACAGATACTTGATGGTCTTGGACTTTTCCTGTTTGTACTACTTCGTCATACCAGTTTGTTCCTTTACGGGCTTCTTCTTCTGAATAACCATCTTCCAGCATTTGATAATATGCGGAACGGGACCAAGAGTTAGATCCATTATCTTTATAGGAAGCGACCCAACCGTCAATACTTCCGAACTGAGCGATCACTTGATCCTTAGATAACCCCGACGGTTTGATTGCGTATGGCATTGTCAAGTGACCGCTTCCGTCAGCGCCGATAGAACCGAACTGGGCATGGGTCGCTGTTTTACCGCGGAACTGAAGCAAGTTACGTTGACCTAATTCTTGGAATTCCATTGCTTCCCAAGCATCCATTAAATCGTAACCGCTATTAGCCATTTTAGCTACGCCGAAATAACCGTTGTAAGATACTTTTACACGATCATCCTTTTTACCCTGTTTCGTTGTGATAATGATAACACCATTTGCTCCTTTCGCACCGTAGATGGCAGAAGCGGCAGCATCCTTTAATATCTGCATAGACTCGATATCATTCGGATTCACTGCATCAATATCCACTCCGGAAACACCATCAACGATCACCAATGGATCGGAACCATTTACGGAGCCGACACCACGGATACGAATCGTTGTTTCACCCAACGGACCACCACCAGCCTGTACGAATACACCAGCAGCCTTACCTTGCAAAGCCTCTGCGAAGTTAGAAACAGGAGTCTCTTTCAACTCATCGGTAGCGACAACAGCCACAGCTCCGGTAATATCCTTCTTAGCCTGTGTGCTATAGCCTGTAACTACAACTTCGTCCAATGCCTGTGAGTCTTCAACCAGCGTGATCTTGATGTTCGTTTGATTGCTTTTCAAAATGACTTCTTGGGTAACGTATCCGATATACGATACTACTAGAACTGCGTTTGCAGGCACATTCTCAATAATAGCCCGTCCGTCCATATCGGAAATATTTCCGATAGTAGTCCCTTTTACGACTACGTTAGCTCCAACGATAGGACCAGATTTATCCACGATGTGGCAGTTAACCTGTCGTCCATCTTGCTGGACACTCATAAATCCCGTACTAGGTGTAGGATACAGATGATCCGTTTCTGTTGCGAAGGCCGTTCCGGCTCCGTACAGAAGAAAAGAAGCTCCTAAGACTAATGGCTTCCATGATACAACATTTCTCATACAAAATTAGAATTTAAGGTATAATAAAATAAAAAACACAAACTTTTAACAAAATGAATTCACTACTCTGCCATACCTCTAGGGTATGTTACATCTGTTTACATCTCAAAATAGGCAAACATCACTCTCTTCTTCTCAACTTCATTTGTGTAGCTTTTTCATTATCATGTCTTTAATGATAAAAGCCGCTTCTTGCTTTCTTTCATAATACTAAAAAAACGACTAGTCTAAACGATCATGTACATTAAATAATAGAAGATAAAAATGATTGTTTTAAACGATCGTTTAGATCTTGCGTTTTTAAAGAAGGAAAACGAGAGGTTCGTTTACGGAATCGGTTGTTTCGTAAAGGATAGGCTATCCTATTGATAAGAAAGCGAATAAGGGATGAAAAAAATAGCTCGGAAGGGTTGCAGAAGTCAAAGAAACGCGTACCTTTGCAAATGACTGATTAAAACGATCGTTTATACTAGCCGTTTCTATACTACACAAACATTTGTTTATCAAACAGACTTCATCATTTCAAAAATATTTAATGTACACACGTACCTTAATATATGTAAGGTTAACCCGAATTACATTTACCATAACAAATCCAAGGCTCATTTCATAAAAAACACATTGCGTAATACAATTTAAATTCCTATTTTTACGAAAATAATCTAACAAGAATAAATATTTGGTTATAAAATCAGATATATAAACCGGATATACTATGCAAAGAACCAATAAACAAACCGTCGAAACAGACAAGTACGCCCCTTTATCGGACTATTCCTCATCGATCAAACACATATTGATCCCATTACCCGGATTCGAGAATTATCACCAAACCGGTACTGAGAATATCGAGGACAAAAATTTCATAGGAAGAAAAACCATCATCGCCAAACTGAAAAGCTGGATCATCAATAGCCGGACTTACACCGGAGCTTACTTGATAACAGGCTACAGGGGTATGGGAAAATCGAGCTTCGTCGGTAAGGTTTTATACGACTTATCACACGAGTCCAAAAGAATACCCAATATCATACATTTTATCACCAAGATACTGCTCATGACCTTAGCCGGCTATATCTGTTTTGCCTTAAAGCAAGATCTTGATATCAATCGATGGCTGGTGTCGGGGGTAATAACTTGCATAATAGGTATCCTTATCGTAGCAAAAATCCGAACGATCGCTAAAAAGGAAATAAATCTGCATTCTTTTCTACAATACATAAAAGGTCTTTCGATAAAGCGAAATAAAATACAATATATACCTGTAAGGATCAATATCGGAAATGAGATTCTTCATGATAAGGAGATCTTGAATCTTATTTGCAAAAGCGTATCCGAGAAGTTCTCGGCCTACGTCAAAGACACGTCCTTACATCTAACGCACTCGTACACCGCGCTGATCCTCGAGCTGGTTACCGTATGCGCCATCTTCAAGTATGTTCACTTCTTCCAGATCGAGCAATCTACCTATGATAAGCTCAATGGCATTATACGGTCCCTCAATGAGATGATCCTATTCGTGTGGAGCAATTATCTACTCGGCCCGGTCATCGCATTCCTCGTCATATACTTCATCATAATATGTACGGACAAGATCGTATGGAAGGTCATAGAGAAGCTCCATATCCTCCCTTATTCCACGTTCAGCAACATACAAGATCGGCTGGAGTTGTTGTGCGAGCGATGCGTAGCGGGAGTCAGCGAGGACTACTCGCTCATCGCCCAGCATTTTCCACTCAACCCTTTCCGGAAAAAGATCTATCCGATCGCTTCCGTTCGGGAAATCGAGCAATCTCTCATTGGCATATTCGAGGATATACAACACTTACGAGGCGCAAAACTCCGCTTCATCATCATCTTCGACGAGCTGGACAAGGTAGACATGAAAGAACCGGACAGCGGTAACGAGAATGAGGAACCTATCTACGATCCCTCTACAAGCGGATTTTCGGGAACCATGAATTCACGCAAACGAAAAGAGGCACTCATGAGAACCTTGGGAGACATGAAATATTTTCTCTCCACGGTAAAAGCCAAGTTCATCTTTATAGCCGGACGGGAATTGTACGATGCCTACCTGACCGATGTCTCCGACAGGGAATTCTCGATCAGCAGTGTCTTCGACGGAATCATAAATGTCAATAGCTTTCTCAAACCTCCCTCCCATACCCAAGACATCACGGCCATGACCGAGGAATATCTTTGCGAGCGCCTTTTCCCCCAGAGTGTCGATCGTAAGGTATATCCAAGAAACTTGAAATCGTATTACAAATACGAAGTCGAACAGCTGGGTCTTGACAAGGAAGATACACCGGAGAAAGAGAAGAAAAGAAAACGCACGATCCGCAATATCTCCTTACTCTACCAATACTCCATGTATCTGACCCACATCAGCAACGGATCACCGAAAAAGATTGCCATCTTCCTTGAGAAAGACATCCGTTCCCGAGATTTTCTTATCGCCTCGAAGTTATACACCTTAGAGGAAGAGGATTGCGATTTCTACCTCTCCTTCGGTGTCAAGGATATACAGCGCATTGGTTTCATGTATTACATCGCTAGTCCAATCGTACAAGCGATGATCAACAAGGCGAAGATTTATGAGGATAAGTTGTTAGTATCCACCTCATTCATGATCAATCACATCTATAAGTATCACAATAACGGATTCTCATGGCGCAACCTTGAACATATCCCCGAGCTACTGGAGATCAATAAGACACCAGAGTTGAGGGATTTCGTCGGTTCCATCATCTCATTCCTGCGACAGACACATTTGGAAGGTATAACCTCCGGGCTCTACCTATTCAAGTTTCCCCTGAAATTATCCGAGGAGATCTCATTCCTAAGCAAACGTTCCGAGACGATCTCGGCGATCTTTCATTTCTCTCGGGATGAATCGCTGCCTACTAAAAGACATTACATCAACCTACTGAAATATTACACCAGCAAGATCAACACGACCAACGAGCAGGATTTGCATACGCTTGCGAGCATCCATCATATATTGGCAGACATTTATCTGGCGGACGAGGATTACTCGCAGGCCATATTCGAGTATCAGACAGGCCTGCAACTATTATCCGGACAGCTATCCGGCAAAACATACGACGAGGACTCGCATTGGGTTTCCTACATGCTGTTCTATGCACGCAATATGCTAAAACTAGGCCTGACCTACGAGAAAAGGAAGACCTTCGACTCCGCGTACCTGGCCTATAGCGAGCTGACGAATACCTTGGTAGGCTATCGCTTGTTCGACGAGGATGAATGGGGCCTGCGCTACGATATTAATGAGAAAAACTTCCAGCTCGAGAAAGACGCGATCCTATACCCCATCTCTACCCCATCTTATATGAGACCTGACACGGGAAGGCAAATCATCCCGGCGAAATGGGACGGCAAGTACCGGGAATACGCATTCCAAGGCGATCATATCCGATCTGAGTTCGCACGCCTGCTCACACCGGAGAAAAGCTCGGTCATCATGCGAATGTCGTTCTTCAACGATATCCGGCTAGCTTATCTTCCCGCGCTCGCCAAGCTATTCGTGCTGGAAAAGATCGGGATGGAAGGTATCACGCAAAGCAATCTCGATATCATCGAGGCCGAATACTTTTACCTCCATGTGCCGACAGATGACTCGGAGAAAGTGATGGCCTCCACCGACTTCTTCCAGAAACTGGGAGATATCATGTATTATAAGAACGGGCTGCTCAGCGAGGAGACAAACAACATCTTCCAGTCCTTGTACTTCTGGGGGTACGACCTGAAGAGACTGATCGACGGTATCTGCCTGAAAGATGATAACGGAACCGGCAAGAGCAGGGGCGAAAACACGTATCATCAGAACCGGGGAATATTAGAGAAGTGGTTCACATCCAATAAGGACTATCAAAGGCAAACAGAGCTAACGAATATAGCGACTTTGAAAGAATACCTGAAAATCAGAATACACGCCAAATTAAGCTACACAATTTCTGATGAAGAATGGAATAAGTTGCTAGGCTACGACAACTTCCCCATAGACATGAAAAAGCCCGTGCTATGCATGAAACATCGAGAAGCGATGCTGGCAAAAGGGAAGCGACTTCCTTGCTACGCCTGCAAGTATTACAGCAAAAGCCTGAATTCGGCGATGACTCGAATCTTACGGGTACCCGACGAATATCCAGACCTACTAGACCCAAAAGAACTCAAGGAAAAGTCCACTTGCGCCCGGCTATTCTACCATTTGCAACAAAATAGGGAGCAGATAAAAGGACTCAACGAGAGTTACCTGCTGCTTATCGCCAACACACTGAAAGGTCTGGGGAACGTATTGATGAGCTGCTCTGACGACTCTCATCTTTTCCGCGATAATTTCTTGGATAAGCTTTTTGAAGGGATAAGTACCTTTTATGGCTCAGAAAAAGACAAGGAAAAGACGAATCAAGAAATCTTATCCGATCTGAACACGATCGAGAAAGCGCTGTTATACACCGCCGAAGCCGCCATATTCTTCGACATTGCCGGCAATAAGCATTCCAGTTTCTTGATGCACAAACAAATCATAGAGATATTCAACGCTTACCTCAAGGTACAAATCAAGAAGAAAAGAGAGGAGAGCGACAGTAAAGAACAGGAATTCATCAAGGATTTTATTGGATACCTGCGTAAAATCGAGGAACTGACCAAACAGGCGATCATGCAATTGTATTCGCATTACGAGCACGTGAGCATAGCGGAGATCCAACAGCTCAAGAATTTATTCAACAAGGATGTGTACGAGAACGTAAACCTCAACACCCTGCCTCTATCCCCGGATATAGAGGAGGTTATTTATCGTTTCTATACCCTGAAGATCAAATGTAAAGTAAATTGTATAGACAAGCTGTACGCTTGTACCCTGATGGGGCCTTATAAGCAGATAAGCACGTTGAGCCAAAACGTGGCGAACCTGAGATTCAAGGTGCTATTAAACGAGAAGATAGCGGAGAAGCTCTTTGAGGAATCGATACATTTTGATTATACTCAAAATATTTCCCACAATGAATATATCAACGCGCTTTCCAAGTATTTCAGACAGAGCAGCAAGGTCTTCCTGATAATCAAGGATTATAACATCCAGATCGGAGAGAACAGGGATTTAAATCAAAAGATAGATATAATAAACTATCTGATCTCCGATTCCTTATTTTGCTTATCCAAGATATTCGATTTGATTATCCCGTTAAATAATACGACTTTATTCTCTTATTCTTTCCTTGGGGAGATCAGCGAGGGGTTATTGCAATGGAACTACGCGTTCGAGATCCTCTATTTAGTATACCTGGCCGTAGACCATTCGGATAACGAGCCGGAACGATACCATGGGAAAATATTATTTGAGAGATACAATAAGCAAAAGCCCCCCGAAGATAAGTTATACCGAGATTTCGACCTACTGAAAAACGCGATGGCTAATTTGACCGAAGAGCGGAATCTCTCTTGCAAATTCATGGACTTAGTCCGTAAAAGCGTCAGCCAAGATAGCTTCCAGCACTTGATCAACAACTACCAGATAGAATCGGCCATACGCAACTATAGCCGAGCCGTAGAAATGCATACGGAAGGAAAAGCCTATAAGGAAATGATCCAAACACTCTATTTCCTCGATGACGACCTCAACAATGATACCTATCAACAACACATAAGTATCGAAAGGTACCTCATAAACACGGGATTCATCGAGGAAAAAATCGAGCATTTAAAGATGATATCCAAGTCATCCCCTATTTACGAAATTGATTCATATTTAAAATAATCATATTATGGGAAACAAAAGTATAACAAGCGTAGCAAATGAAGTAACAGTACTCAATCAAAAAATAGATAGCGTTATCTCCGCATTAGATAAGATCAAGCAACAGCTAGAGATCAAGAAGAGCGAAGAAACGACTACCCATAAGAATAAATCTTGTTTGCCCAAACCGGCAACGATGGTTATCTGTATAATAACCTCCGTAATCATGCTATGGATATGCCTATGTGTTTTCGTATACCTCCAAAGCGACATCCAAGACATAGCCTCATCCGCCCCCTACGCTGTCTCCGAAATTAAACACTTAATCATACTCAAATACGTACTATGCCTTCTCCTCTTTATAAGTTTCTGCGGAACCTTATTAGGTGTGTACAAAATATATACCCAACATTCAAATAAGGAAGCGGAACTAAAGGCAAAAGCTGAGCAAGATGACTTAGCTTTCAATAAATTTCTCCTGCAACACATACTAGATTCCGAATATCAGCAAAATACACATACTGATAATCCGAAATAAACCACCATACTACAAAATAAGCCCCGACCAGCGCGTCAGCGCAGCCGGGGCTTGCCTTTTATCCGTTTCCATCCTCACGGAAGTACTTACGGATGAACTTTAATTTATTACTTTAGTATTAATATTAATCCATTCCCGCCTGTTCGCCCTCTCGGGGTACTTGGATAATCCGCACGGGAATGATTTTCGATTTATCTTTTCATTATTCCTTTACATGTCTTATT
>OATK01000731.1_pt1 | contig 26507 bp, 15 predicted proteins | sample 1516611 | NCBI WGS metagenome assembly OATK01 (sample SAMEA2579947, study PRJEB22360) | human gut metagenome | biome: human gut; feature: human-associated habitat; material: faeces | place: Denmark | collected 2008/2010 | reverse complement strand
TACAAAAATATATGTTTTTTGTGTTATTTATCTCTTGACATCACACCGCTGGACTATATTAGGAACAAATACTTTTAATAGTCTTTTTCATCTTTTCAATATCCAAAGGTTTCGCCAAATGAGCGTTCATACCCACGGCAATGCACTTTTCAGCATCTTCCTGGAATGCATTTGCTGTCATAGCTATAATCGGTACTGTTTTTGCATCTGAACGTTCTAATTCCCTGATTTTTCTCGTAGCTGTATATCCATCCATAACAGGCATCATCAGATCCATCAAAATTACATCAAATGTTCCTGCCGGTTTCTCTTTAAATAGTTCCAGTGCCTGCTGTCCATTCTCCGCTCTGGTAATTAACGCTCCGACATCTTCGAGAACTGTCTTTGCTATTTCCGCATTTAGCTCATTATCTTCTACAAGGAGAATTCTTTTCCCTTTTATTGTATGAATTGCAGATGACTCTATGGTATCCTCACTTCCATATACCTCTTCTTTCAATGCTATGTCAAAAGAAAGATCTATCGTAAATTTTGTTCCAATACCCTGTCTGCTTTCTACCTGAATACTTCCACCCATCAGCTCTATCATAGATTTGATAATAGGAAGTCCCAACCCGGTTCCAGACACTTTGTTTTCTGTGGTACTATGTTCTCTGGAAAATTCTTCATAGATATGTGGAAGATATTCTTCACTCATACCAATGCCCGTATCTTCACATGAAAAAATATAGCGTATCTTTGAAGGATTCTCTGATACCGCCTCATGTACTTCTACATAGATTGAATGTCCCTCCGGGGTATACTTTATAGCATTACTGATAATATTCAGCATGATTTCCTGTAACTTTGTCTGATCACAGACAACATAATGATGTCTTACATCTAAAACAGCATGATACTGCAGGTTCTTCTTTCTGACATCCTCTTCAAACACTGTATTTACTCTGTGAAATAATGCATCCATATCTTCAGCTTTTAACTGCAATACCGCAGTACCACTTTCAATCCGGGCCATCTCCAGAACCTGATTGATGATTCTCAGCAAAAGATTACTGGAAGACTGTATCTTTTCCAGATATTCTTTTGCCTTTCTTTCATTTTGCAGATTCTTCTCCAACAAACCGGAAAAACCTACAATTGCATTCATCGGAGTCCGGATATCATGACTCATGTTAAATAAAAATCTTGTTTTTGCCTCATTGGCATTTTTCGCCTGCTCAGCAGATTTTTCCAGTTCTGCTTCATATTGTCTTTCCCTGTGTTTTTTACTGGATATTAAATAAAATACTGTAGCAATCAATAATGAGAATATACAAGAAATGACAATACACATAATCTGGTAAAAACGTGGAATCCATCCCCTTGAAGGTATAATGTCAAAATACCATGTGTTATTTGGCACTGTACATTCTACTGTCAGAATATTATCCGACATATTATCCTGACTCTCTGCTAAAATAATCTTGTCGCTGCTGCCTCTGTCATATGTCCAAATTCTGTAACAGAAATCTGCATCGCTTAAATAATCAAGATTTATCTCTCCAATGAAACGATCCCAGTCAATCACCAGAATCACAAAGCCCCAGAACTCATCCTGTTCTGAATTATTGTCCTGATAAACCGGATTAAAAAGCAATGCTCCTGTTCCTCCCTGCTTTAACTGGTATGGTCCTCCAAGCGTATATTTCCCGCTATCCCTTGCCAGAATTGCATCCTTTTTCCGTTCATGTTCCTGCAGCATATCCAGTCCAAAAGCCCCCTCATTTCCCTGTTTCGGATAAATGTCTGTAACAATCCCTTCAGGTGCCAGTTCAAATGCCTTTATCACTCCATCTTCATTAGGAATCTTTTCTGCCAGTTCAGAAAATGTATTCTCATCCAGATTCTCTCCTGCACTGATATAATTTCCCAAAAGAGCAGAGAGCATGCTATACTGATCCAGTCTTGCCCTGACTCTTTTCTCAGTAATCTGCGCCATATATTTTCCGGTTGTCTTTTCATCCTTTTCCAAATTATGAAGCAGAAAAACGCCAACAATCAATGCTGTCAGAAAAGCAATCAATCCAACAATATAGCAATGTACTTTTATTTTTTTATATAGTTCGCTGTCCTTTTTCATTCTGCTATCCCTCTGTTATTCTCTTCTCGGTCACTGACATATCTGCTTACCAGCACAGAATTTTCGGATTGTATCCATCAGTTCCTGTACATTTAAAGGTTTTGACAGGTGCGCATCCATCCCTGCCTCCATCGTCTTTCTTTTATCTTCAGCAAAAGCATTGGCTGTTATGGCAATGATTGGAATCATTTCTGCATCTTTCTTTCCACTGCCACGAATCGCCCTGGCTGCCTGATATCCGTCCATCACAGGCATCATGATATCCATTAGAACCGCATCGTAATATCCTTCCGGCATTTTTAGGAAACATTCCACTGCCTGCTGTCCATCTTCCGCCTCTGTGACGGAAATACCCTCATCTTTCAGAAGGAATGCCGCAATTTCCCTGTTGAGCTCGTTATCCTCTGCCAATAGAATACGGCACCCGGACAGATTTTCCTTTGGTAATTCAGACATTTCCTGTACAACTGCAGGTTCTTCTGCTATTTCAAAAGGTATGACCACATGTATGGTAGTGCCCTGATTTTCCACACTGTCAATCTGAATGGTTCCGCCCATGCGATCAAGCAGTTCCTTTACAATCGCCATGCCTAGTCCGGTACCTTTATACTGCGATCTTGCTCCCTGATCAGCCTGAACAAATGGATGAAATATATTCTTCAGAAAATCCTCTGACATTCCGATTCCCGTATCTTTTATAGTCACATCTACCAGCACTCTTTCATCGGATTCTTTCTCTTCTTTCAAGAAGCAATCCACTGAGCCATTTTTACGGTTGTATTTAATACTGTTTGTAATCAGATTTAAAAATATCTGTTTTACATGCAGGGGGCTTCCGGTAAGATTCGGATATGGAATCGAATAAGGATCATCCATAAAATGAATCGTAATACACTCTTTATCTGCCCTCATCTGTGCAATGGTTTCCACCTCATGAAGCAGATCCGGCAGATAAAAATCTTCTTTCGGAATTTTTGTTTCTTCATTTTCCAGTTTACTCATTTCCAGTGTGTCATTGATCAGCGACAACAGATGGTCTGCCGCTACTCTTGCCTTAAGACGGCTGGAATCCACCAGTGTTCTGTCCTCCGGGTGCTTCATGCAGATATCCATAAGCCCGATAATTCCATTCAATGGTGTCCGCATATCATGGGACATTCTGGAAAGGAAATCTGATTTACTCTGGTTTGCTTTTTTCTCGCTCTCCAGGGCAATAGTTTTTTCCACCAGTTCATTTTGGTCCAGAATCAGATTCCAGTGTTCGATCATTCCATCCGGTTTGCGGATTTTGTGTCCCCTGTCCTCAATATATTTCCAGGATCCATTTTTGCATTTCATTCGATATGTGATTTCATAATGATCCGCTTTACTATACTGCTCCAATGCCTGTGCAATTCCCTGTTCCAGATCGTCCGGATGCGCCAGGTCAACAATCGTCCCTCCAGAAGCTTCCATCAATTCCTCCGGAGTATCATATCCCAGCATCTGTGCAAAATGCTCTGAGACATACTTAAAAGAATATTCCGGATCATCATTGCTGATTTTCACACCACCCGGCAGTGCAGATGTGATCATGTCCAGCTGATTCTTAAGTTCCTGGTTTACTTTTTGCAAAGAATCTTTATAAAAACGCTCTTTCTGTACGATCTCATCTATACTTCGGAAACCAAGGAACGCAAAATGGCTGCCTTCCTCGTACTCTTTTACAATATGTGCCTGAAAACAGGACAAACCTGCTGCATTTGGTGACGTCTCAAAAGAAAAATGATATTCGTCTTCTGTTTCAAAATGCTTTTTAATCACATTACTGTCCAGTTCCCGACGCATTACGTCACGAAATTCCGGAAGTGCAAATGCAGAAGCATAGGCATCCACATAATCTGAAAATGCTTTGAACTCTTCATGTTTCTGGGCATGATTTGTCTCCTGATTAAATACAAACTCATACTCATCCGTATCCAGATTCAAAACAAAAGCTGTCGTATAATCACGGCTCAATCCTGACAAAATCCTGTTCTTTTTTATCAGTTCCTGCTTATAAGTAATTTCAACCTGTTTTTCTTTATCAATCTGCCGGACAACATACAGAACATTTGTAACCTTACCAGATGGGTTCCGTTTTTTTACAATAAATCTTGCCAGATGCCAGGATCCACTTTGTGCCCGGTATTCGACCGCAATACTTTCCGTGTCTTTCAGCCTGTCAGCCAGAGTCGATGTATCAAGGAACTTTTTCATCATTTCCTGATGCTCCCCATCAACAATTGTATTGATAGCATGCTGGAAAGCTTCTTCCGTTTTTCCATGCTTGCCTGTAAGTTTATGCATCTCGTTGCCGGCAGATATTTCTTCATAAGTTCCTGTTTCCAGATTCATTCGGTAGATCAGCCAGTATAATTTACTGATGGAATCAATGATTTCTCCATTCAGATTTGCAGTTTCCAGTGCATCCTCAAGTGCCTTCATCATTCTCAGGTTTTCACGGACACTTCCCATATGGCACCCCACATCAGATAACAGATTCATGGACACCATATTCTGATTCAGATCCGGGTTATCCAATCCAATGAAGCCTATAAATTTATGATTTGTATAAATCGGCACAGCAATCAGAGCATGAATATTCTGAGGCTTTAAAATTTCATATTCCTGTGGGGTTTCTTCTGCTATTTCTTCCAGGTCATAAATGATGATATTTTTCTTCTGGATAAATGTTTCCACCCAGTTCTGCATCAGGCAGACGGGAACTTTCTGCAGATTCTGTATCTGCGGTTCGATTCCCGAGGCACACCATTCAAATGTATTTTTAAAACTTTCTTTTTTTTCTGAACTCCATTCAAAAATATACGCTCTGTCTGCTGCTGTGTATTTTCCAACGCTCTTCAGTATAGATAGCGTAATGTCATCCAGTTGTTTTTCATTCTCTGCCTGACTCATGGAAGAAATCTTATGAAGGATTTCATCCATGTAATACAATTTACTTTTTTTATCATCTCTGTATTCTTCCATATCACTTTTCCCCAGTTCATAATTATTAGCCGCCTGTCTTCTTGCTACTTACGTATGCTCCAATTGGGAAACAACAACTTCTTTTGCTTCCTGTTCGATATCTGCCCAGTCATATGCCGTCAAAATAATAATGCCTGTTTTAACTGTAGATAACTCTGGTCTTCAAGGAACTTTAATGTAAATCTCTGAATCAGTGCTTCGCTGTGAAGGCGTTCCAAAACAGCCTCATAGTTTCCTCCGATAGCTTTATAGCACTCCTGCATTGTCATCTTTTAGCCCTCCTGTCAATTGTATTCCACTAATTCATGAACCTCTGCTAATCATTATGAACATACCTTAAAATCGTTTTTATAACTTCCTCAATCACAATCGGCTTTGACAAATGTGCATTCATTCCTGCATCCAGTGATGCCTGAACATCTTCAGCAAATGAATTGGCTGTCATTGCTATAATAGGAATGTTTTTTCCATCCGGTCTGTCATTCATCGCCCTGATTGCTTTTGCCGCTTCATAACCCTTCATTTCAGGCATCATGATATCCATCAGGATTACATCAAATGTGCCTTCCGGATGATTTCTGAAAATCTCAACAGCATTCTTTCCATCTACAGCTCTTTCTACATTCATTCCAAACTCTTCCAGCTGCACGATCGCAATTTCTGCATTCAGCTCATTATCCTCTGCAAGAAGGACTTTCACACCTGTAAGATTTACCTTTTCAGAAAAACCTGTGTCTGAATTATTACATTCCTTATCTGTAATTTCCAGAGGAATATCCACAGTAAAAGTGGTTCCCTCATGCTTTTTGCTTTGCACGGAAATGGTTCCACCCATCATATCTACATACTTCTTTACGATAGCCATCCCCAGTCCAGCTCCATGGTACTGCGTTCTCACATCGGAATCTTCCTGTGCAAATTTCTCAAAAACTTCTTTTGTAAATTTCTCACTCATGCCAATACCAGTATCCGAAATGCGATAATGCATATTTATATATCCATCCCCGCCCTTTTCCTGACACCGGGCTTCAAATGTAATCGTCCCTCCATCCGGAGTGAACTTCACGGCATTGCTCAAAATATTAACCAGCACATCTCGCAGACGTACAGGATCCACAAGTACATTTGGGATCTTTGCTTCTTCACGCTGGATCTTAAAGCTGATATCCTTGTTCGTAAGAAAGCCTTTTATAATATCCAGTGCAGAATCTGTGATACTTTTCAAATCTGCCGGTACCGGATTGTATTTCACTTTTCCACTTTCCACGCGAGTCATATCTAATACATCATTGATCAGCGACAGTAAATACTCTGAACTTTCATCAATCTTTTCCAGACAATTTTTCACTTCGTCTGACGGATTATTTTTCATTGCAATATCGGTAAATCCCATGATTGCATTCATCGGTGTTCTCATATCATGGGACATATGTGACAGAAATGCTGTTTTTGCCTTGTTTGCAGCCTGCGCATACTCTGCCAGTTCCGCCATTTTCTCAGCCTTCTCCTGGGCTGCCTTCTGAGCTTTTTTTCTTGCACTGAGACGCGTTGCTATCACAGCCATAGTAGTCAGCAGCCATCCGAAAATAAGAAGGACCCAAACAGTAACAACAGGATGTAGACGGATCCAGTCAACCAATGTCAGCTCTTCTGCTTTGCATGTGGTATACCGTGCTGCTAGATCTTCGACAAGATTTTGGGGCATGGCATACATTGCTTTCGTCAGAATACCAGCCAGCGCATGGTTCTCTGTTGACGAAACTACCATGCGGTAGGTGAATGTAGGCTGTTCCAGCAGCGTATATGTCATGGTACCCGTAGTGTCACTATTCACAAACGCCTGTGCCATGTAATAGTAGACGAAGGCAGCATCGGCTTTACCCTTACAGACAGCTTCCATCATTTTCTGCCGGGTACTGCACATCAGCTTTTTTGCACCGGGTGCCATTGCATCTGCAATTGAATTTGATGCTGTCTGATCAACCGTAGTAACAACATTGATTTCTCCATCAAAGTCACGCCGTGTCACCCTTGCCAGCTGCATTGTAATGAAAGGTGCAGTAATCCCCCATTTTTTCGTCTCAGCATAGTTATCTGTTTCCAGGCGTGCATCGATACTTATATCTGTGGCTTCCTTATTTTTCTGATAAGCAATATACTCATCTCTGGTGGCAGGTGTAAGAAACTCATAGGAAATCCCGGCATAGTCTGCAATTTTCCGGAAGTAATCCGGGATAATCCCCTTCATCTCACCATTTTCATTATAAGAATATGGATAACGGGACGGATCACACAGAACATGAAGCGGGTTGTCTTTGGAATATTGTGCAATAATACTTTTTTCTTGCTCCGTATATTCCAGATTCTTAGTTCCTATGCTTTCATAATTTTTATTGTAAAGCGTCGTTTTCCAGTCACCCTCAACCGCATTCATCTGATCGATCGCATAATTGATCTCATTCAGCAATTCTGTATTGCCCTTTTTAACAATGACATAGAAATCGCTGCTGCCAAATTTATCCACGATTCGCTCATTGTTTGTTTTTCTCAGAGAACTGGTAACAATCGCATCAACTTTTTCGCTCTGAAGGGCTTCATCCATTTCTGTGGTCGTATCAAAATAAGATGGAACATATGTAAATCCTTTGTCGTCTGCAAAATCCGCAAACTCTTCATTCCGGGTGTTTCCGTTCAAAAGCGCCACACGCATACCGTTGTAAGTGCTGTAATTGCCGTCCACAATCGTGCTGTTGTCACTGCGGACGGTCAGCATCCCATAATTGGTTCCGATCGGACGTGAAAAATCAAACTTTTCTTCTCTGTCCGGTGTTTTGCGGGCAGATGTTACCATGTCGATCTCGCCATCTTCAAGCATCTGCTGCATATCATCCCAGCTCTGATCGTATCCGACATATTCGTAATCTACATCCCAATAACGAGCCATCAACCGAAGGAAATCATAGCCATAACCGCTGCGGTTCCCCTCTTCATCCATCATATGGTATCCATCCATGGCAAAGAAACCGACTTTGACAGTTTCATGCTGCGAACTGTCCTCGGCTGCATATGCAGTCTGGGGAGAAAATATCATACACACGCATACAAAAACCAGTAACACTGCCACATATTTCTTTGCTCTCGAAATCATATTAAATCTCCTGTCTGTCTATCTGTCAAATATATTTCTCTATACATCTTCCTGTCAACCTCCTGATTTCATAAAATTGCACTGCCGCATCAAATCCATTTATCACTCTTCAATAACCTGCACTTCGGTGCCCCCGCCGGATTTTATGCTTCTGATTGTCTTTTCCAGTACCTTCATCTCAACTGGTTTTGAAACATGAGCATTCATACCGGTTGCCAGAGAATGCTGAATATCCTCTGAGAATGCATTGGCGGTCATGGCAATGATCGGAATCTTACGGGTAAAAGTATCAAAGATTTTATCTTTGAAATCTGCTGACATTCCTATTCCATTATCCCTGACTAAGAAACGGTACTTTGCATAGACGGATGAATTTGTTTCACATTCTTCTACCAGAAACTGAATTTCTCCACCTTCCTGCGTGTACTTCACTGCATTAGAAAGCAGGTTGCTGAAAATCTGCATCAGGTGAAGCTGATCCCCGTTCACCCACTCATGTCGGATATTTTTCTTTGTTGTAAGAGTCTGTTTCTTTTCATCTATCTGTGAATGAAATAGATTATTGATTTCCTGTATAAAATTCAGAATAGAGAAATCATCGTATTTAAAAACTGTTTTTCCTGCCTCAATTTTGCTCATATCCAGAATATCATTAATAATCCCTAACAGATGCTGGGATGAAATATCTATTTTATCTGCATACTCTATTACTTTATCTTTATTTCCTGCATCATGTCTTATTAATGACGTCATACCAATAACTGCATTCATAGGAGTACGTATATCATGTGACATATTAAACAGAAAATTAGATTTTTCAACACTGGCTGTTTTCGCCTGCTCCAATGCTTTCTGCAGTTTTTTATTTAATTCCGCTACTGTTTTTTCCGATTCCTGTGTCCTGTGCAGTAACATAATCATAAAAACAAATCCAGTTAAAAGCAAAACAATCAGTAAACCGTAGCCCCATAGTCTATATAACTTTTCATTGCTATTCCAGCCTCATTTCCGTCTTCCGGATAAATCTCAGTCACTACGCCGTCTGGTGCAATCTGAATACTCTGGATATAATCTGCCATCATATTCTCCTCAACTTTCGAGAACATGGAAATTTTTCCATTTTCACTAATAACAATCTGTTCAAAAATATTTGTAATATCAATTCCCCTCACGATATCAGCCTTCATATGATCTGCATACGTTACTGCGTTTAATTCAGCTCTTGACCTTATCAAATCCCTTTGACTGCTATCCGCACGAATGCCTATATTCACCAGAACAACCAAACCGATCATCAATACAAATACCGGAATCCATAACTCTTTTTTTATCCTAAATGTATTTTTTCGTTCCTGTGCTGACTTAATTTTCTTCCACATAACCGATTTCCTTTATACCTGCGTTTTTATCTGCTTCATTTTTATATTTTAGCAGCCACCAATTATTGCCTGTTTTAGTTTCTTTTTAATCTCCAAAAATGAAAAAAGCATTGTCATTGCAGACAATGCATCTTTAACGTGGCAACTGGCTACCATTTTACAGGCCCTATAGCTTTGCGTCGCAGACTTTCATCTGTTTTGCCGTTTTTCTTATTATCGCTTTTAAACATATGAAAAAAAACTGATTTTATTATACTCTAATGCTCGACTATGTACAAGAAAAACATTACCGTTTTAACGCCTAAAAGCAAAAAAAGAACAGCCGATACATATACTCGAACTGTTCTTCTACTTCTGAAGTCCACGCAGCATTGACATCACTGTTTCCTGCTCATTTGTACTCAGATCGTTCCATATCTTTAAAACTTCTTTCTGCTCTTCTGTCAGATTCTCTGAATTACCTTCCTGAAAAAACTGTGATAATGTCACGCCTAATGCTGTACATATTTTTTCAAGTGTGATCAGCGACGGCAGGTTTTCCTGCGCCATGATTCTTCCCAGCTATTGAAGATGAAAATAAAAGACAAGAAGAACTGGATAAGCTGAACGCTACCCAAGAAGAATGGAAACTGCGTGCTATGGGAACTACGATAGGTTGTCATACCATCGTTAAGAAGGGCACTGAAGGTAATTCCATCAAGACATATGATCTGACATGATTTTTGCAAAAGAAAAAGAGCCCTTATGAGCTCTGAGTTCTGAGTTCTGAGTTCTTGGTGGTCTGGGTGGGAGTCTGCTTAGTATGTTAAACCGTGCAACCATTACACTTCACCATCGCATACTCCCAGACCAAATATTAATATATATTCTTTTCTCATCGAATCAAGTCCTTTCTTGCAAATATGTTTGACTGCATCATAAATCAATCCAGAAACTAGGCAATTCGACAATGCTCCCAATATTGGTTTGATGGTGTTTGGAATCGAACCAAATCCTGTTACTAACTATGTTATATTTATAGTATAACATAGTTTTAAAAATTGTCAATTTTCATATTTTGTTATCATTCTATTATCACAAGCGGTTGTCAGGACACTCTCCCGGCAACCGTTTTTCTATACTGTTCGTTATTCTTTTCCGCCCTTATATATATTTCCAGGCAAAAGAAAAACCCGTAGAACCGAAGTTCTACGGGTATCTTACGTTTGAACACAACGTTATCTTGCGATAACAAATCTATATTCAGATTGTATTACTCGATGATTGTAGCAACACGTCCTGATCCTACAGTACGTCCACCTTCACGGATAGCGAAAGTAAGACCCTGGCTCATAGCGATTGGGTGGATCAGTTCGATTGTCATTTCGATGTTATCTCCAGGCATACACATTTCTGTTCCTTCTGGAAGGTTGCAAACACCTGTTACGTCTGTTGTTCTGAAGTAGAACTGTGGACGATAGTTGTTGAAGAATGGAGTATGACGTCCACCTTCATCTTTTGTTAAAACGTATACCTGAGCTGTGAATTTTGTATGACATGTGATTGAACCTGGCTGGCAAAGAACCTGTCCTCTTTCGATTTCGTCTCTCTGAACACCACGTAATAATGCACCAATGTTATCTCCAGCCTGAGCTTCGTCTAACAGTTTACGGAACATTTCTACACCAGTTACAACAACTTTTCTTGTTTCTTCTTTGATACCAACGATTTCAACTTCGTCAGATACGTGAAGAACACCACTTTCTACTCTACCAGTTGCTACTGTACCACGTCCTGTGATAGAGAATACGTCTTCGACTGGCATTAAGAAAGGTTTGTCTGTGTCACGCTGTGGATCTGGAATGTAGCTGTCAACAGCATCCATTAATTCCATGATCTTATCTCCCCATTCTCCGTTAGGATCTTCAAGAGCTTTTAAAGCAGATCCCTGGATTACAGGAATGTCATCTCCTGGGAATTCGTATTCATTTAATAATTCACGAATTTCCATTTCTACTAATTCTAATAATTCTTCATCGTCAACCATGTCACATTTGTTCATGAATACTACGATGTAAGGAACACCTACCTGACGAGATAACAGGATATGTTCTTTTGTCTGAGCCATTACACCATCAGTTGCAGCTACTACTAAGATAGCTCCGTCCATCTGAGCAGCACCAGTGATCATGTTCTTTACATAATCGGCATGGCCTGGGCAGTCTACGTGAGCGTAGTGACGTTTTTCTGTTTCATACTCAACGTGAGCTGTAGAGATTGTGATTCCACGTTCTCTTTCTTCTGGAGCTTTATCGATATTTTCAAAATCTACTGCTGCGTTTCCTGCTACACGTGCAGAAAGAGTTTTTGTGATTGCAGCTGTTAAAGTAGTTTTACCGTGGTCTACGTGTCCGATAGTACCAATGTTGCAATGAGGTTTGCTTCTCTCAAACTTTTCTTTAGCCATTTTAAATGTCCTCCTTATTAGGCCCGTTGGGGCAATTACAATAATGATCTCTAAACTTCAAAATATAGTGCCCCGGCTAAGGGCTGTCCTAAATTTGATTATATTTCATTTAAACAAATATTTCAAGACTATTTTGACAAAATAGCCCCGAAATATTTATATATTAATTTTTCTTACTTATCAGCAAGTACTTTTTCCTGTACGTTCTTTGGTACTGGTTCGTATTTTTCAAAGAACATAGAGTAGTTACCACGTCCCTGAGTTCTAGAACGTAAATCTGTAGAATATCCGAACATTTCAGATAATGGAACGAATGCACGAACCATCTTACCGCTCGCGATATCATCCATACCTTCGATACGTCCACGACGAGAGTTGATATCACCGATAACGTCTCCCATGTATTCTTCAGGCATTGTAACTTCGACTCTCATGATTGGCTCAAGCAGGATAGCTCCGGCTTTCTGCATAGCCTCTTTAAATGCCATAGATCCGGCAATGTGGAAGGCCATTTCACTAGAATCGACATCATGGTAAGATCCATCATATACTGTAGCTTTCACACCAAGTACTGGGAATCCTCCTAAGATACCAGACTGAGCTGCTTCTTCGATACCTTCTCCAACTGCTGGGATGTATTCTTTAGGAATAGATCCACCAACAACTGTAGATTCGAATTTGAACAGTTCTTCTCCGTTGGCATCCATTGGCTCAAAGTGAACTTTACAGTGACCATACTGACCACGACCACCAGACTGTTTAGCGTATTTGCTGTCAACGTCAACGGCTTTTGTAAATGTTTCTTTGTATGCTACCTGTGGAGCACCAACATTAGCTTCTACTTTGAATTCACGAAGCAGACGGTCAACGATGATTTCCAGATGAAGTTCACCCATTCCGGAAATGATTGTCTGTCCTGTTTCCTGATCTGTATGAGCTCTGAATGTAGGATCTTCTTCAGCCAGTTTTGCAAGTGCTTCAGACATTTTACCCTGATCACCTTTAGTTTTAGGCTCGATCGCTACGTCGATAACTGGTTCTGGGAATTCCATGGATTCCAGAATTACAGGATGCTGTTCATCACAGATTGTATCACCAGTTGTTGTAGATTTGAAACCTACTGCAGCTGCGATATCTCCTGAATATACGATATCTAATTCTTCACGCTTGTTAGCATGCATCTGTAAGATACGTCCAACACGCTCTTTTTTGTTCTTTGTTGCATTTAATACGTAAGATCCTGATTTGCATGTTCCAGAGTAAACACGGAAGAATGCAAGTTTACCTACGAATGGGTCTGTCATGATCTTAAATGCTAAAGCTGAGAATGGTTCATCATCAGATGAATGTCTTTCAACTTCGTTACCATCTTCATCGACACCTTTGATAGCTGGGATGTCTGTTGGAGCTGGCATAAATTCGATAATAGCATCCAGTAATTTCTGAACACCTTTATTTCTATATGCTGTACCACAGCATACTGGAACTGCTTTACATTCGCATGTTCCTTTTCTTAATGCAGCTTTTAATGCATCAACGCTTGGTTCTTCACCTTCCAGATATTCCATCATCAGATCGTCATCTAATTCACAGATCTTTTCAACTAATTCTGTATGATAAAGTTCAGCGTCTTCTTTCATATCTTCTGGGATTTCAACGATAGAGATGTCTTCACCTTTGTCATCATTGTAGATGTAAGCTTCCATCTCGAATAAGTCGATGATTCCTTTGAAGTCGTCTTCTTTACCGATAGGTAACTGAAGTACTACTACGTTAGCTCCCAGACGATCTTTCATCTGATCAACTGCTCCGTAGAAGTTCGCACCTAAGATATCCATCTTGTTGATGAATGCCATTCTAGGTACGTTATAAGTATCAGCCTGTCTCCATACGTTTTCAGACTGAGGTTCTACTCCACCCTTTGCACAGAAGACTGCTACTGATCCATCAAGTACACGCAGGGAACGTTCTACTTCAACTGTGAAGTCAACGTGACCTGGAGTATCAATGATATTGATACGATGCTCTAAAGCACCTTTTTTAGGCTTGCAATGATCCTGCAGTGTCCAATGACATGTTGTAGCTGCAGAAGTGATTGTGATACCTCTTTCCTGTTCCTGCTCCATCCAGTCCATAGTAGCAGTACCATCATGAGTATCACCGATTTTATAGTTTACACCAGTATAATAAAGGATACGCTCTGTTGTAGTTGTTTTACCAGCATCAATATGAGCCATGATTCCGATATTTCTGGTTCTCTCTAATGGATATTCTCTTCCAGCCAAGATTTTTTCCTCCTATAAGTTTTAACATAGAAGCATATCTGGCAAGACGCCAGAACAGATTCTTGAAATTAGAATCTGTAATGTGCGAATGCTTTGTTTGCTTCTGCCATCTTGTGCATATCTTCTTTTTTCTTTACAGATGCTCCTGTATTGTTGGAAGCGTCAAGAAGTTCTTTTGCAAGACGTTCTTCCATTGTTCTTTCTCCTCTTTTACGTGAGAAAGTTGTGATCCAACGAAGCGCTAATGCCTGTCTTCTATCTGGTCTAACGTCGATAGGCACCTGATATGTTGCTCCACCGATACGTCTAGCTTTTACTTCAAGAACTGGCATGATGTTGTTCATAGCTTCTTCGAATACTTCTAAAGCTGGTTTTCCAGCTTCTTCTTCGATACGGGCAAATGCTCCGTATACGATTTTCTGAGCAACTCCTTTTTTACCATCTAACATAATGTTGTTGATTAATTTTGTCACAACCTTATTGTTGTAAATAGGATCTGCTAATACGTCTCTTTTCGCAATATGTCCTTTACGTGGCACGGTTCTTCCCTCCTTAATAATCATTAATTCATCGGTACTCATACTTAGTTATTGCATGTTCGTGCAGGACTTTTATATCTCCTGTAACCTTTGTAGGAAACAATAAAGTTCCGGCACAACTATACAAGGTAGCGTTTAATTACGCTGCTTTGTACCAATTTAGTTTTGTTTTATTTTTTCTTAGGTCTTTTAGCTCCATATTTGGAACGAGCCTGCATTCTGTTAGCTACACCTGCTGTATCAAGTGTACCTCTAACGATATGGTAACGAGTACCTGGTAAGTCCTTAACACGACCACCACGAATCAGAACAACACTATGTTCCTGTAAGTTATGTCCTTCACCTGGGATATAACTTGTTACTTCGATTCCGTTAGAAAGACGAACTCTGGCGATCTTACGTAAAGCAGAGTTAGGCTTTTTAGGAGTTGCAGTTTTAACAGCTGTACATACACCTCTCTTCTGTGGTGAGCTTGTGTCTGTAGCTTTCTTCTTTAAAGAGTTAAATCCTTTCTGAAGTGCTGGTGCTGTAGATTTCTTTACAGATGTTTTTCTCCCTTTTCTAACTAATTGGTTAAAAGTTGGCATTGATTTCACCTCCATACATGTTTTCTACTGTGGTTACTTAAATTCACCTTGTGACTATGCATGTACTTCTTGGTTTTGCTCCCCAAAAAGGCATGCTAGGCTATTATAAAATGCCTGCATGCCTTTGTCAAGACCTTTTCCCAAGATTTTTATTAATTTCTATATATTTTTATCTTTTCAGAAATCTCATTCTATGGATCTTATTCGAAATCTTTTCTTATCCCACTGTCTTCAGAAATGCTTTCTCGTCACATCTCTGATATCGACCCTGACAGCTTCTATTCTGATTTCTTTTCTTGATCTCAATGTTTCGATTTCTTTGTTATATGGCTTCTTTACGCCATTTTCTTAATATATAAAAATCAATCTCTTATTCTTGAGAAAATATTCAGTTAATAAGTTCCAAATTATTTTGTTAACGGGTTACACTTTGCTTTAGTTACCAGTTACAAATTTTTTAAATGCTCCACCGATCAGCTGATTGAATGTTTGTTGATCTCTTATCTGAATCTTTCTTGTTTTGATTCCTCGTCTCTTGGAATCTTTCTTGTTTGGATTCTTTTTCTTTGATCATCTTCTGATCTTATCTTAAGATCTTGTTCATTCTCTCTATTCTTCGTATTATTTTTATGAGGTTGACTCCTTTACCGTTCTATCCGCTTCTAGGACTCTTATGTTCTCTCCCGAGATCATAATATCCTGTTGAGTCAGTCTCATGATTCCCAATCATCTTAATACTTCTGATCCATCAGCTGCCGGTTTTAAAGGTCTTTCCGTTAGCCTTATGGAGCAACTTGGGCGATTCTCCTTTCTTTTAAAACTTATCTTTTATTTGTTGATTTTATTATATCAATATCTGTTTACTTTGTCAATTAAATAGTTTTTTCAGATTTCTTAAGAATTTTACATACAATAAACAGATTATAGTTTGATAGACTGAAGTTGGTGGAATATTATAAAAATGGTTATCTGTCTGCGACGCGCTTTCGCTCTTGGTGCTGACAGGCGGAAGATAAAAGTTCTTTACACACGCATCTTCAATAATTCAAAATATTGTTACTATCCACACTATAGACTTCTGGTATATGATAAAAAATAAATAAAAAACCACAAACGCAGCATTGGAATTTTGCCATATTTTGAATAAATTCGCAGCCCAATTGGACGATTGTCTGAGCTTCAAAGACTCTTGTCTTAGATAAACTTCAGAGCGAGTTATCGTAGGAAATTGGGCGGATAAGCGATTTGTTCAAAATATGAGCAAAAATTCCACCGCTGCATTTGTGGTTTTTTATTTATTTTTTATCATATACTCAAAGCCTACAGTTGGCCAACTACAAATTCAAATTATTCTTCAATATCAAATTCTTCATCCTCGAAATCGATTTCATCTCCAATCGTGAAATCATTTTCGTCTGTGCTGATCTTGACATCTCTGTAACGTCTCATACCTGTTCCAGCTGGGATCAGTTTACCAAGGATTACATTTTCCTTTAATCCTACTAATGGATCGACTTTTCCTTTGATTGCTGCATCTGTAAGAACTTTTGTTGTCTCCTGGAAGGAAGCTGCTGATAAGAAAGAATCTGTTGCCAGAGATGCTTTTGTGATACCAAGCATGATCTGATCTGCTGTTGCAGTCTGAAGACCCTGTTCTTCCATCTGTTTGTTTCTCTTCTCAAGTTCTAATACATCAACCATTGCTCCTGGTAAGTATCCTGTGTCTCCACCGTCTTCGATACGTACTTTCTTAAGCATCTGACGTACGATAACCTCAACGTGCTTGTCGTTGATATCTACACCCTGTAAACGGTATACTCTCTGTACTTCGCGGATCATGTAATCCTGTACTGCACGGATTCCCTTGATTCTTAATAAATCGTGAGGGTTGATAGAACCTTCTGTAAGTTCGTCTCCGGCTTCAAGGATCTGTCCTTCCTGTACTTTCAAACGAGATCCATAAGGGATCAGATATGTCTTCACATCACCAGTTTCTCTGTTTGTGATGATGACTTCACGTTTCTTCTTTGTATCTTTTAACTGCACTTCTCCACCAAATTCTGCGATGATCGCAAGTCCTTTTGGTTTACGTGCTTCAAATAACTCTTCGACACGAGGAAGACCCTGTGTGATATCATCACCGGCTACTCCACCGGCATGGAATGTTCTCATTGTAAGCTGTGTACCTGGCTCACCGATTGACTGTGCTGCGATGATTCCGACAGCTTCTCCAACCTGTACGGCCTGACCTGTTGCCATGTTAGATCCATAACACTTAGCACAAGCTCCAACTCCGGATTTACATGTTAACATCGTACGGATCTTAACAGATGTATATCCTGCATCACAAACGGCTTTCGCACGTTTTGGTGTGATCATGTGGTTTGCTTTTACAATGACTTCACCAGTTTCTTTATTCACAAGCTCTTCTGCTGCGTATCTTCCTGTGATACGTTCTTCTAAGCTTTCGATAACTTCCTGTCCATCCATGAATGCTTCTACATACATTCCTGGAATTTCCTCTCCAGTACCTTCACAGCAATCCTGTTCACGAATGATCAGATCCTGTGATACGTCTACCAGACGACGTGTTAAGTATCCTGAATCGGCTGTACGAAGGGCTGTATCGGACAGACCTTTACGAGCTCCATGCGCTGAAATGAAGTATTCCAGTACGTCAAGACCTTCACGGAAGTTAGACTTGATCGGTAATTCGATCGTACGTCCTGATGTATCGGCCATCAGTCCACGCATACCTGCTAACTGTTTGATCTGCTGGTTAGAACCACGGGCTCCAGAATCGGCCATCATGAAGATGTTATTTAATCGGTCTAATCCTGTGATCAGTTTATCTGTTAAAACGTCATCGGCGTCGAACCATGTCTTAACAACCGCTTTATAACGTTCTTCTTCTGTCATCAGACCACGTTTATACTGTTCTGTAATGAATTCTACCTGTTTCTGTGCATCTCCTAAGATCTGAGGTTTCTCAGGTGGCACTGTCATATCGGAAATGGATACTGTTAAGGCTCCTCTTGTAGAGAATTTGTATCCAATCGCTTTGATATCATCTAAGACTTCTGCAGTCTTTGTTGCTCCATGAATGTTGATACATTTATCAAGGATCTGTTTTAACTGTTTCTTTCCTACGTGGAAATCAATCTCATATGCTAAAGCATTCTCTGGTTTGCTTCTGTCTACAAATCCTAAATCCTGTAAGATGATCTCATTAAACAGGATACGTCCAAGTGTACAATCTACAATCTGAGAAATAGGATTTCCGTCTTTGTCTACACCTGTACGTCTTACTTTAATCTTAGAATGAAGTGTAATCACCTTATTTTCATAAGCTAAGTATGCTTCGTTCTCAGATTTGAAGTATTTACCTTCACCTTTGTCTCCATCTTTCTCTAATGTCAGATAGTAGATACCAAGTACCATATCCTGAGAAGGAACAGCTACTGGACCACCATCAGATGGTTTTAACAGGTTGTTTGGTGATAACAGAAGGAATCTACACTCTGCCTGTGCTTCCACAGATAATGGAAGATGGACAGCCATCTGGTCACCATCGAAATCGGCATTGTATGCTGTACATACCAGTGGATGCAGACGGATCGCTTTACCTTCTACCAGGATAGGCTCAAATGCCTGAATTCCCAGTCTATGCAGTGTCGGTGCACGGTTTAACATAACCGGATGTTCTTTAATGACGTCTTCTAAGACATCCCATACTTCTGGCTGAAGTTTTTCAACCATTTTCTTTGCTGATTTAATGTTGTGAGCTAATTTGCGCTCTACTAATTCTTTCATAACGAATGGCTTGAATAATTCGATCGCCATTTCTTTTGGAAGACCACACTGGAAGATCTTTAAGTCTGGTCCTACTACGATAACGGAACGTCCAGAATAGTCTACACGTTTTCCTAACAGGTTCTGACGGAAACGTCCCTGTTTACCTTTTAACATGTCTGATAATGATTTTAATGCACGGTTTCCTGGTCCTGTGACTGGACGTCCACGTCTACCATTATCGATCAGGGCATCAACTGCTTCCTGTAACATTCTCTTTTCGTTTCTTACGATGATATCTGGCGCTCCAAGTTCTAATAATCTCTTCAGACGGTTATTTCTGTTGATGATACGTCTGTAAAGGTCATTTAAGTCAGATGTAGCAAAACGTCCACCATCTAACTGAACCATTGGACGGATATCTGGAGGGATGACTGGAACTGCATCCAAGATCATCCATTCTGGTTTATTCTCTGAGTTGCAGAATGCTTCTACAACTTCCAGTCTCTTAACGATTCTGGCTCTCTTCTGACCTGTAGCAGTTTTGAACTCATCCTGTAAGGATTTTGCTTCTGCTTCCAGATCAATGGCCTGAAGCAGTTCTTTCACTGCTTCAGCACCCATTCCTACACGGAATGTATCTCCGTATTTTTCATACGCTTCTCTATATTCTTTTTCAGTTAATACCTGTTTATATGCAAGATCTGTATCTCCAGCATCTAAAACGATATAGCATGCGAAATATAAAACCTTTTCCAGTGTTCTTGGTGAAATATCAAGAATCAGACCCATACGGCTAGGAATTCCCTTAAAATACCAGATATGAGATACTGGAGCTGCTAATTCGATATGTCCCATTCTTTCACGACGTACACTTGCTTTTGTCACTTCAACACCGCATCGGTCGCAGACAACACCTTTATAGCGAACTTTTTTGTACTTTCCGCAGTGACACTCCCAGTCCTTTGTAGGCCCGAAGATCTTCTCACAGAAAAGCCCGTCTTTTTCAGGTTTTAATGTTCGATAGTTGATCGTCTCAGGTTTCTTTACTTCTCCTCTAGACCACTCACGGATCTTTTCTGGGGAAGCCAACCCGATCTTAATTGCATCAAATGAAATTTTATTGCTTTGATATTCATTGCTTGATTCCATCATTTAAGGCTGCTCCTTCCTAAATTGCTCGCCAATCTACATGATTGTGTTATCTTCACCTTCTGATAAGTCTCCGTGTTTATATCCTAAAGCACCGAGTTCAGATTCGCTTTCTTCATAATTGTTGAAGACACCGTCTCCTTCGATCATTGGTGCAAGATCCTGATTTGCATCTCCACCATCAACATCTTCTCTTAATTCAACTTCTTCAGCGTTCTCGTCAAGAATTTTAACATCTAATGCCAGTGACTGGAATTCTTTTAATAATACTTTGAAAGATTCTGGAACACCTGGTTCAGGGATGTTATCACCTTTGATGATCGCTTCGTATGCTTTCACACGACCTACAACGTCATCGGACTTGAATGTCAGGATCTCCTGAAGTGTGTATGCTGCACCATAAGCTTCCAGTGCCCATACCTCCATCTCTCCGAAACGCTGTCCACCGAACTGAGCTTTACCACCCAGTGGCTGCTGAGTTACTAATGAGTAAGGACCAGTAGAACGTGCATGGATCTTGTCATCTACCAGATGATGCAGTTTCAGGTAATGCATGAATCCGATTGTTACAGGGCTGTCAAATTCTTCTCCTGTACGACCGTCTCTTAATCTTACTTTACCAGTTGTATCAATTGGTACACCCTGCCATTCTTTTCTATGGTCTCTGTTTTCATATAAGTAATCCATTACATCATCGTTAACTTTATCACGCCATTTCGCGTCAAATTCTTCCCATGATGTATTGGCATAGTCATTTGCCATTCTTAATGTATCTGCGATATCGTTCTCGTCTGCACCATTGAATACTGGTGTAGCAACATTAAATCCAAGAACTTTTGCTGCTAAGGACAGATGGATCTCTAACACCTGTCCGATATTCATACGTGAAGGCACACCTAATGGGTTCAGTACGATATCTAATGGACGTCCGTTTGGTAAGTATGGCATATCTTCTACTGGCAGAATACGGGAAATTACACCCTTGTTACCATGTCGACCAGCCATCTTATCTCCTACAGAAATCTTTCTCTTCTGAGCAATGTATACACGAACGCTCTTGTTTACTCCAGGAGGAAGTTCGTCTCCATTCTCTCTTGTGAAGATCTTCGTATCCATAACAACTCCGTAAGCACCATGTGGCACTCTTAAAGATGTATCACGGACTTCTCTTGCTTTCTCACCGAAGATCGCACGTAACAGTCTCTCTTCAGCTGTTAATTCTGTTTCTCCCTTAGGAGTAACTTTTCCTACCAGGATGTCACCGGCACGTACTTCTGCACCAATACGGATGATACCGTTATCATCTAAGTCTTTTAAGACATCTTCACTTAATCCTGCAAGATCTCTTGTGATCTCTTCCTGACCAAGCTTAGTATCTCTGGCTTCTGCTTCATATTCTTCGATATGAACAGATGTGTAAACGTCATCCTGTACCAGACGCTCACTTAACAGTACCGCATCCTCGTAGTTATATCCTTCCCATGTCATGAAACCGATCAATGGATTCTTACCAAGAGCCATCTCTCCGTTGCTTGTTGAAGCACCGTCTGCTAAGATGTCTCCCTTTTCTACTCTGTCTCCTACAAATACGATTGGACGCTGATTCATACAGTTACCCTGGTTGCTTCGTGCAAACTTGATAACATTGTACTCATCTCTCTGACCGTCATCATTACGAACTACGATCTTTGTACTTGTAGATCTTTCTACGACTCCGCCATTTCTTGCTGTGATGCAGACTCCAGAGTCATATGCAGCCTTGGATTCCATACCTGTTCCAACAACAGGAGCTTCTGTAGAAAGAAGTGGTACTGCCTGACGCTGCATGTTAGATCCCATCAGCGCACGGTTGGCATCATCGTTCTCCAGGAAAGGAATCATGGATGTAGCTACTGAGAATACCATCTTTGGAGATACGTCCATTAAGTCAAGGTTTACTTTATCAAATTCTGATGTATCCTCGCGGAAACGTCCGGATACATGAGTATTTACGAAATGTCCATCTTCATCAACAGGTTCGTTCGCCTGTGCTACTACATAATTATCTTCTTCATCAGCTGTTAAATAAACAACTTTGTCTGTAACAACTGGATTCTCAGGATCTGATTTATCCAGTACACGATATGGAGCTTCGATAAATCCATACTCGTTAATTCTCGCATAAGTAGCAAGAGAGTTGATCAGACCGATGTTAGGTCCTTCAGGTGTCTCGATCGGACACATTCTTCCGTAATGTGTGTAATGTACGTCACGGACTTCGAATCCGGCACGATCACGAGACAGACCACCTGGTCCTAATGCAGATAAACGTCTCTTATGTGTTAACTCAGACAGTGGGTTGTTGTGGTCCATGAACTGAGATAACTGAGAACTTCCAAAGAACTCTTTCACTGCTGCTGTTACTGGTTTGATATTGATCAATGACTGTGGTGAGATAGATTCAATATCCTGAGTTGTCATTCTTTCACGAACAACCCTTTCCAATCTTGAAAGACCGATACGATACTGGTTCTGAAGCAGTTCACCTACAGCACGGATACGACGGTTTCCTAAGTGGTCAATATCATCATCATGTCCAATTCCATACTCTAAATGGATATTGTAGTTGATGGATGCTAAGATATCTTCTTTTGTAATATGTTTTGGAATCAATTCATGAATATTTTTCTTCAGAGCTTCTTTTAATTCTTCTCCTTCATATCCTTCTTCTAAGATCTTCTCTAATACAGGATAGAAAACATCTTCATGAACACCGATCTCTTCTGGATTGAAATCTACATATTCAGCAAGATTTACTTCCATGTTGGAAAGTACTTTTGTAGCACCTTCTTCTGTCTGGATCATAACACTTGCTACGGCTGCGTTCTGGATCTTATCTGCAAGTTCCATGTCCACATTCGTTCCAGCTTCTGCTAATACTTCTCCAGTTGTTGGATCTAAAACATCTTCTGCTAAGATAAATCCACTGATACGATTTCTTAATGCTAATTTTTTATTGAATTTGTAACGTCCAACTTTCGCAAGATCATATCTTCTTGGATCGAAGAACATGCTGTTGATCAAGCTTTCCGCACTATCTACAGATAATGGTTCTCCCGGACGGATCTTCTTATATAATTCTAACAGACCATCTTCATAGTTATCAGATGGGTCTTTTTCAATACTTGCAAGGATCTTTGGTTCTTCACCAAATAATTCTTTGATCTCTGCGTTTGTTCCGATACCTAATGCACGGATCAAAACTGTGATAGGCACTTTTCTTGTACGGTCTACACGTACATTGAATACATCATTGGAATCTGTTTCATATTCAAGCCAAGCACCACGGTTTGGAATAACTGTGGAAGAGTATAACTCTTTACCAATCTTGTCATGAGCAATTCCATAATAAATTCCAGGGGAACGCACTAACTGACTGACGATAACACGTTCAGCTCCGTTGATGATAAATGTTCCTGTTGCTGTCATTAAAGGAAGATCGCCCATAAAAATCTCATGCTGCTTGATTTCATCAGTCTCTTTATTATGAAGTCTTACTTTCACTTTTAAAGGTGCAGCGTATGTTGCATCTCTTTCTTTACATTCTTCAATTGAATATTTGACGTCATCTTTACATAATTGATAGTCAACAAATTCCAAGCTTAACTGATCGCTGTAATCTTCGATTGGGGAGATATCTTCAAATACCTCTGCTAATCCTTCTCTTAAAAACCAATCATAGGAATCCTTTTGAATTTCGATCAGATTTGGTACTTCAAGGACGTCATCCTGTCTGGCATAGCTGATTCGCATCCCTGTACCTGATTTTATTGGCTGTATTCTGTTCTTTTCCATGGACGTTTTTCACCTCTTGATCTAAACCTGGTTTATATACTACATCAACTGTAAGAAACCCTCTATCTTACTATATCTTTCTTACAATCTTATTCTTAATTTTACATAGAGTGTGGGCAGACAAACCCACATTAAGACATTTTCTTATATTACCACATAGAATTTATCATGTCAATAACTATTTTTAAATACATGAAAAAAGCACCTGAAAATGTTTCTCATCTGCCTTTTTCATTAAATTCTTCACTTCTTTTCACTCTTACCTTGTAATAAAAAGATTTTGTATATTACACTAGTCATAAACAAAGGCGTTGTAAACAGATATATGTTTATAGCGCCTTTTGCATTTATTAAGAAAGGAAATCTTAACGTGGGAATCACTTTAAAACACAACAAACTACTTTTGGCCGCCCCATGTGCTGCATTTATTGCTGGGTTGATCTGGGATAAAGTATCCTCAAGAGTTGCCGTTGCATCTATCTTTATCGGTATGATCTGTGGACTCATTGCTTACTTTATGATTCCTGATGATAATATTAACTATTTTGTAGGTAATGTATTTTCTCTTTGTGTTCCGATTGTTGTTATCATGATCGGCTCTCTATTCGAGAAAGAACATTTTGATTTTGAACAATTAAATTATTTATTCTAATTGTCTATGTATGGTTTGCCATTGGAATTGCAGTGATCAGTGTATTTGCAATTCGAGAATTGTTTAGCTGGTTCAAGGTTCCAAACGAGCATATATCACAAAGCATTCAGAAAGGACCGAGAAAAAATTATGAAATGTAATGTTGTTTGTATACAAACTTATCCAAAAATGAATCAGAAAGAGGAAAATCTTTTTCATATGGAAACGCTTCTTCGCAAAGCTATGGAATCTCATCCAGATACTCAACTCATTATTTTCCCTGAGCTTGCTGTTACTGGTTATCAATGTGGTAAAAATTTTAAAGACTTGGCAGAAACTGCCACGATCAACTCTACATCCGTAAAAAAGATGAGTGCCTTAGCTAAGGAATTTCATGTTCATATCGTCTATGGAATGGCTGAAAAAGAAGAAGATATCCTTTATAATTCTCAGTTTTTCATTGATGACACTGGTGTTCTTCTTGGAACTTATCGCAAAGTTCATTTATTTGATTCCGAGAAAAATTATTTTACACCCGGAGATCAATTTAAAGTATTTAATACAAAGATTGGTCGTATCGGCTTGTTTATCTGTTATGACGCATTCTTTCCAGAAGCTGCCAGAAGTCTTGCTATTCAAGGAGTGGATCTCTTAGTTAATAGTACAAACTGGGAGAAACCTTATGACTACGATATAGCAAAACAAATGAAGCATGACTATTATACAATGTTGACGGAACGTCGTCCAGATGTTTATATTGCATGAATGAATATTGTGTCCTATCTTCTCTTTTTACGAGAAAGTTTTTATAAAAAAATAGACAGTGCTCTTTTTCATAAGAACGCTGTCTATTTTTTATTTTACTTATTTTTCCATAATATATTCTATAAGTTTATCTGAAAATTCCTTCACCACTGTATCTGCCTGATGGAGATCTTGTTTGATCGCTCCTTCTGGTGCATATCCAATGCATTTCATTTTGGCAGATTTGGCTGCCTTTACTCCTGCTTCGGAATCTTCGACCACGATACAGTTTGCCGCCTTCTGTCCAATTGCCTCAGCCGCCTTTTGAAAGATTTCTGGATCCGGCTTTCCGTTTTCACATTCGGAACCGCTTATAAATGCTTCAAAGCAGTCTGTAATTCCAAACGTATTCATATTTGTCATGATATCTTCTTTCAATGAAGACGATGCTACTGCCAGATGAAATCCTTTTTCCTTTAATGTACGGATCAGATCAACAACCCCCGGCATCGGCTTTAGTCCTTCCTGGTCGATCAACTCTTTTCTGGTTTTGACCCACTGATCTATATAATATAGAACTTCTTTATCAAGACTTTCAAATTCTTTCTTCATCTCTGTCCACATATATTCATGTGTTGTACCCAAGAACTTATCATGGTAATGCCAGTCAACTTCAATACCTGCTCGTTTTAAGATGAGATGTTTTGCTTTGACATTAAAATATTCTGAATCAGCGATCACACCGTCCATATCAAAAATCACTGCTGTAATCATACTTTCCATTACTGAAAACTTATAAAAAGTTATAAACCTTTATGTTTCATTCCTACTTCAACGAGTAT
>OATK01000709.1_pt1 | contig 27189 bp, 43 predicted proteins | sample 1516611 | NCBI WGS metagenome assembly OATK01 (sample SAMEA2579947, study PRJEB22360) | human gut metagenome | biome: human gut; feature: human-associated habitat; material: faeces | place: Denmark | collected 2008/2010 | reverse complement strand
TGTGTTACGATGTAATAAATTTTAAAAATATATTATCTTGTTTCCTTGAAAATCGGCAGGCAAACTGAAATGACAGTAAGTTTGACAGTAAGTTTGACTGCATTTTATCTTGTTTTAACTTAATTCAAAATTACTCAACTGAATTTTTGAAATCTCAAAAACCCAGTATTTAAGCCACTTTTAAGGCATTTTAAGTAATTTTGGCAAAAAATAAAAGGTGGTTAAAAAACCACCTTTTTTGGTCGAGGTGACAGGACTTGAACCTGCGGCATCTTGGTCCCAAACCACTTAATAAATGTGTGAAAAGCTTAGTGTTTATCGGACTTTTCAAGTTCAGTTGCCTAACATTTGCCTTGCATTTATTTTTTTAGCTTATTTTACGATTGAGAAAATCATCAAGTTTTTTCGCAGGTGCTTCAGTATCATCTTGCATTAAATGCGTGTAAATGTTCAAGGTGGTTTCGGGTTTGGTATGCCCTAACTGGTGTTGAATGTAGAGAATATCATAGCCCGAATAGAAAAGATTTGTTGCGTGGGTGTGTCTAAGACAATGAGCTGTAAACGGTTCTATGACCTGCGGAATACCGTCGGGGCAGTATTTACTGCGTGGAGCAATGCCGACAATTTTGCCTTGCTGTGAATTGAATGCTTCGAGGTTTAGGCAATTGATGTAACTCTCCCACAATCTCCGCCACGCTGAATTTGTCATAAGTTTGCCTTTGGTGGTTGTGACTACATAATCAAATGGGGAGTGGGGTGCAAGGCTTTTCAGATAGTCTGACAGAACGGTCGGAATATCAACCTTGCGGACACCTGCTTCTGTTTTCGCTCCTGCTTTTATATAAGAATTGTTTCCGTCAAGAACCAAAGTCTGATGAACATTTATTTTGTTGCGTTTCAAGTCAATATCCGCCCATTGCAAGCCGAGACATTCACCTCTTCGCAGTCCTGCAAGCAACATAATCATTGCCGGCAATCTTCCTCTGTGCGGAGTGTTGATTATTAGCTTTTGCTCTTCAGGTGACAAGGCTCTGCGTTCTTTTTTCTTTGCCGCATTCTTTGATATTTTGACATATTTCAGTGGGTTGAAGTCGATAGCTCGGTTTTCAATAGCATACTCAAACACTCGGCTTGCGGTTGCGATGAACTCCTTCAGCGACTTTTTCGCTGTGGGTTTGCCTGTCGTAGGGTTCTTAGCAGCTAAGTCAAACACGATTTCCTGAAAGTCGGCAATCGTCAGCTTGTTGATTTTGTAAGGTTCAAGCTCTGTAAAATGTTTGAGATACCGTTCAAGCGTTTTGTATTGCTGTGGTGTTTGCAGTGACCTCTGAACCGTTAGCCAGCGCTTTTTCCAACATCCGTATGTATCATCAGATGAGATATCTATGCCTTTGCCGAGTTTTTGTTTTAATTCGGCGGCAAGCGTTTCAACCTCTTTTCGTGATGTGCCACATACGGATTTGTACTTTCGTTTACCGTTTTCATCTCGTCCGATATAGATGTTCTTCTGATAGCGCCCGTCTTTGCGTTTTTTCATTTTATACACTCCTTTTGTTTAAAAAAGGGCGCAAAAATCCCCTGATATTCAAAACTTGAAAAATTCAGGGGAGTGTGATACAATTATCTTGCGTTTAATTGCGTCATCTGCACCCTGTGTAGGTGATTCCGCTCTGTTCGAGGACCAGTCGAGCAGGGCGGATTTTTTTTATTTCTTATTTTCTATAGTTAAAGTAAGTCTTGCGTAATATATCTTTTCTTTTGTCTTTTCATCTTCAAAAGAAGAAATATACAAATCTTTGATTGCCTTGACTCTGTTCTGATTTTCTTTGATAAATAAGGCATCTTCTGAATGCAAAGAACCAATATCAAGACCATTCGCAATAACTTTAATTGCAGGCTGATTTTCATATTCGTACTCTTGAAGTTCAACATTGATTACTTTACCACTGAGCTTTTGTTGCATAAGTTTAGCGAGATGTTCTTGCCTATTATCATATGTAACACCTGCAATTTTAAATTTTTGGGAATGTGTACCTTTGGTTGTAGGTGTGTTTTGTGAGGTATTTGATTGTATGTCTGCACTATTTTCTTTTGTTGGCAATTTCTTGTCAAGGATAATAAGCACTATGCCTGCTGCTAAAAACAACAAACAAGCAAACCCAGTTGATACAACACCTTGAGCAAATGCGGCAATTGCTCCAACAATACCAAGTATCAATAATACAATGCCTACAATGAATTTTTTACTTTTATTCAAAATATTTCCTCCTCTTATGTGATATACATTGACAAAATATATCACATATTATAAAATAATGTTAGAGGGGTTTCAACTTCTCACTATTCCTATTTTTCCTACCATAGTTGCCGCTATGGTAGGTTTTTCTTTTTGTTGATAAAATCTGCAAATTGCTCTTTCACCTGTCTTTCAAGGGGATGCAGATAAAAAGCGTTTCTGCGTTCGAGCTCTGCCATTCGTTCAGCCCTGTAGGTTGCCGCCTCAAGGCTGATGTCGCATAAATTTGCAATTGCAGCGGCATTGATTGCTTGCATTTCGTGCAACACACAAGCCGGAGCTAACAAGTCCCGAGCAAATACATTTGCCGAATGTTCGGCATCGTCGGTTATTACAAAACCTTTACCATTTTTAGCAAACAGATGCCCTAAAAAGATATGCCCGAGTTCGTGGGCAATTGTAAATCTACAACGCTGAGGAGATTGCTCATCAGCATAGATGATGTACAGCTTATCATCTTGCATCAAAGTTATTCCGCTCTCATTTTCACTTAGCAGGTTGACCGCCGAATTATTTAATAAAACAATGTCGGCTTGCTTTGCTATCTGACTGACTTTAACAGGCAAGTTGCTAATTCTGTAGTCGATTAAGCATTGCCAAGAGGCATTGCGTGCATTTTTATATTGTCCATAATTCAAGTTTTACCACCTCATAGGTATTGTAACCTATGAGGTGTTTTTTATTATGTAATGCTTATAAGTCTGTATCGTCAGGCTCAAACTTGCTAAGATCAGGTAAGTTTACTATTTCAATAGGTTGATTGTTACCGTCACTTCGTGCGGCTTTTACGGTCGGTATTAGATTATCATTAATTTTTAAAATAGTATCAATTGTGTACTGATGTTCAGGGTGATTTCGATAAGCATAAACCAAATCTTTTTCATGATTGGTTAAAATCATAGTGTTGCTTTTGTTTGGTATTTCTCTGAACTCTGCAAGAATATCATCCACATTATATATATCACAAAGTGCGATTAAAATTTCTGCATCAGGTTGACCGTGATTGTTTTCCCATGCATTTACGGTTTTTCCGCTTTTATTTATTAATTTTCCGACTTCATCGGCAGTTAATCCACTTTTTTTCCTTAACTCTTTTAATTTTTGTGCTATAAATTCTCTTGACACTTTGTTTCTCCTTTTATAGATGTTTTATCTACGCTTTTATTATAATTCGCTAATCACAGATTGTCAAGAAAAAAATCTGAAAAATGTAGAATTATTTTTTTAAAATCTCTTGACAATCTGCAAAAGTTAGACTATTATTAAAATGAAATCTACAAAATGTAGTATTTAACAGTCGAAAGGAGGTAAAAAGTATGACTGTGAACGAAAAACTTAAAAAGATTGTCGAAGAAAAAGGAATTAAACAATCATATTTGTGTGAGCATACTGGAATGACTGCTGATGCAATTTCAAGAATATTAAATTCCAACCGTAAGGTTACAGCAGAAGAGTTTTTGGGAATATGTCAGGTGCTTAATGTTGATCCAAGGCAGTTTTTTAAGCAGTCTGCTTAACTTATTACCTAAGAAAGGAATGATATAAATGAGAGAATATTTATTCAGGGGCAAGATGATAGCTAACGGTAAGTGGTCAGAGGGCAATTTGCTTGTAACTAAGCAAGGCTGTTGTATAACTCCCGATGCAACTGTTTTAGGTAGCTATGGCGCGGTAGATCCCGAAACAGTCGGTCAGTACACTAACATGCTCGACAAGAATGGCACAAAAATTTTTGAGGGAGATATTATTGATTTTTCTGACCGTTCAGACGGTGACGGCTACGGAGTTGTTCGGTACGATGCCGAAGGAACAGAGTTCGAGTTTGTGTATGACAATTTCTACGAGGGTTTAGGGCGGAGTTATTGGCCTGAAAATGTTGAAGTTGTAGGCAACATCTACGACAATCCCGAAATTTTAGGAGATGAAGAAAATGATTGAACTGAGAATCAAGCCTTGTCCGTTTTGCGGAAGCGAGGTAACAGTTGAGAATATAGGCGCTGATGAGGAGGCGTATATGTTTGAGTGCACTAACGCTAATTGTACCGCGGCTACCTGCTTTGGTGATTATAGCACTGACAGAGCAACTGCTATCAAAAATTGGAATAAGCGTGTTGCACAGTGTATCACGAATGCAAAAATTGGCACTTGTACGATCAATATAGATTTGAGGTGAAGAAGATGAATGAATTAAAAAAAATCCCTACCGCTCAGTTGGTAGAAGAGCTGAGCAATAGGGAAGATGTAGATAGTTATACAACCACCGAATCGTATGGTGTATTACACAAAGCAAAGAATGATAAAAATGTACTTTACTGACAATGGGGAATACAAACCCAGTAATGTTTTTATTGTTTGGGGAAGTCCTGGAGCAGGTAAAAGTACCTATATAAAGGAGCATTACGAATACGGAGATATAGTCGTAGATTTAGACTATATCAAGAGAGCGATAAGTTTTCTTCCAAAATCGGAAAGTACAAATGCTATTTCAAGTGTATCTATTAAAATCAGAGATTTTCTTTATGATTTAATTTCAAACGAAAGTATAGAGTGCAAAAACATATGGGTTGTATCTGCGTTACCTATTAAAGCTAAAAGAATAGCGTTATCAAATCGGTTAGGAGCGAAACTTATTCATATTGATACTGACAAAGAAGAATGCTTGAAGCGTGCTATGTCAGATAATGACCGCCAAAATAAGGATTTTCAGAAAATTATCATTGATAAGTATTGGAAAAGATACCGCCCTGATTGATTATATCTAACTAAATGTTAAAAAAGGAGGACTGAAAATGGCGAGAGAAAGACCTATCGTCAATTGGGATGAAGTGCCTGTGATAATTGATGTGCCGTATGTTGCACGGTTGCTTGCACTTAATGTTGATTATACAACACGGCTTGCACAAAAGGGCGTTCTTCCTGCCCACAAAATCGGAAAGCTTTGGCGATTTGATAAGGAAGAAATCAGACAATACATAAAGGAGCATTAACAATGTGGCATTTAAGAAACTACCCGACAAAAAGAAAACTGCTCAAAGATGTGGAAAACCTCAGAGCAGAGAACAGACATCTCAGCATTGAACTGAGAAACGCAAGAACAGACCTTGCACTTGAAAAAACAGCGTCAAGGGGTTACAAGCACGAAAACCGAGAGCTAAAACGCAAGCTCAAAGCCTATGAATCATCAGAATCCGAAACAATCGGCTTTGAATGTGTGGGGGTGAAGAAATGAGCAATAAAAAAAGTGCCTGCGACACTGTGAATGCCACAAGCACAAAGAACAATAAACCTGATTCAATTATATCCTCTGCAACAGAAAAAATCAAGTTGTGCAACAAAAAAAATCTTAAAGACCATAAATCTAAAGCAATTCTTGAGCCGGTAAAGAAAATGCTCTGCGAATTTTCGGCGCAGAACGAGGAATTTGCAAGAGCCGTTACGGCTGCAAAAAACCTTGAAAACCTGATTGATGAAGTGGGAAAGAAGCTCCCCGCTGCAGTTTCCGACCTTGATGTGTATCAGCAGATTGTCGGTAAGATTTTCCCCGGAGCAAAGGTTACTTTCACAATGCAGATACATATGTCTGAATACGAACTTGAAGAACCTAATGTCGCAGAGCAGAAAACGGATCCGGTAACTCTTGATCTCGGCAATCTTATAGATTGGTAGGTGTCAGCATGATTAAAAATCCTGACAGCCTGCTTAATAAGATTCCTGACCTGACAGATGAACATGAAAAGCAGATAGCAATGTACTTTCCGCAGTATGCTTTCTACGAAAATAAAAGCAAAAGAACCTGCGACTATTTCTGCACAAGCTGTCAAAGCTGGCACATCGGCGAACAGCTCCGACTTTGTCATAATCAGGAATTTGTCTGCGGTCATTGCAAGGAAAGCGTAAAAGCAAAAGCCCTGCACTACGGCAGAAAAAAACTTGAAAGAAGTCGCAAGTTTGGTTTTTGCTTTGCTGTTGACGGCAGGCTGTACATCAGATTTGTAACGGCATATCAGTTATTTTCCGATGATTTGTACAATGAAAATCCTGTCGAAATGATGCCCCGATATACTTTTTCGGATGAATATCTGTATGTATATGAACAGCACGCAATGCAGAGATTTGCGTACCGCTGGTACGATAAATCATTTTATCCGCTGAAAACAGACGGAATTATTCCTTCTGCTTCACAGGGCTTTGCGTGGTATTGGGGTCCGTCAGAAAAAACCTTGTATTCAGGCTGGGGTTCAACCGTGCTTTTAAATCTCGATGTAATAACCGATACGGATCTTAGATATTCGTGTGCGGATGAGCTTTCAAACAGATATACGGTTCAAGGGATTCTCAAATGGCTGAACATATATGTAAGGCACAATAATGCAGAATACCTGATTAAAGGTGGTTTTGAGCATATTGCAGAGCTTTTGATTGACGGCAAACTTTCACTCAATAAAATTCATTGGAAAGAAACCAATCTGCTTAAAATGCTCGGATGTCGTAAGGAGGATATGCACTTTTTTGCAGATTATGATTCAAGTGCAATTGAACTTTACCGCAGTGTGATAAAGGAAGAACCGACCATTCATATGGCAAGCGAGTTCATAAGCAAGCTGTCAAAGCTCAGTACTTATGCTGTAGATGAACTTCACAAAAATAACCTTACATACAGACAGATTCTGAAGTATGGCAAAAACAATCGGAGAGTAATGCTGTGGAAGGATTATCTTGATAATTGCAAAAAACTTCCCGAGGGTATCGAAGAAATAATGCCGGCTCATCTTGAAGAGGCTCACGACAGAACGCTTGAAAAGGTTGCTTTCTATGCAAACAAAGAAGAAACGGAGCAGATTGCAAAAATGGCAAAGACACTTTCTCCGTTGCTGATGAGCACAGACAGCCTTATAATGCTTGCCCCAAAAAGCGGTGAAGAAATAATAGCAGAGGGCAGAATATTACAGCATTGCGTCGGCGGATATGTAAGAAGGCACGCAAGAGGTGACACGATAATACTTTTCATTCGTCATAAAGATAAACCGAAAATCCCGTTTTTTACGATTGAAGTAAATCCCGAAACATTGGAAATAATGCAGTGCCACGGTTACAAAAATGAGCGTGACAGCGGATTTAAAAAGCCGGATGAAATCAAGAAATTTGAAAAGCAATACGCTGAATTTTTGGAGGATATAAAAAATGTCAGAAATAACAGTAAGCGAACAGCATAAACAGGCAATTGAACTGCATCAGAAGATAATTGTCAGCGCAAACCTTGCACAGCAGAACATATGGGATATGTGCAACGGTCTTAAAACAATGCGTGACAACAAGCTGTACAAGGAGCTTGGATATCAGAACTTTGAGGACTACTGCGAGAATGAAGTAGGCATGAAACGCAGTAACGCATATAACTATATTTCTATTGTAGAAAAATAAATCCTGAAAATGTCCAAACGTTTGGACAAATTAGCAAAAGTAAGTTGATGTTGCTTGCTACCATAAGCGAACCCGAACAGGCTGAAATCGCCGAAAAGCTTGACCTTGAAAACACAACGGTCAAGCAGTTAAAGGCAGAGATTGACAGGCTGAAGGACGAAAAGCAGGAGGCAACCGACAAGAGCATTGACTATTGCAGACAGCTCAATAACGCTAAGAAAGACGCCGACTATTACAAACAGCAGGCGGACACTTCAAAAGAAAGCTATCGCAATATCGAGAATCAGCTTGCAGAGGAAAAGAACAAAAATTTCAAGCTGACGAATAAAGTTCAGGAGCTTGAAAACCGTCCTATCGAAGTCGCCGTTGCAGAGCCGAGCGACAATGAACGCAGACTTAATGAAACGATTAAGGCTTTGGAAAGGGAGAACATTAAGCATTATGACGAACTCGAAGAAGAGTATCGCAATAACGAAAAAATAGTCAGAAAACAGCTGGAGGATGAAAAGCAGGAGGCTCTTCGCAAACAGAAAGAGGAGTATGAAGAAAGGCTGAAAAATGTTCGGACTGCCGACGGTTCATCAGATGACAAGGATGTCTTTAAGGCATACTTTTCAATTGCATATGACAGCTTTGTCCGTATGCTCGATTTCGCCAAGCAGTCACAGGACAAGGAATTTTTCAAAGGCAAGGTTGAACATTTAATAACAGCACTTGCCACACAAAATATAAATCTTTAAGGGGGAGCAACAATGAAACTTTATGAGCTTACCGAGATGTACTCGGATTTATTTAATCAGTTTGACGCTATCAACGCAAAGCACGGCACAAGTTACAGCTACGGAGAATTTGTAGCGCAAATCGCCGCAAGAAAAATTAAACCGCTCGGTTTGTACGATTACGCAAATTAGGAGGAAAAGAAAATGATTGATTGTACGAAAACTGAAAATTATTTTGCTGAAAAAAAGAAGAATGACGAAAAGACGACTGCAACTGCGACTGCGTAAAATGTTGGAATCAGCCGATTGAGGAGAGTGATTTGGTTGAGTCAGAGAAAATCGATATCAAAAGCAACAAGGCTTAAAGTTTACGAGAAGTACGGCGGCCGCTGTGCGTACTGCGGTTGTACACTCGAATTAAAGGACATGCAGGTTGACCATATACAGAGCGTGTACTGGTACAATGGTGCGAATGACATCGAAAATTATAATCCTGCTTGCAGAATGTGCAATTTTTATAAGTCAACAAGGACAGTCGAAGATTTTAAAAAAGCATTGGGAAAGTTGCTTTCGGGCCTCGAAAAGGTTTTTATTTTTCGATTAGCGATAAAATATGGCCTCATTAAAAAAACTGACAATCCTGTTGTATTTTATTTTGAAAAGAAAAATAAAGCAGGTAAGGAGAGTGAAAAAAATGATGACTGAACCCAAAAAAACAGTTCCAGCGGAAACACAGGACAGACCGACAGCGCCGGCAGAAACATTATCAGAGCTTGACAAGCTCGTTGTTGCGTTTATTGACGGCGCTCTTGATGTTAATGAAATCAATAAGCTTGATATATTCAACAGATGGCTTGTTCTGTCAATGTCTGCCGTATATAGCTGTACGAAAATAGGATTGCTATCCGCTAAGTCTTGTGTCAAGGCCAAATACAAGCTCCTGCAAGAGTATCGCAGGTTTAGGACTGACACTTTTTTTGCAAACAAGGAACACATCGAATGGATAAAAAGGACGAAAGAAACTTCTTGCAAATTAACGGAGTTGTCAAAGGCGATTGTCGAACACGATACTAATGCATTGCAAATTGCTTTACAAATAATTGACCTGCTCACAAAGCATGACGTTTATAATAAACTTTTTATTCTGTCTGATACATCGGATACATACAAGAAAAAGTGTTTAAAAACACTAACCGAAAATGATACAGCGTTTTTGGACGAGTTCGGTGACATACCATTTGTGGATTTGCTCTTTAAATTTTACAAGTCCGCGGAAGAAACGAGAGCATCAGAAATTTTCAAAGAACTGGATGCTGACAACATCAGAACTGTAGCTTGTCACGTGCCGGTTAAGTCGGATGATTGTCGAGAAATCGCAAAAAGCTACAAAGAATACTTCGGTATTTAAAGTAAGGCAATATTCTTGCCGTGTGCAAAATCTTAAAGAAAATTCAAATCAAGTTAATCCTATATTCAAAAAGTAATCAAAGTGACGACTTCCGCTTTGATTAAGCCGTTAAAAAAGAATGCACCAAAAATTAAACACACAATTGCAGCGGCAAGGTTGCACAAAGCAGTAACTCAAGTGGTCAGGTTGGGTTACTGCATATTTATATCATCTGACTTTTTAATGCGAAAATAGAACAATAGACAGTCACAAATAAAAGGGTTGAAATACCCTTTAACTATCCCGCTCAAGGAATTAATTAAGTGACCGTTTTAGCTTTTACATATATAATAAAGGTTTAACTATGTTTACATACAAAGCCGAAATTAAATCAGGCCCTTTGCTTGAGGTTAAATATTACAAGTCCATTCGCAAACGTAATAAGAAAAATCTTGCTCGACAAATCAATCAATCCCGAACAAACGAAAAGCAAGCCAAAGCAAACCGTATCAGAGGAGAACAACACACACAGAGGCTTATCCTTTGCAACTTTTCAGAAGGTGACTGGTTTGCAAGATTCTCTGCTCCGTTTGGTGAATTTACCGAAGATGAATTTGAGAGGGTTGTCTCAAATTTTTTTAAACGAGTGAAACGCAGGACAGATAAGAAACAAATCAAGTTTAAATACATCGGCTACTGCGAATGTGGCAAGCTCGGAAAGAATTGGCATTTGCATATAGTGATTGAAGATTGCGTTCGTGAAATCTTAACGGAGTGTTGGTCGTGGAAAAACGGAATAAATTTTACTCCGCTCTACCAAGACGGAAACTATGCTGACCTTGCAAAATACATACGCAAAGATGTCAATGGTAAGAAGCGCTTGAAAACATCTCGCAATCTCAATAAGCCTGAGGTCAAAGTTGTTGAAGGGAAAAAACGAGAATACAGAAAACTCGAACGAGGAGAGGCTTTGCCTTGCCCTGAAGGATATTATTTTTATCGTGATGAAATGTGGATAAACGACTACACAGGTGCGAGTTTTTATTTTACTTACTTGGCCAATAGCCATAAACACAAGAAAATTGGAGGTGCAAGAATTTGAGAGATTCGACAAGAGATTATACAATTGCACAGTTTAGACTTTATGCTTCTCTTGGTTATCCGAGCAAGGCACAAGTCGTTGCAGATAAGACAATGCACCGAGCACTACAACTTGACCTGCTTGCTGTGGTAGATACACTTAATGCCTTGACCAATAGCGGTAAAGACTACATCCGTCAAGCCGTCAGTGCTGTTTATTTTGTTGCGCCAACAGCGGCATTGCATAAAGGTGAGATAAATTGGAGGGTGACTAAGTTTGCAGTTAGCAACTATACCGACGAACGCACGGTGTTCCGCTGGCTAAGAGAGGCACGATTGCTCTGCGCTGATTACCGAGGCTTAAATATTGGCACCGACAAAGATGTCAGTAGAGAAAGCAGTTGAGGGTTTATACTTAGAGTATGAAAGACTATGCAAAATCTTTTTACTTATCGCAATCTTGGAGAGCTTGCAGAGATGCTTATTTCCGTAAGCAAAACGGAGTGTGTGAGCGTTGTGGTAATGCAGGCGACATAGTTCACCACAAATGCTACATCAATCCTGACAACATCAACAATCCAAAGATAACTCTGAACTTCGACAATCTCGAATTGCTCTGTCAGGATTGCCACAACAAAGAACATATGTCAAATCGAAAAGAAAAAAAGAAAAATAAAATAAATAATACTCGCTACTCTGTTGATGACGAAGGAAACATACTACCCCCCCACCTCAAAAAATAAAATACCCCCATGGGAACCGAAGGCGAGGTCCTTAATTTTTCCTCTCTCGTGTGTGCGTGCGTGAAGGGGGGTGAAAGGAGTGATTTGATTTGGTGGAAAATGAAAAAACATCTGAGCTTTTAATTTCAGATAAAGCAGTTAAACAGGAAATGAACAGACTTAAAAAGATTTTTAAAAAGCATTATCGAGAAATTGACGAAAACGGAAAATCTCATAACAGCGACAAAGGAGAATTGATTGAAAGGCTGATTTCCGAGGCGGCTTTCATTCGTTGCGTACTCTTAGAAGCCCAGAGGCTCATCAAATCACAAGGCCTTGAAACCACAACGGTGAATGCCTCGCAGAAATTCCGCAAGGCAATTCCTGCCGTTACAATTTATTCTGACTATATGCGAACTTACACCTCTGTAATCAACACTTTGATTTCCTATATCCCCGAAAAATCAGAGAGAAAGCAGTCAAGACTTGAGGCGTTAATGCTTGGCAGTTAATTATATTCAAGAATATTACAATCGCATTTGTAGCGGAAAAATCGTAGCAGGAAAATGGATTAAAAAAGTTTACGCAATGGTTCTTGAGGGCATTGAAAAAGGCTTATGGTTTTACGATGAATCAAAAGCTGATAAGGCTGTAAAATTTATTGAGAATTTTGTGCATCACAGCAAAGGCCGACACGATTTGTTGCACCTTGAGTTGTGGCAGAAAGCTATTGTAAGTTGTCTTTTTGGCATAGTCGATAATCTTAACAACAGGCAGTTCCACGAAACTTTGATTGTAGTAGCTCGCAAGAACGGTAAGACATTATTTGCAGCGGCAATTGCTGAATATATGGCATATGCTGACCGTGAATACGGAGCTGAAATTTACTGTCTTGCCCCAAAATTGGCTCAAGCAGACCTTGTATATAATGCTTTTTTTCAGTCGGTTAAACTCGATGAAGAATTATCATCAGAAGAAATGACGAAAAAAAGAAAGAACGATATCTATGTCATTCCGATGAACACTACGATTTCAAAAGTCGCATTCAACTGCAAAAAAGCTGACGGATTCAATCCACATCTTACAGTTTGTGATGAACTTGCCGCTTGGCCGGGACAAGCAGGTTTGAAACAGTATGAGGTAATGAAATCAGCTCTCGGCTCACGAAAACAACCGCTTATTTTATCAATAACTACAGCCGGATACATCAACGACGGAATTTATGATGAACTGTTCAAGCGCTCTACAAGATTTCTCAAAGGAAAACTTGGAGTAGGCGAAATGAGATTACTCCCGTTTCTGTATGTGATTGACGATATACAAAAATGGGATGACATCAACGAACTGAAAAAATCAAATCCCAATCTTGGAATATCGGTTTCGGAGAGTTATTACCTCGAAGAAATTGTTGTGGCAAAAAATTCAACCTCGAAAAAGGCTGAGTTTATGTGCAAATATTGCAATATCTTGCAAAACAGCTCTATTGCTTGGCTTGCATATGAAGATGTTGCACTTGCAGGCGGTGAATCTCTTAAGTTAGAAGATTTTCGTAAATGCTATGCTATTGCCGGTGTTGATTTGTCGAGAACAACTGACCTCACAGCGGCGACTGTTGTAATCTGCAAGAGTGGCCACTTCTACATTTTTACACAATTCTTTATGCCCGAGGACAGCTTCAAAAAAGCTTGTGAAAATGAGCCTGAAACAAAGTACGAAGTGCATAGAGCAAAAGGAAGAATTGTCATTAGTGGCCAGCATTTTGTCGATTATCACGATGTGTTTAATTGGTTTGTAATGCTTCGCAAAGAATACAAAATAATGCCGTTAATGATTGGCTACGATAGATACTCGGCGCAGTATTTAATTCAAGATTTGGACGCATCAGGTTTCAAGGTTGATGATGTCTTTCAAGGTACAAACCTTTCGCCAATTATGGATGAATTCGAGGGCTTGTTAAAAGAAGGCAAAATACATTTTGGCGACAATGAATTGTTAAAAAAACAGTTCCTTGATGTCGCTGTGAAAATTAACGATTCAGATGAACGAAAGAAACCGGTAAAAATTGAGAGCAGATTGCACATAGACGGACCTGTTAGTGTTTTTGATGCTTTTACGGTAAGAAGTAAGCATTATAAAACACTTGGCAAAATGTTAGAAAACAGAAAGGCGGGATAACTTGGGGATTTTTCAAAAACTTTTTAAACGCTCGGCTAAAGCATTCCTGAATTTTTCCCACAGTGAAAGCGGAAATAATTATAACAGCCGTAGCGAGATTATCAACAGCATTGCAGATAGAATTGCGACACAAGTGTCGAAACTGCAACCGCAGGTTATAAGAAATTCCGCAAGCGGAACAGTAATCAAGAATGACAGTCTTGCTCGTTTGCTGTCAACCCGACCTTGTAAAGAGCTGAATACTACAGATTGGCTTTATAAGATAGCCTATCAATCAGTTATAAGTGGTGACGGTTTTGCTATTATTTGCTATAACGATGATTTCTCGGAAATTGAGGCTATTCGTCCTGTAATCTGTACAAATTATCGCATTTTTGAAGATGAAGGTATATTATTTTTTCGGTTTATCTGGTCGTATGACAGCAAGGAATATACAGTTCCCTATGATTGCGTTATTCACTTGAAAGACCGTCCGGGTAAAAAACGATTCCTCGGAAGTGATCCTGATGATGATTTAGCTACATCGGTGGAAATGCTCGACACCACATATGACGGTATTAAGAACATTGTGAAAAATTCCGCTCATCTCAGAGGTTACTTGAAATTCAACAACTTCATTGATGAAGAAGATTTGAAAAACAAAATCAAAGAATGGAAAGAAGCTTATATGACCGCCGAGAATGAAGGTGGCATTGCAGGTCTTGGCTCGGAATTTGAATTCAAGGAATTAAATCAAACTCCAAAAAGTATTCCAACCACACAGCTTTCATTTTTCAAGACTAACATTTATGACTATTTCGGAGTATCTGAAAAAATCATTAGAGGCGAATATTCCGAAACTGAGTGGAATAACTTTTACGAATCGAAAATTGAACCCATAGCGATGAAGCTGTCACTTGAATTTACCTATAAGATATTCTCGGAGCGCGAAAGAGGGTTCGGAAATAAAATTGTTTTCGTTGCTAACAAATTACAGTATGCTACTACACAAACTAAGATGACCGTTATGCAAGCGTTGTTTGACCGTGGTTTTATTACTATCAATCAAGGTCTTGAGATGATGGATATGCCGAGCCTCGGCGAAGAAGGAGATATCAGAATGGTAAGCCTTAACTATGTTAAGACTGATGACCAGTCATTATATCAGACAGGAAAGGAGAACAATGATGCCCCAGATTAAAAATAACATTAACGAAATTTTTCACATTCGGAATGAAACTGAAACATCAGCGGATTTGTATTTTTACGGTGACATTGTGAGTGACCGTTGGAGCGCTTGGAGTGATGAGGACCAGTACCCGGAAGCCATTCAGCAGTTGCTCAAAGGTCAGGAAGGCAAAGACCTGAATATCTACATCAATTCAGGCGGTGGTGATGTTTTTGCCGGTATGGCAATCTATAACATCATTAAAAGACACACAGGCTTTAAAACCGTTTATGTTGACGGTCTTGCCGCATCGATTGCATCGGTTATTGCAATGGCAGGTGATAAATTGGTAATGCCCAAAAATGCGTTCCTGATGATACACAAGCCGTGGTCTTTTGTTATCGGTAATGCAAACGATATGTTGAAAGAAATTGAATTGCTTAATGCCATTGAGCAGAGCATTGTCAATATTTACGCAGAACATCTTGCTGATAATGTTGACACCGAAACAATCGCAAAAATGGTTGATGCAGAAACTTGGCTCACCGGTGAACAGGCGGCTGAATATTTCCGCGTAGATGTTGCAGCGGAAAAACAGATTGCTGCTTGCACGAATGCTCGATTTAAAAATCAGCCCAAAAATCTTGTAGTCGTGACTACTGAAAGAGAGAAAAATCTTTCGGCAAAGTCATCAAAAATAAAATCGCTGTGTATCAGCGGAATTTTGAAGGGAGAATGATTAGTAATGACTATCAAAGAACTTAAAAACAGACTTAAAGAAATTGCTGTTGAGGCAAAGGCCGCTGAAACAAGCGGTGATGACGCAAAGCTCGACAAATTGATTGAAGAAGCAAACACAATCAATGATAAAATTGAGCGAGCACAGAAGCTTGCTGAAATCATAAAAAATGCTACAGCGGCAGAGGAAAATGAAGGTGAACAGCAGGAATCTACACCTGAAAAACTCGCAGAAAAAAGGGGCAAAAAGCTCAAGAACGGCGAAACAGTAAGAATGAACAAGACGATTGTAATGCCAAAAGCGGCAATCAGTACAACAACAATTGCTATGCCACATCACACAGCGGAAGATGTCAGAGATACATTCAATGATGTTTCAAGCCTTATCGATGCGGTTAAGATTGTTCCTCTCGACGGTGGCGAAAGCTATCAGAGAGGTTTTGTTAAGTCATATGGTGAAGGCGACTACACAACAGAAGGTTCAGACGCGGCAACAGCAGAACCGACGTTTGATTATGTTGACATCAATAAGACCTACATTACTGCATATGCGGAAGAACCTAACGCAATTCGCAAACTTGCCCCGGCGGCTTATGATGCCGTAATCAGCAATTCTACATCAAGAGCCGTAAGAAAGAAGCTCTCAAAGCAGATTCTTGTAGGCTCAGGTGAAACCGGTTCAATTGTCGGCATTTTCAATGCACCTACAAAGGTAATTGATCCTACCACGGATATGGAGGTAACCGCAATCACAGGAACCACCCTTGACGACATCATTTACTCATACGGTGGCGAAGAAGATGTTGAAGGTTTTTGCGGTCTTATTCTCAACAAAGCCGACCTCAAGGCTTTTGCAAAGCTCCGTACAGATGACGGCAAGAAGGTTTACGATATTAAGAACAACGGTAATTCCGGTACAATTGATGGCGTTCCGTTCATCATCAACTCAGCTTGTAAAGCTGTTTCGGCAACCGGAACAACCAAGGGCGAGTATTGTATGGCGTACGGTCCGTTCTTTAACTATGAACTTGCTGTTTTTTCTGACATGGATGTGTCAATCTCAACTGAGTACAAATTTAAATCAGGACAGATTGCACACAAGGCTGAAATGTATGTGGGCGGTAATACGGCATCATACAACGGCTTTGTTCGTGTGAAGAAAGGCTGATGATTAAATGTCATCAACAGACGATTTATTGACAATGGCTAAACTCAGAGTTCGCAAAATTAGTTCGGATGTCCTCGATGAGGACATCCGACAGCACATTGATTTTGTTTTAGCCGACTTAGAACGCATAGGAGTGCATCCAAGCTGGCTCAAAAAACCTGACGCACTTATAAAAGAGGCGGTACTTGTTTACTGCAAGGCAAATTACGCAAAAACAGTTGATGATAAACTGACCAACAGTTATAACATCATCTTGTCGAAAATCAAAGGCAGACTGAAATATAGCAAAGTGAGGGTAAACGATGAATAGTGAATGTATTGTTACCTTGGTTTCACTGAAATCGTGCGGAACGAACTATATCGGTGAACTTATTACCAAGGAAGTAAAAAGGCAGGTTTTCGCTGTTAAAAAGTCTGTGAATCAATCAGAATTTTTTCAGGCTGCAGCGGCAGGATTTAAACCCGACATTGTGCTTGACATAAGCGAGTTTGAGTACAACGGAGAAAACTTCTGCATTCTTGCAGGTCAGCGGTACAAAATATACCGCACTTTTTCGGCGAAAGATACAGAACGAATGGAACTGTATTTAACGGCAGTAGTAGGTGAAACAAATGTCACTCCCGAAAGCAGTTAAAATCACAAAAGACGGTGTTGAGATAATCAGCAATGTTGACCGTATTCAATATACGCTCAAAGAGCTTGAACGAGCCGCTCTGCGCGATGTTGGAAAGCTGGTATGTAAACGGACAAGGCAGAAAATAAAACGCAGGTCAGGGCGATTGGCAAAAAACACACAGTATTGGGTACGCTCAAAGCAAGAAGTTCCTGACCTGCAGGTTGGTTTTAAGCCGGGCGGATTTTACGGCTTGTATCAAGAAATCGGTACAAGCAAAGCTCCAAAAATCGGAGCATTGAGCGACGCTGCCGAAAGCAACATCAAAGATATTATAAAGATTGAACAGCAATACCTCAGTGCCGTAGGCACGGAAGAGGCAGAACGCAAACTGAACGAGGGGGAATACAGCGGTGAATAGCATTAAGAATTTTTTGAGTGCGGTTTTATCGCAGTATGCCCCCTCGTTTTTTATGATTGGTGACGGGTTTCCGAGGCTTGTCTATGAGATTAAACAGCTTTACACCGATGAGCCGTACAAGAAATATCTTGTTACTTTAAATTTGTATGACAGGTTTACAACTGAGAAAATCGACAATATTGTGGATGAAATCTATTCGGATGTTGCGAGGGCAACCTATACACAAGGTGAACGGCATTACAAATTCTACAATAACAGCGACAGGCAGTATGTCGCTGAATCCGATAAAACAATAAACAGAATAATGACAACCCTTGAATTGAGGGTTTACGAAAGAGAGGATGATTAAAATGGCAACAGTTAAGCCACGAAAGATTAAGCCATATAGCGGCTATTCGGCGAAAACCGCCGACAGAATGCTTCTTGATGCAGGTGCGTTTTTTGTAAATTACGATCCTGCTACGGACACATACGCAAGTGCAAAAAAGGCAGGCAAGTGCCTTGGTGTAACAATCAAAGGCGGTGAATTTTCAGCCAAGCCGACACTCAGACGACTTGAATTTGACGGTGTAAAAACACGAACTAAAGGCGACACGGTAGTTGACGGTTGGGAGGTTTATCTGAAAGCAACCCTTGCCGAAATGACTACTCAGAACTTCATTTACGGTCTTGGAATTGCCGACAAAGGTACAGACGAAAAGGTCGCAGGCTACGATGTAATCACAGGTAGAGATGTTATTCTTGACAGTGACTACATTCAGAACATCACTTGGGTAGGCTGTCTCCTCGGAGAGGATAAGCCGTGTATTATTCAGGTATTCAACGGCTTTAACGAAAACGGTCTTACTCTTGCGATCGCTGATAAGGACAATGGTAAGGTAGAAGCTCAGTTCTACGGTAATCTTTCACCCGAGGTTTATGATTCGGAGGAAGAAATCAAACCGCCGTTTAAAATTTTCAGACCGACAGAGAGTGAGGAATAAGTGATGAGAAAGTTAGCTATAAAAGATGCGTTCGCTCTTGCACGTATCTTAAAAAAAGCGGATATTGAAGCTGAAATTGCAGAATTTGCGAATAAGGTCAAAGACAAGAAAAACAAAGGCACAGCAGAAAATACCAAGATAATCGGAATTGAGTTTGTCTTAACAATTTTGTCAGCACTTTCCGACAAAGAAGTTGAGCAGGAATTCTATTTGCTTTTCGCTGACATAGTGGGTGATATGACAGCTGAACAGGCAAGTCTTATGAGCATTCCTGACGTAATTGGTAAATGCAAAGCAATCTTTAAGGAAAATGACATTACAAGTTTTTTTACCTCAGTCTCAGCCTTGATATAAGAACATATGGAATGCTCGTGCAGTATTGTTGCGGCAATACTGCCATACTACAAAGGCTGTCTTTTTCAGAGGCTAATGAGATAATCAAAAATGCGATTGATGACCGTGAGGACGAAATGCTCTACAAAGCATATATGCTCACGATGACAGGCAGATTTACAGGTGTGTCATATGTTGATTTTGTAAACAAGGTTAAAAATCAAATGCAGACAGGTGCGGAAGAAACCGTAAATGTCGAAACTGTCGAAAGCAAGATTGCAGATTATCTTAATAATTACAAATGGGAGGAGGTGTAGCTAATAATGGCTGTTGAAGTATTTAAGTTATTTGGTTCTATATTCGTAAATAACGATGAGGCAAATAAATCAATCGCCGAAACCGAGAAAAAAGGTAAAGGTGTTGCCGCAACCTTAGGTAACGGTATCAAAACCGCAGGCAAATGGGGAGCGGCAATGGTCGGAGGTGCGGCGGCAGGTGTCGGAGCATTATCGTCAGTTGCCGAAAATACCAGAGAATACCGCACCGAAATGGGTAAACTCGACACAGCTTTCACCACAAACAAATTTACAGCGGCAGATGCAAAACAGACTTACTCTGACTTGTATGCCGTAGTCGGTGACAGCGGACAGGCAACTGAGGCGGCTAATCATTTATCATTGCTTTGCGATTCCACAAAAGACCTGCAAAGTTGGACAGAGATTTGCACAGGTGTTTACGGTCAATTCGGTGATTCCTTGCCTATTGAGGGTTTGACAGAGGCGGCAAACGAAACCGCAAAAGTTGGACAGGTAACAGGTCCGCTTGCCGATGCTCTTAACTGGATGGGTGTGTCAGAAGATGAATTTAATGAAAAACTTGCAAAATGCTCATCAGAACAAGAAAGACAGCAGTTAATCACATCAACTCTCACAAGCTTGTATTCGGATGCCTCTGCTCAGTACAAGGAAACAAACGGCGATGTAATGGAATCTAACAGAGCTCATCAGCAGCTGTCTGATACGATGGCGCAAATCGGTGCTGTCGCCGAGCCTGTCCTTAACTCTCTTATCGGTCTTGGCGGTAAACTCCTCGAACAGCTCTCACCATTGATTGAGAGTGTGGCAAACAACCTTGCCCCTGTTTTAATCAACATTTGCGAAGAGGTAGCACCGATAATTGTGTCAATGCTCGAGCAGATAATGCCGTTAATTGAGGAGTTACTACCGTTTATTGCTCAGCTTATGGAGCAGTTAGCACCTATCATTGTTCAGATCGTTGAACAATTATTTCCACCTTTAATGCAGATTATACAGGATTTACTTCCGTATTTCATGCAGATAATTCAGGCTATAATGCCATTATTTAGCACGCTTGTAGAACTCTTAATGCCCGTTATCGAGGTGTTCGTTCAGCTTGCTGGCGTATTGCTCGACGGTCTTTTAGCGGCACTCACTCCGATTATTGAGGATTTAGCAACATTTCTCAATGACCTTTTAACACCTCTTATCCCGATTATCAGCGAGCTCTGCGACACCATCGTTGAAACTTTACAGCCTGTTTTCGAGCAGTTATCGCCTGTCATCTCACAGGTTTTCGATGCACTCCGTCCTGTTTTAGACTTACTCGGCGAAATGCTTGAAACGCTTATTCCTGCGCTTGTTCCGGTGATTGAATGGCTGGCACAAATCTTTTCAGAGGTTTTAGGCAATGCAATTAAAAGAGTCAAAAAAATTCTTGAACCGATTTCGGGGATTTTTAACGGAATTGTAGATTTCGTAAAAGGTGTGTTTTCAGGAAACTGGGAACAAGCGTGGAACGGCGTTGTTAACATTTTTAAGAACGTATTCAACCTTTTGCCTACATTCGTTGAGAATGTAATCAACGGCATTATTTGGATTATTAACAAGCTCTTGGAAGGCGTAAACTGGGCAACATCAATGATTGGTTGGGAAATAGATCCGATTCCGGAAGTAACTTTACCTCGTTTCCGTGCCGGTATTGATTATGTTCCACACGATAAGTTCGCCGCATATCTTGATGCCGGCGAGGCAGTCCTCACAGCCCAAGAGGCTGAGGAGTATCGTCAATCAAAGCGTGAAGGCAGAGGCTCAGTCTTTGAAAACGATTCCACTAATATCATTAACAACATCAGTATCAATATTCCCTCTGTTGCAATTAATAACGACATGGATATTGACAGTTTCGTTGATGATATGAGCAATCGGTTAGCTGATGAAGTCACAAGGAGGCAGAAAGCGTATGCATAACTTTTATTTCGGAGGTAAATGGTTATCGTATTTCGGTGGCCGTATCACAAAAGCACCACAGCACGAAATCCCCGTTAGAGATGTTTCAACGGTTGAAATCCCGTGCAGAGACGGTGATGTTTTGCTTGATAACGGGCGGTGGCAGAATGTTGAATTCGAGCGTGAAATTTGCTTTTTGCCGTATTTATCCGAACTGTCAGCAAAGCACCTTGCGAGGGCCGTAATTGAATGGCTGACCTTAAATCATGGCTACCAAAAGTACAAGGATACTTATGACCCCGGATATTTCACCGAGGCTTACATATCAAATACTGACGATATTGTTCGTGAACTCCCAACATTACTTACAACAAAAATCAAATTCAACCGTAAGCCGTGGTGGTATTCAGAGCTTGGACAGCGGACTATTGATTTTGAAGTTAATAAATCGGTTTCCTTGCACAATCCTGAACAATATGAATCCTTACCTACTTTCATCATAACTAACACGAATGTGAGCGGTGGCACTACGGCAGTTGCTAAAATTAACATAAACGGTGAATCACTTGATTTGAAGTGCACAGCCAAATATGACTACGCCGTGCTTGACGGCGAAACTATGCAGTATATTGCACACAAATCAGACGGTACGACTAATTTTGTTGACGATACTATCCCCACTAAGTTAAAGGTCGGAGACAATCAAATTGTTGTAACGGCATATAAGAACGCGTTTCTGTCGATAAAACCAAATTGGAGGCGATTGTAAAAGTGTTCCCTTTGTTGTATAAATCGGATTTTAAAACAATCGGCCCAAGTAGATTTAACCTGCTCGGACGGATTACAGAAATAATCAGCGGTAAAGTTACCGAGGAACGAAACGGCGATTATTTGCTCGAAATGGAACTATCGACAACGGACAGATGTGCCGATTTGCTCGACACGCAGTATTTCATTAAGGCAAAACCGAACCCAACCGATGAACCGCAGTATTTTGAGATTTACGATTTGCAGTACAAAGACAAGAAATCAATCACGGTTAAAGCGAAGCACATCAAGCATAATTTGTATAACAACTTTTTGCTTGAAACTTCCAACCAAACTGATGTAGTGCACACTCCAAAAGAATGGTGGGATATACTTTGCACAGGTCGTGATTTTGAGGGTGATTCGCTGTTCCCACAGGCAACCTTGTGGGAGCACTATTTCAAATTTACATCAAATATTACCACAAAATCATCTATGACGCTTGGCTTCTGTACGCCCTGTACTCTTGGTGATTTTTTGGGCGGTGCAGATGGTTCGCTTGTTGATGTTTTTGGCGGTGAATATAAATACGACAATTTTAATGTATCGTTGTTAAAAAGCCGTGGGGCGGTTACAAACTGCCATTTGCGCTGGGGCAGTAACATCAGCAGTCTTACGCAAACGCTTAATTCAGACGATATCTGTTCCCATGTTGCAGCTTATGCCACTTGCCACGACACATACAATGACAAGAACGTCATCCTCAGCTCACAACCGCAAGAACTCAAAACCCATAAATCTAAGCTCATTAAAGTGAAAACGGTTGATGTTTCAGATGGCGGTTCGGTCTACATCGGCGACGAAACAGGTTACTGGGATTTCAACGCTCACACAGGCGAAAACAAGGACTTTTTAATCCAAAAGCTAAATATTCAAGCACAGGTTTTAAGAGGAAAGCTTGTAAGCACAAACGGAGCGCCTACGCTCAACGTAAAGGTTGACTATCCGCCTACACTTAATGAAATGCTTGGACTGCATTTATGCGACACGGTGTATGTTGATACTGAAAACGATAGCTTGCAAGCAAAAATAATTAAAACAGACTATGATTTCGTGCTTGAACGTTGGAACAGTCTCGAACTTGGCACGCCAAAATCAAAGTTATCAGATTATATAGTAAAATAATGAGGTGAAAACATTGAATATCAACCACACAAAAATGACATTAGAAATTAATAGTTGCAAAAACTACGAAATCTTAGAAGTCAGACAGGGCGATAAAGGCTCACGCATTATTGATTTTGCGTTTACCGTCAACGGTGAAACTGTTAACCTTGCCTCCACGATGTCAGCTAAAGTCAATGCTACGGTTGATGATGTAATCGTAGCAGACAGCGTTGCCGCAGTCGTTGACACCGAAAATAATGTAGTCACAGTTACGCTCACAGACACAATGCTCGCATTATCGGGCATTTGTAAGATGGACATTGTGCTTATGGAAGGCGACGAAATCATAACTGCTGAAACCGTTTGTTTGCGTATTGGAAAAAGCGTAATCAACGATGACAGTAAAGCTTTTCCGGGCGCCAGCTCTATTGTGGAAATCACAAAGGAAGTCGAGAACGCAAGAGGCGGTCAGAATTCACTTGGAGCAAGGCTTGATAAAACAGACAAGAGTATTGCCCGAAAGCTCAATTCAATGCCGTTCGACAGTGAACCAAAAAATAACAGCCCGTGTTATCTTACAAGTGGTGCGGTTTACAATGCTCTGCTTGTTAAAGTAGATAAAACCGCCTTGGCGACTAAATACGATTCATCAAATATTGAAAGCGGAACATCAAAGCTTACGCCTTATTCAACCATCACCGATAAAATCAAAAGTGCAAGCTGTACATATAAGACGATTGGCGACATCGTAATCGTCAGTGCAACCGTCAAAATGAATGCTGTTACAATTGGAGCAAACAGTTCATATCCGTTGATTGATTTACCGTACAAGTGCATTACTGTGGATGATGTTTTTTGTGTCGGTATTTCAAAACTTGGCAAGCTCTTTAAATTTGCCATTCTGAAAAATAACACTTGGCTACAGTTTTCGACTCAGGATAAGACCGCATATACATTCGCAGACGGCGAGCAAATTAATGTGATTTGCTTGTACAAAATTAAATAACGGAGGTATGAAAAATGGAACTTAAAGAAAAAATCACACTCGATATGCTCACGAAGGACAGCGTGTCGGTACTCAGACAGCAGTTTTTGACCTTTAACGGTGAAGAAATGCAAGTCGGCGGAAACATCCGAAATGCATACATGAACAGCAAATCGGGCAGAGAACAGCTCAAAACGGTGCTGTCGGATGAATACTATAACGCTGTCATGGCGGTGTGGGGCGACACTCCAACCGTTGATGAGCCGATGATAGAAGAAAGCGAGGTGTAAGCAATGAAAGAAAACATTTTACAGGCATTATTTGCCACGGTATGCGGTGCTATTGTCGCATATCTTAACATCTTGCTTGTGCCGTTTGCGGTGATGATTGCGGTAATGATTATCGACTACATCACAGGAATGGCACAGGCATACATCAGCCACACGCTTAACAGCCGTGTCGGTGTAACAGGCATTATCAAAAAGGTAGGCTATATCGTAGCTGTAGCGGTCGGTATTGTTGCCGACTATCTCATCAGCTCGGCACTTGTCAACTGCGGAATCGACCTGCGGATTAACTACTGCATCGGCATGATTGTTACGATTTGGTTTATCATCAACGAGTTGATTTCAATTTTAGAAAACCTCTCGGAAATCGGTATTCCATTGCCAAAATTTTTGGTATCAATCGTTAAAAGGCTAAAGACAACAGTCGAAGTAAAAACAGATGAAAGCGAGGAATAATTATGTCAAAAATTAATGATTATAACGAAGAATTCGATAAGTTGAGAAAAAACAGGATTGAAATGGCACATTATAAATACGGACCCGCTAAAATAAATTTTGGTGATGGTCTGGTAAATGCTATGGAAACCATGAATAATTGTGTTGCAAAGTATAAAGAAACTGGTAACACAGAATATTTACTTGACGCCGCAAATTATTTAATGTTTGAATTTACATATCCAAAACATCCTAATGCTCACTTTAAAGCTACTGATTCTTGCGGATCTGCCGGTACCGTTGGACAGCCTTATAACCAAATGATGAATGAAATGTCAGACACTTTATATCACGTAAAAGAAGTGTATAAAGATGATTGATGGAATCATGCAGGGTAAGCACATGAAAAAAATATTCGAGATAAAAGGTATATTTTCTATATATGTCCTTGTAAAACAGCTTTACGAAAGAGGGGAATAACAATGAAAGTTACTGCTATTGATGTCAGCTACTGTCAGACAGGGGTTGACTACAACAAAGTCAAGAACAGCGGAATTGACGCCGTGATTATCCGTGCAGGATTCGGTAAGGAAACCTATCAGAAAGACTCTGAATTTGAAACGCATTACAGAAACGCTAAGAAAGCAGGTCTTGCAGTCGGTGTATATTGGTATTCTTACGCTTATTCTGTTGCAGAAGCAAAGCAGGAGGCTAAGGTATGCCTTGCGTGCATTAAGGGTAAAACACTTGAATTACCTGTATATTATGACCTCGAGGAGAGCGGTCAGACAAGGCTCGGTATGTCTGCTCTGACAAACATTGCAATTGCTTTTTGCGATGCTATCAAATCGGGTGGTTACCGTGCAGGTGTGTACAGTAATCTTAACTGGCTCAACAATCACCTTGATTATGAAAAGCTCAGAAGTAAGTACAGTATTTGGCTTGCACAATGGTCATCCAACCCATCCAAGTCTTGCGATATATGGCAGAACGCCGATAACGGCAGAATCAGCGGTATCAGCGGTAATGTTGACACCGATGTCATCATTAATAAAAACATTATCAAATCAAAATCAGAGGTGAAGGAAGAAATGATTAAATACGGCTCACATAATACAGCAACACTTGCATTCAAGAAGCAGTTGATTACACTCTACAATATGAAAATTATCAAAACGAAAGTTGACAATTCAAACGGTTTTGGTGACGGTACGCTAAAGGCGGTCAAAGAGGCACAGAAAGCAGGTAATATCACAGCTAATGGTGTTGTTGATGAAAAGACAGTCAATGTTATCTATCATCTCATAAATGATTGCAATTGGGCTAAAGATAAGAAGATTGCAAATGCAAAAAAAGCACTCGGCTGATGTTAAATATTTCGCACCGTTGCAAATTTTATGTGGCGGTGCGGATGCCATAAATAAAGAAATGGGGTGACGAAAACGGTAAATTTATATCAAGGCAATTGTCTTGAAGTGCTGAAAACTTTGCCCGATAACAGCGTTGACCTGTTACTGACAGATCCGCCTTATGTGTTAAACACAAAGGGGAGTGGAACTGTAAACAAGAAAATGAAATTAAGTGAATCTTTAGCGGATGTCGAGAAAGCAAAAATAATTAATGGATACGACATCGAACTTTTCGGACAGGAATTTTTGCGAGTTATGAAAGAAATCAATGCTTATTTTTGGTGCAATAAAGCACAAATATATGATTATTTAAAATTTTATGTCGGGCAACTTAAATGCAAATTTGATATTATTTGTTGGCACAAAACGAACACTTAAACCTCTTAACATTACTGAAAAAATAATCCGAAACAGTTCAAAAGAAAATAACACTGTTTTAGATCCGTTTATGGGAAGCGGTACAACAGGTGTTGCCTGCATAAATACAAACCGTGATTTTATCGGCATTGAACTTGACAAAAAGTATTACAAAATCGCCGAAGAAAGAATAAATTCAGCAACTAAATAAATAAACTACATAACAAAAATGACAAACACATAATTGCAAAAATATTCCCCTCACACTGTCATTGAAGATAGGTGAGGGGAGTTTTCACTTGATTTATTATCACATATATTATATAATTGTAAATAATAAAAAATTTGTAAA
>OATK01000698.1_pt1 | contig 27526 bp, 20 predicted proteins | sample 1516611 | NCBI WGS metagenome assembly OATK01 (sample SAMEA2579947, study PRJEB22360) | human gut metagenome | biome: human gut; feature: human-associated habitat; material: faeces | place: Denmark | collected 2008/2010 | reverse complement strand
GACTGAAATTCCCCCCCGCCAAGCCCCGGTCGGTCGCTACCCGCGCGGGTATCGTCTCCGTAGATGAAATACTTTCGGAGCTGAACGTCAGCTCCCTGAACCGCCTGTTCCCGGTAGACACACGCAACGAGGAGCGCACGCGCGCAGCCGGCCTGCACAGGTGGTACGAATTGCAGTTCGACACCGAAGTCGACCTGGATCTCGCCGCACAGAAACTGTCGGCCGTAGCCGAAGTGGCGAACATCCAGTTCAACACGAAGCTCGAAAAAATGTGGGACGGCAAGGCCACCCCGCTCCGTTCGGATGCGCCCGCCATGTCGGCAGGCACACGTTCGATCGTATGGCCGTTCAACGACCCGGAATTGAAGCGCCAGTGGCACTATATCAACAAAGGCGACAAGGCCGTGGCACAGACCGCGCGCGAAGGTGCGGACATCAACGTGGAAGAGGCATGGAAACTCACGGCCGGAGATCCCAAGATCATCGTAGCCGTAGTCGACGAAGGCGTGAAATATACGCACCCCGACCTGGCTGCGAACATGTGGGTCAACACCAGGGAGATGACCGGAACCACGGGCGTCGATGACGACGGCAACGGTTACGTGGATGATTATTACGGGTACAATTTCGTTACGAACGGCCCCATCTCCTGGGATGTGGTCGACGCAAAGGGCGACGGCGACTCCGGTCACGGGACGCATACCGCAGGCACGGTAGCGGCGGTCAACAACAACGGCATCGGTGTCTGCGGAGTAGCGGGCGGCTCGGGCAACAACGACGGTGTACGGATCATGTCGTGCCAGGCCCTGTCCGGCACCGCAGCAGGTTCGGGCACGACGGCCGTCATGGCAAGGGCATTCAAATACGCGGCCGACAACGGTGCTTCGATCATCCAGTGCTCGATGGGTATCAAGGGCGGTGGCTACACCTCCGACGACCAGTACGCCAAAAATGCCAAAGCGGAGCACGACGCACTCGCCTATTTCATCGCCACGTCGAACTGCGACGCGATCGACGGCGGTCTGGTCATCTTCTCGGCCGGCAACGACGCACTCGACCGTGCCGGGTACCCCGGGGCGTTCCGCGATTATATTTCGGTAACCTCGTTCTCGCCCGACTTCCTGCCTGCAAGCTACACCAACTACGGCCCCGGCTGTAACATCTCGGCGCCGGGCGGCGACGCTTACATTGCAAGCAATTCGACCGCTACGGTACTTTCGACGATGCCTTCGGAAATGAACGAGGGTTCGGACTACGGATACATGCAGGGAACCTCGATGGCCTGCCCGCACATGTCGGGCGTGGCAGCACTCGGACTCTCCTATGCGCTGAAACAAGGCAAGCACTACACCCGCAACGAGTTTATCAGCATGCTCCTCACCTCGGTGAACGACATGGAACGGTATCTCGACGGCACAAAGGAGTCGAACGGCACGATGTACCTCGAAAACTACCGCAAGCAGCTGGGTACAGGCGCAGTAGACGCTTATCAACTGCTGATGCAGATCGAAGGCACGCCGTGCCTCAAGGTCGGCGTAGGGGCTGAAGAACTCGTTCCCCTGACGCAGTTCTTCGGTGGCAGCGCAACGAACCTCACCTACACCGGTGTTTCGATGTCCGCAGCCGACATGGCCAAATTGGGGATCGAAACCTTGCCCACAATGGCCTACGGCAAACTGAAGATCAAGTGCACCAAGTCCGGCGTAGCGAAGATTACGGTTACGGCAATCGGCGGCGGCGACAAGGTCGGTACAGGTACCGTGATGGGCGGCATGACGATCACCAAGGAGTTCGCCATCATCGCCCGCGGCGTACAGGCCGGGAACGGAGGTTGGTTATAATACGAATTACGATAACAGCAAAAAGATCATGAGAAAGACTATCTATATTCTCTTTGCCATACTCGGCATGAGCCTGTTCGCAGGGTGCGACGACGACAAGAAAGATAACAACACGCCGTTGGCCAAGCAACTCGTCGGAGAATGGCGCCTGACCTCATGGACAGGCCAGGCTCCGCAGGTGTTCGACGCCTACATCGCATTTGACGGAGGGTCGTTCACCATCTACCAGAAGATCGAATCCGTAAAGTACCAGAAATACACGGGCAGCTACTTGCTCAAAGGCGATGTACTTTCGGGAAATTACAGCGACAACACTCCCTGGGGAAGCTCGTACACGGTCACGGCAGACGAATCGTCCAACACCATCACGCTGACCAGCACGGCCGACACCGGCGACGTGTGCGTATACACTCGTGCGACGATTCCGGAGTCGGTAAAGAACGACGCGGTGAGCATGCAGGGCGTACGCTCGGATTTCTTCCGGTTGCTCTAAGCCCCGGCTTGTAATATTTCCAAAGCCTTCGGTAAATGCCGAAGGCTTTTTTTCATACATATACCAAACTAATGCACAGCAAGTTAAGCAATTAAAAGAAGAAGCTCGCGCGGCCAACGCCGCAGGCACCCGGCCGGCCGGAAAGCCCTCAGTGCAGCCGCCCCATCACGCGGGAATTGTTTTTTTCGGAAACAGATTTTACGCATATCCGAAAAAACGGTTATCTTTACGCAAATTTTTAATACCGGACGATAGGGAAAATCAGGCATGCAGGAAGGCCCGCGCCGTTCCGCTTTGGCATATTTTTCACTATCTTTGAAACAAATACGTCACGAACCATGAACATCACCGAAATTTTGCCCGGCATCCATTACGTCGGGGTCAACGATCGCACAACCACCCGTTTCGAAGGTCTCTGGTCGCTCCCGCAGGGGGTTTCATACAATGCCTATCTGGTTGCCGACGAGAAGGTCGCACTGATAGATACCGTCGAAGAGGGCTTCGGCAGCCGTCTGACAGAGAACATCCGCGAGGCCATCGGCGACCGCAAGATCGACTACCTGGTCATCAACCACATGGAACCCGACCACTCGTCGTCCGTGCGCGCACTGCGCATGCTCTACCCCGACATCCAAATCGTGGGCAACGCCAAGACGCTGCAGATGCTCCAGGGATTCTACGGCATCGACACCGGGACGCTCGAAGTCAAGGAGGGCGACAGCATATCGCTCGGCTCGAAAACGCTCTCGTTCTACATGGCGCCGATGGTACACTGGCCCGAAACGATGGTGACATGGTGTGCCGAGGCCGGCACGCTCTTCTCGGGCGACGCCTTCGGCACGTTCGGCGCCATCGACGGCGGCATTACCGACTCGCAGATAGACCCGTCGCGCTACTGGGACGAAATGCGCCGCTACTACGCCTGCATCGTCGGCAAATACGGAGGGCCTGTACAAAAGGCGCTCGCGAAGGTACGGGGCCTGAACCCCACGACCATCTGCTCGACCCACGGCCCCGTATGGCAGCGCGAGATCCCGCAGGTGATGGACGTCTACGACCGTCTGAGCCGCTACGAAGGCGAACCGGGCGTGGTGATCGCCTACGGCTCGATGTACGGCAATACGGAGCAGATGGCCGAGCGCATAGCCCGCGAACTGGCCGCCGAAGGTGTGGGCCCGATCTTCGTCCACAACATGTCCTACGCCGATGAATCCATCGTCCTGCGCGACGTATTCCGTTACGACACGCTCATCGTGGGCGGCCCGACCTATAACGGAGGGCTCTACCCGCCCGTGGCACGCCTGCTCGACCTGATCGCGGCACGCTGCGTCCCGCAGCGCAACTTCGGCTGGTTCGGCTCCTTCTGCTGGGCGAGTGCCGCCGTACGCTGCCTGGGCGAATTCGCACAGAAGATGAAGTGGGAGGCGATCTGCGAACCCGTGGAAATGAAGCAGGGTTTCTCGCCGGCATGGCACGAGGCATGCCACGCGCTCGCAGCGCGGATCGCCGGGTGCATGCACCGCTAAACCAACCAAAAACTTGGACATAATATGATGAAAATCGCAGTCGTGGGTACGGGTTATGTCGGCCTCGTATCGGGTGCCTGTTTCGCAGAAATGGGACTCGATATTACGTGCGTCGACGTCGACAGGAAAAAGATCGACGCCCTGAACAACGGCCTCATCCCGATTTACGAGCCGGGGCTCGAAGAACTCGTCAAACGCAATGTCGAGGAGGGGCGCCTGCACTTCACGACCGAGTTGACGGACTGCCTGGACAAGGTGGAAGTAGTCTTCTCGGCCGTCGGCACACCGCCCGACGAGGACGGTTCGGCAGACCTGAAATACGTGCTCGAAGTCGCCCGTGCGTTCGGCCGCAACATCAAGAAGTATACGGTGCTCGTCACCAAAAGCACCGTACCCGTCGGTACGGCGCAGAAGGTCAAGGCCGTGATCCGGGAAGAGATAGACAAACGCGGCTGCAAGATACCGTTCGACGTGGCCTCGAACCCCGAATTCCTGAAGGAAGGCGCGGCCATCAAGGATTTCATGTCGCCCGACCGCGTGGTCGTAGGCATCGAGAGCGAACGGGCGCGCAAGCTGATGACCCGCCTGTACCGTCCGTTCCTGATCAACAATTTCCGGGTGCTGTTCATGGACATCCCCTCGGCGGAAATGACCAAATACGCGGCCAACGCCATGCTGGCGACCCGCATTTCGTTCATGAACGAGATCGCCAATCTCTGCGACCTGGTAGGGGCGAACGTCGAAATGGTGCGCAAGGGCATCGGATCCGATGCCCGCATCGGCAGCAAGTTCCTCTACCCCGGCTGCGGCTACGGCGGCTCGTGCTTCCCCAAGGACGTGAAAGCCCTGGCCCGTACGGCCCAGGAACACGGTTATACGATGCAGGTCATCGAGGCGGTGGAACGGGTCAACGAAGGGCAGAAATCCATCCTGTTCGGCAAACTGCAACGGGCACTGGGCGACCTGCACGGAAAAACCATCGCGATATGGGGCCTCGCGTTCAAGCCCGAAACGGACGACATGCGCGAAGCGCCGGCACTGGTGGTGATCGACCTGTTGCGTAAGGCGGGCGCCACGGTTCGGGTCTACGACCCCGTGGCGATGGAGGAAGCCCGCCGCAGGATCGGCGACGAAGGGGTGCATTACGCAGGTTCGATGTACGAAGCTGCAAAGGGCGCCGATGCCATCGCACTCGTCACGGAGTGGAAACAGTTCCGGATGCCCGACTGGCCGCAATTGCTCACGCTCATGCGCGACAACATCCTGGTCGACGGCCGCAACATCTTCGACAAGGAAGAGGTGCTCAACGCCGGGCTGCGCTACTACGGCATCGGAAAATAATACTCTTACGGCACAGGCATAACGACACAATCCCCGGAGCTTCTGCTTCGGGGATTGTCCTTGTCGCCTGCACCGCCTGCTACACCTACCCCGCGATGCGGCTCCCATCCCGAAAACCCGACGCAGCATAACGGCAAAACGAGAGGCGGTTCCGCAGGGAACCGCCTCTCGCGCATCCGTAATCCGGCCCGCCGTTACTTGCGAACCTTCACAATGATCTTGCGCACATCGCCCTCGCCGATCATCGGCGCATGGCCGTCCTCGGGGAAGAAGATCGTGAACTGCCCCGGGCGCAGCGTATAGAAGGTCTGCGGCTCATCGTCGAAGAAACGGATATCCTTCCCGGCATCGAATTCGCCCAGCGGCTTGCGCAGGTCGGCACGCTCGCTCCACCCGAAGGTCTCCTGCTCACCGCGGATCAGCACCTGGATGTCGATATAGGCGTCGTGTATTTCGAGTTTGGCATCCGCCGGTTTTTTCAGCTCAGGTTCCATTACGTTGACATAGATGTCCTTGCCGTCGAGTTCATGGATCCCCGGCTCCATCGTTTCCCAGTCGGTCGAAGCGATGAAGCCGAAGGCTTTTTCCAGACGCGGGCTCACCGGATAATAGAGCGCGCTGTTCTTCAAAGAGTCGAAAATCATAGTTTATCGGATTAGTTATTCAGTAGATTCTTTTGGAGACGCACCACGACGGGCAGGTGATCCGAATATTCGACCTGCGGCACCTCGTAGGAAACCGGGTCGAAACTGTCGGAGCAGAGGACATAGTCGATGCGCAGCGTATTGAAGAAGCCGCGGAAAGTATGCGAATAGCCCGAACCGCTCTTGCTGAAAGCGTCGTTCAGCCCCCCGGCCATCGTGCGGTAGACATAGGACATCGGCGTATCGTTGAAATCGCCGCAGACGATGCACCGCGCACGCGCGTCGGCGATGACATCGGCAATGCTGTCGACCTGTGCGGCACGCAGGATGCTGTTCTCGCGCAGGCGGCTCACGATGCTGCGGATCTTGACTTCGCGTGCCGTGTCGGAGATGAAATCGCGGTTGGTGATATATTCGTTGTCGGCCGCCTTGATCGCCGTCGAACGCAGGTGGTTGTTGAACACGCGCACCGTATCGTCACCGATCAGCAGGTCGGCCCAGACCGACGTATTGGGGGTCAGGACGATGCCCGAGCGCAGGATACGGTATTTGCTCAGGATGAAAAGCGATGCCCCGTACAGCGAATCGGGAGCCTGCGTGCGGCCGAAGGCCGCGCTTTCGTATTTCTCGTCCAACAGGGCGAAATCGTCGGATTTCTCGGCCAGGCGGGCATTGAACTCCTGCATGCAGACGATATCGGGATCGTATTCGCCGATCAGGCGCACGATGTCATCGACATTGCTGGCTCCGCTTTCGCCGAAGAAACTGCGCACGTTATAGGTCATGACCTTGAAAGCCCGGCGGTCGTAGCTCTCCTCGCCGTAGCTGCGGCGGAATTCGGGCTTATAGAAGAGCGAAACCTTGAAGAGGCCGATGACGACCAGCGCCAGCATCGTTCCGGCGCGGAGCAACCGCCAGCGGATGACCCAGTAGAGCGCCAGGATGACCGTAGCGACGTAGATCGCCGGGGCGGCAAGCCCCAGCAGGGGAAAGAACCAGACCCCGGCGGGGTTCACATAAGGGACGAAATAGGTGACGGCCATCGTGGCCCCGACAACGACGGTCAGGAGCGTCATCACCAGGTCGAGCAGCCACATGAGCAGGCTGCGGTGCGGTTTCTCCCCGCGCCGGCCGCCGTAATCGTTCTTATAGAATTCGCCGGACATCGGCTCAGAAGCGGATTATGCCGCGCTGCTTCCACCAGTGGAGCAGCAGGAAACCCCAGAGCATACCGCCCACGTGGGCGAAATGCGCCACATTGCCTACGCCGCGCCAGCCGAGGAAAAGTTCGATGACGCCGTAGATGATGACGAACCATTTAGCCTTCATCGGGATCGGCGGGATCAGCAGCATGATGACCGCATTGGGATGCATGACGCCAAAAGCGAGCAGCAGCCCCATCACCGCGCCCGAAGCACCAACCAGCGACATGGGCAGCTCGCCGAACGCCAGCGCCGTGAAATACTGGATCAGCGCCGCACCGATGCCGCAAACCATGTAATAGGTCAGGAAACGCTTCGACCCCAATTCGTATTCCAACGTACGCCCGAACATCCACAAGGCGAACATATTGAAGAAGATATGCTCGAAATTGGCATGCACGAACATATAGGTGACGAACTGGTAGGTGTGGAACAACGGCGCTCCCAGCCACAGGGCGCAATACTCCATGATGGCGTTATGTGCCGGTTGGATCAGGGCCGTAGCCATGTAGACCAGGGCATTGATGATTATCAGGTTTTTCACCACCGGGGGTGTCTGAAAATAGCTGTTCATTGCGTAAAATTTTTACAAAAGTACGTTTTTCCACCGGATTATCCCAGTTTGGTACGGATATCTTCGGGGGTTATTTCTGCAGTTATGGCTTTGCCCGAGGGCGAGAAACTGAAATTGCCCGTAGCGGCGAGCTGGGCGAGCAGTACGGCGGCTTCGTCGCGCGACATATTGCGGGGAATGCCTTTCGCCCCGCCGCGCGCCATGACGGCGGCGATCTTCTCGCGGCGCTGATCCGCGAGCGACACGGGCGTCGAAAAGGCTTGCAGCAGGTCGTAGACCATCTGGTCGACGGCATCGGCCGGCATATCGGCCGGAGTGCCCTTGACCTCGATCGTCCCCTCCCCCGCAAAGTCGATGTCGAATCCCAGCGACGCGAATTCCACGGCGTTCTCCTCGAGCAGCGCATATTCGTCGCCCGACAACACCAGCCGCTCGGGAAAGAGCAGTTGCTGGCTCACGGAAGAGCCGTTTCCGAGCATCTTCAGGTAATCCTCATAAAGAATGCGCTCGCGGGCACGCCGCACGTCCACCACGACGAACCTCCCGCCCAGCAGCGCGGCGAGGTACCCGCCGCCCAACGGCAGGGGATCGGTAAATTCCGGACGCCCCTCGACCGCCAGCCGCTGCTGCCCGGCCGTAGCCCCGGAAGGGATGAACTCCAGGGCACTCGTCCCGAACCCGGCGCCGGACTCCACCTCGAAACTGCTCCCCGAAACGAAATCCTCGAACCCGTCGGCCGCCGAGGAAGGGATGGTGAAGTCCTCCCCCGCCGGCGGGGTTTGCGGAAGAGTAAATCCGCTGCCGGCGCTGCGCAGCCCGCCGGGCAGGCTGCCCCCGGACGCACCGCGCCCCGACATGCCGCCGCCCATACCGGCGCGCGGGGCGAAGCCCGTCCCGGCCGTATCGGAAAGCGTCTGTCCGCGATCGTCGTACGGGACGTCGAAGCCCGTGAAATCGACATTGGGATCGGGCGCCGTAGGGTCGATATACTCCTCGCGGAACGGATTGTAGTCGCCGTTGGACATGGCGCGGGGCTCGCTGTAGACGGCCCCTTTGCTCAATGCCGGGATCTCGACGATGCCGTCGCGGTCGAAATCCATCAGCGGCACGGCCCCCGTCTTGGCGAGCGTCTCGCGCACGGCGGCGTTGATGATCTGCCAGACGGCCTCCTCGTCGGCGAATTTCACTTCGGTCTTCTGCGGGTGGACATTGACGTCGATGCGCGAAGGGTCGATCGTCAGGTAGAGGAAATAGGAAGGCGAACTGCTCTCGGGGATCAGTTTCTCATAGGCCTTCATGATGGCGCTCGTGAGGTACGAACTCTTGAAATAACGTCCGTTGACGAAGAGGTACTGCTCGCCGTTGCGCCGCTTGGCGGCAGCCGGACGGCCGATATAGCCCCCGATGCGGGCGATCGAGGTGTCGGCATCGACCTCCAGCAGGTTCTGCTTGATATGGCGTCCCACTACGTCGACGATACGTCCCGCCAGCGACGTGGCACAGAGCGTATAGACCGGGGCGTCGTTGGCGTAAAGTTCGAAGGCGATATGGGGGTTGCACAGCGCAACACGCTGGAATTCGGCCTTGATCTGTGCGGCCGAAGCCGTACTCTTGTCGAGGAAACGACGGCGGGCGGGCACGTTGTAAAAAAGGTTGCGCACGAAGAACTGCGCCCCCACGGGACACATCACGGGAGTCTGCCCGGCGAACTGGCCGCCGTTGATTTCGGTTTGGGTACCCACTTCGTCGCCCTCCTGCCGCGTGCGCAGTTCGACCTGCGCCACGGCGGCGATCGAAGCGAGCGCCTCGCCGCGGAACCCGAACGTATTGAGGGCGTAGATGTCTTCGACGGAAGTTATCTTGCTGGTGGCATGGCGGTCGAAGGCCATACGCGCGTCGATGGGCGACATGCCCGAGCCGTCGTCGACGATCTGGATCAAATCCTTGCCCCCGTCACGGAAGTTGACCTTCACGGTACGGGCGCCGGCGTCGATGGCGTTCTCCATCATCTCCTTGACCACCGATGCGGGACGGTTGACGACCTCGCCCGCAGCAATCTGGTTGGCGACGACTTCGGGTAATAATCTGATCTTATCTGCCATTTATTCCTGATAATCGTTGGGAACCACCGTGATAGGCTGCTCCTGCCACTCTACGTCGGAAATACCCGTCTGGTCGAGCCCGTTGCGCGGAGCGGATTCGGTGGAAGCGGATTCGGTCTGTGCCGGCGCCGTACGGGCACGCAGGAACACATCGGCGAGCTTCGGATAAAGGATGTAGATGAACAGCAGGACGATAACTGCGGCACCGGCCATCTTCCAGATGCGCATACGCCCCTTGTCATCCTCCTTGGAACGGCGGGCGGCACGGGCATCACGCTGCGTACGGATATATTGTCCGGGACGGTACTCACGATCCCCGTCTTCGACCCTCTCGCCGCGAAGTTCGGCACGGCGCTGCTCGCGCGCCTCCTTTTCGGGATCGTAGTAGCGCGGTATGTAGTTGAACTTGTTGGCGTGTCTCTTGAACGGGGTGAAACCTAACATGGCGTGTCCTCCTAATTATTTTTGGTAAAGATACGAATTCTCCGGCAATTTTATTGCCTGCAAAACCCTTTTTTCCGCCTGCGGCGCCCGTAAAGTCCTGCCGAGGATGCGGTGCCAGACGTCCGATGCCCGCAGCAGGGGAAAACCCCGGCAGCGGTGCGGGAGGGGAAACACCCCTCAAACAGGCTGGTAACAGGCGCAATGGCCCCGGGAAAGGCGGCGGGGAATACGCCCGCAAGCCTCCGTGCACCGCAGCGGAAGAGGCGCTGCGAACGACGGCGGAATGCCGTGGCCCGCAAAGTCCCCCGACATCCCGCCGCATATGCAAACCGCTGCTTCCCTACCGGAAGAAACTCTTCATCCGCTCGAAGATATTCTGGTTCTTGACCGATTCGGCATGCTGGAAACCGGGCTGCTGCGCCAGTTGTTCGACCAGCCGCTTCTCCTCGGCACTGAGCTTCGAGGGGATCGTGATGTCGACCACGACCAGTTCGTCGCCGCGGCCATAGCCGTTGACGTCGGGCAACCCCTTGCCGCCCAGGCGCAGCACCTTGCCGGCATGCGTTCCCGGGGCGATCTTGATCTTGGCACGGCCATCGACCGTCGGCACCTCGACCGTACCGCCCAGCAGGGCTGTCGTAACGGTGATATTGAGGTTGTGGATCAGGTCGTTGCCGTCACGCACCAGCTCGGGATTGGACTCCTCTTCGATCATGACCTGCAGGTCGCCGTTGACGCCTCCGTGACGGGCGGCATTGCCCTTGCCCGTGACGGTGAGCACCATACCCTCGCCCACGCCGGCCGGAATTCGGATCTCCACGACCTCCTGACCGCGGAGGGTTCCCTCGCCCTTGCACTTGTCGCAGGGTGCGGTGATGACTTTGCCCGTACCGCCGCACGTGGGGCAGACGCCCTGCGTCTGCATGCGGCCGAAGAAGGTGTTCTCCACACGCGTCACATAGCCCGTACCGTTGCAGGTCGAACAGGTCGAGTAGGAGTTGCTGTCCTTGGCCCCCGTACCGCCGCACTTATCGCAGGCGACGGTCTTGTTTATCTTGAGTTTCTTGGTGACGCCGTTGGCGATCTCGGCGAGGGTCAGCTTGACCTTGATGCGGATATCCGATCCCCGGTTCACACGACGCCCGCCGCCCGATGACGACGACGAGCGGAACCCGCCGCCGAAATGTCCGCCGAAAATATCACCGAACTGCGAGAAGATATCCTCCATCGAGAAACCGCCGCCGCTGAACCCGCCGAAGCCACCTGCCCCGCCACCCGCGGCACCGCTCATCCCGGCATGGCCGAACTGATCGTAACGGGCACGTTTGTCGGGGTTCGACAGTACGTCGTATGCCTCGGCCGCCTCCTTGAATTTCTCTTCGGCCTCCTTGTCACCCGGGTTTTTATCGGGGTGGTATTGGATGGCCGCCTTGCGGTAAGCCTTCTTTATTTCGTCAGCGTTAGCGTTTTTCTGGACGCCCAGCACTTCGTAGTAATCCCTCTTTTCTGCCATGGCATTATTCTCCTACAACAACTTTTGCGAAACGCAGCACCTTGTCGCCCAGCATATAACCCGTCTGGACAATGTCGACGACCTTGCCCTGCATCTCCTCCCCGGCAGCGAATTTGGCCACCGCCTCGCAGAGGTCGGCGTCGAACTCCCTGCCCTTGACGTCGATCTCGGTGACCCCTTTCTGGCGGAGCGTATCGGTAAATTTCTGTGAAATAAGCGTCACGCCGGCACGCAGCGCCTCGATGTCGTCGCTCTTCTGCATGGCATCGACGGCACGCTGCACGTCGTCGCGCACGGGGAGCATCGCCAGCAGCACGTCACGGCCCCCGGTCTGCACCAAGTCCATCTTCTCCTTGAGCGTACGCTTGCGGTAATTATCGAATTCGGCCTGCAGGCGGATGAATTTATCCTGCCACTCGGCCAGTGCCGCCGTCAGATCCGATCCCGCTCCGGCCTTGTCGCCGCCTTCGGCAGCGTCTGCCATTGTGTCAGTTCCGTCCTGCGAGTCGTCTGACACATTGGCACAGGGTTCGCCGTCGCACGAAGGGTAACCTTCACCGGGAACGAATCCTTCGTCACCGTCAACAGCCTCATTATAAGTTTTTTCCTTTTTCATATCTCGTGTTTTTCAGATTTTCCGTCTTATATTCGAACAAATTGTATACCAACCGCCGGGCCATGCCTACCCGATGATAAAAATCGCCGGGCGCCTGTTCATTTCCGGCAGCCGCACCGACCGCCACTCGCGCACAGCGAGCGTACGGATATATTCGCCGGGGGCGGTAATGTCCATCGCCAGCGTCAGGCGCGTCTCGGGGGCAAGGGTTTGCAGGAGCTGTTCCATCAGCTTCACATTGCGGTAAGGCGCCTCGATGAAGAGCTGCGACTGGCGTTCGGACTGCGCACGGCGTTCGAAGCGGCGGATCGCCTGCACCCGTTCGGGCGGTTTGACCGGCAGATAGCCGTTGAAGGCGAACGACTGCCCGTTGAGCCCCGAGGCCATGACGGCCAGGATGACGGACGACGGCCCGACGAGCGGCACCACGCGGATACCGTGGCGGTGGCACGCCTCGACGACCAGTGCCCCGGGATCGGCGACGCCCGGCACGCCCGCTTCCGAGACAACCCCCGCCGAGCGACCCTCAACGAGCGGTTTCACCAGCTCTTCGACCTCACGCCCGGCGACGGTATGTTCGTTCAGCTCGCGGAACTCCAGCGTGTCGATCGGCCGCGCGATGCCGGCCTTCGACAGGAAGCGCCGCGCCGAACGGGTGTTCTCGACGATGAAGTAGTCGAGCGAATCCATCACGGCACGGTTCGCCGCGGGCAGCACGTCCCACGGTGCCGTCTCGTCCGAAATCGGACACGGGATCAGATAGAGCGTTCCGTACATCTTATTTCAGTTTTTCGAGTTTGGCCCGGAGTTCCCGCTCCCGGGCAACGGCTTTCGTATACAGCACAGCAAACCAGACGCTCAGCGCCATGACACCGGCGATCACCACCCCGAAAACACCGCTCAGGAAAAATGCGCTCACGACCAGCCCCGCAACCGAAAGCATCAGCGGGGATTTGCGGACATTGCAGCCGATAGCCACATAGCCGCCCGCCAGCACGAGCATCACGATTCCGACCACCAGCCTCTCCCCGTTTCCCTGGGCGTTGACCAGTTCAACCACGCCGCTGGCGAGCGCCAGCAACGCCGCGGCGAACATGGCGCTGCGGGCCTTGCCCAACTGGTTGAGGGCCGATTCGGATTCGAGCTGTGCCGTCAGCAGCCGCGCCCCGAGGCACTCGGCGGCCTCATCGCGCCCGGCGGGGCAACCGCAGGAGGGACACGTTCCGGTTCCGGAAGCGATTTCACCGCCGCAATCATAGCATTTCATAACTTTATTCTTTGAGGTAAATCCGTTTTACGCGCCCCGAAACCGAGGTCATGATCTCATAGGGAATTGTATCGAGCACGCGGGCCATCGTTTCCAGGTCGTTGCCCGGCTCGGGCGAGAAGACCACGACTTCGTCGCCTTCCTTCACGCCGGGAATCCCCGTAATGTCGACCATGCAGCTGTCCATGCAGATGCGTCCGACGATGGGGGCGGGACTCCCGGCCACCAGCACCGACCAGCGGCCGCAGCCCAGGTGGCGGTCGAGCCCGTCGGCATATCCGATGGGGATCGTCGCCGTCGTAGTTTCGCGCGTGAGTTTCCCGGCCCGTCCATACCCTACGGCCTCGCCCGCAGACAGGTGCTTGACCTGCACGATACGCGTGCGGAGGGTCGAGACGGGACGCAGCATCCCGTTATGCCGGTAGCCGAAGCCGTAAAGCCCCAGCCCGAGGCGGCACATGTCGAACTGCGCCTCGGGGAAGCGTTCGATGGCGGCCGAATTGGCCGTATGGCGGATGACCGGATAGGGCAGCGAGGCGGCGACGCGGGCGCTCATGCGGTCGAACAGGGCGATCTGCGCCCGGGTATAGGCATCCTCTTCGGGCATGTCGGCACAGTTGAGGTGCGAGAAGACCGAGGCGACCTTGACCTGCGGGGTTTCCGCCAGCGCCCTGCACAGCGCCCCGACTTCGTCGTCCGTGAATCCCAGCCTGTGCATACCCGTGTCGAGCTTGATATGGATCGGGTAACGGCTCTCGCCCGCATGCACCACGGCCCCGGCGAAGGCGCCGAGCGAATGGAGGCTGTATATCTCGGGTTCGAGGCGGTTGGCGATCATCTGATCGAAACTGTCGGCATCGGCGTTGAGCACCACGACGGGCATCGAAATGCCCCGCTCGCGCAACAGTACCCCTTCGTCGGCGAACGCCACGGCCAGGTAATCAACGCCCTGGTGCTGCAACAGCTGCGCGACTTCGAAATCGCCGGCACCGTACGAGCCGGCCTTGACCATCGCCACGAGTTTCGTACCGAAGCTGAGCTTCGAACGGAAGAAATTGAGATTGTGCGTCATGGCGTCGAGGTCGACCTCCAGCACCGTCGTATGGCTGCGGCGCGCGAGGGCGTGCGCCAGTTTCTCGAAGCGGAAATCGCGGGCGCCTTTCAGCAGGATGGCACGCCCGGCCACGGCCCTGCGGTCGATGCGCGCGATGCACTCGTCGGTCGAGGCGTAAAACTCCTTGTCGCAGCCGAACAGCCCGGCATGGCGTTTCAGGCGCGGGCCGATGCCGATCAGAAAGTCGACGCCCGCCCGTGCGACCATCCCCGCGACACGGCCGTAGAGTTCGTCGTCGGAAAGCCCGCTCTGCGAGATGTCCGACAGGACGAGCGTACGGCGGCGGTTCAGCGCCACGCCGTGCAGGTAATCGAGCGCCAGCGCCAGCGAATTGAGGTCGAGGTTATAGGCGTCGTTAATCAGGATCGAATCGTTGATGCCCTCCTTCACCTCGAGGCGCATGGGCAACGTAGGCGCCGAAGTGAACGACGGCGCGGGATAGTGCATCGCGGCGCAGAACGCCTCGACGATCTGGGCATTGCGGCGCGATGCGGCGTTGCCGATGACCGACTCCGGCACCTCGGGGAACGACGCGGCATCGAGGGGCTTGCGGGCGGCGAAACGCGCCGCGACCATGCCACCCAGTGGTTCGTAATAGCTGTGGTAGACGATTTTCGAAGCATTGCGGGCCAGCACCATCTTCTCGTCGCATTTCTGTTCGAGATTGAGGAAATTCTCCTGGTGCGCGTCGCCGATCGAGGTAAAAATAACCACGTCGGGACGGATGATGCGCTCCAGCCGCTCCATCTCTCCGGGCTTCGAAATGCCCGCCTCGAAGATGGCTAACTCCTCGTCGCCTTCGAGCATCAGCACCGAGAGGGGCACGCCCAGCTGCGAATTGTAGCTTTTCGGAGAGCGGTAATATTTCATCCCCGCGGGCAGTTCTTCGGCGATCCACTCCTTGATGACGGTCTTGCCGTTCGAACCGGTGATGCCGACGACCGTACCCCTGAATTGCGCACGGTAGTGCGCCGCAAGGCGTTGCAGGGCGTCGATGGCGTTGTCCACACGCACGAAGCCGCAACCGGCGGGGCACTCGACATCCCGTTCGACGAGGAACGCACGCACGCCGCGCGCCGACATCTGGGCGACGAAGCCGTGCGAGTCGTGATTGGCACCGCGCATGGCCACGAACATCGGGCAGCAGCCCAGTTCGCACGACAGCGAACGGCTGTCTGTGACAACCGACCGCACTTCGGCATCGCAGCCTGTAAATTTCCCGCCGACAACGGCGGCTATTTCCGAGAGTTTGTAGTTCATCCTGTATCTTATCCGTTTTTCGCCGGGCGGATGGCATCCGGGGCTTCACGAAGCCGGCGGGGCAGGAACATACGCGGAGTATGCGGCTGCCGCGAGCGGAAGCGCCGGAGGCAGCCGTCCTCACGAAAGGTCAAATGTCACGATCGTAATTCCCGCCCCGCCCCGGTCGGCATGCTCGTCGCGGGCGCTTTCGACCTCAGGCACCGTGCGCAGGTAGCGGCGTATCTCCTCCTTGAGAGCCCCCGTGCCCTTGCCGTGGAGGATCGACACCGACCCCACGCCCACCATCAGGGCGTCGTCGATGAAATCCTGCACGGCGTCCAGCGCCTCGGCGGCACGCATGCCCCGCACGTCGATATGGTCTTTGAAGCTGAGCTTGCGGGCCGAAATGTCGGCCGACACCACCGTCCGCGCCGTCTGCGGGCGTGTCGCCTCGCGGAACTCGCTGTTCGAGACTACGGTCAGCATCTTCCGGTCGACCGTAGTCAGTATCTGGCCGAAGGCGACCTGCGCCTTGCGCCCCTTGACCGACTGCACCACGCCGACCATATCCTGTCCGGCCATGCGGACTTTCGACCCGGCCTCCACCTCGCGCGGTTGCGGACCCCCGGCAGGGGCAGCCCCCGCCGCCTGCGCCTCGCCCCGCTGCGCCTTGCGTTCTTCACGCCGCTGACGGCGGCGCTCGATACGTTCGATCTCGCGGGCGACCTCGGCGTCCTTGTCCGCCGTGTCGGCCTTCGCCACCGCGTCGCGGAAATCGTCCAGTTCGCGGCGCGCAAGGCGCGTCAGTTCCTTTTCGGCCTGCGCCTCGCGGATCGTCCTGATCGTATTCTCGATCTGCCGGTTGGCATCGGCGATCAACTGCTGCGCCTCCAGCTTGGCCTTTTTGAGTATCTCCTGCCGCTCGGCCCTGATCTTCGACAGCTGCCCGGCATAGGTCTGCTCCAGCTCCTCGACCTTACGGTCGGTCTGGCGGATGCGGTCGCGCTTCTGTTCCCAGTAATGCTTGTCGCGGGCGATCTCGCGCAGCTGCTTCTCGATGTTGATATGGTCGCTGCCGGCCTTCTCGCCCGCCGCGCGGATAATATCCTCCGGGAGCCCGATCTTGCGGGCGATCTCCACGGCGAACGAACTGCCCGGCTTGCCCGTTTCGAGGCGGAACAGCGGGCGGATATTCTGCACGTCGAACATCATGGCACCGTTGGCGATGCCCTCGGTATTCGACGCATAGTATTTGATATTGGCATAGTGGGTCGTGATGACGCCGTAGCACCCTTTGGCCAGCAGGCGTTCGAGGATGGCCTCGGCAATGGCGCCGCCGATGACCGGCTCGGTACCCGACCCGAACTCGTCGATCAGCACCAGCGTCGACGACGAAGCCCCCGCGAGCATGTTCTTCATGTTGAGCAGGTGCGACGAGTAGGTCGACAGGTCGTCGTCGATCGACTGCTCGTCGCCGATGTCGATGAAGATCGAACGGAACACGGGCAGTTCCGACACCTCCGACGCCGGGACGGGGAACCCGCACTGGAACATGTACTGCACGAGACCGGTGGTCTTGAGGCAGACCGACTTGCCGCCCGCATTGGGTCCCGAAATGACAAGGATATGCTTGCGGCGGTCGAGCTGCATGTCGAGCGGCACGACCTCGCGCCCCTGCGCCCGCAGGGTTTGCTGCAGGAGCGGGTGGCGGGCATTCTTCAGCACCAGCCGGTCATCGTCCGAGATGATCGGTTTCACGCAGCCGTTCTGCGATGCCCAGCGTCCCTTGGCACGCAGCATGTCGATCTCGGCCAGGTAGTCGCCCGACGCGGCGATCAGCCCGGCATCGGGACGCACCGAATCAGTGAACTCCGAGAGGATGCGGACGATCTCGCGCCGCTCGGCATATTCCAGTTCGCGCAGTTCGTTGTTGATCTCCACGACCTCGACCGGTTCGACGTAGAACGTACGGCCCGTAGCCGATTCGTCGTGGATGAAGCCCTGCAACTTGCGTTTGTTGGCCGCGGCGACCGGGATCACGGCCTTCCCTTCGCGGATCGAGATCTGGGCGTCGGCATCGACGATACCAGCCCCTTTGGCGGCGGCGAGCACCGCCTGCAACCGCTTGGCGGCCTGCCCTTCGCGTTCGCGGATGGCACGCCGGATCTCCAGCAGGGCCGGCGAAGCATTGTCCCGGATATTGCCGAAACGATCGACGATGGCGTCGATCCGCTGCACGATCCCGGGGAATGCCTCGACGCCGCGGCTGCGGGCATACAACGCCGGATATTGCCCTTCGCGGGCGAGGATGAACGCAACGACGCTGCCGACGAGGCTCAGCGCCCGGTGCAGCGTCACCACCTCCCCCACGTCGAGGAACGTCCCCTCGACACGCAGTTTGGCAACGACGTGGTCGACGTCGGGATATTCCCCGCCGGGAAAATCGTGCTCCATGTCGAGCAGCAGGCGCATCTGGTCGGCAAGTTCCAGCCTCCGTCCGATCTCGCGCGCCGAGGCCGAGAAAGTCTCTTCGGCGAGCTTCCCGCGGGCGGCACGCATGGTACAAAGTGCTGCAACCTGTTCCCGAAGCCGGTCGAAGCCGATCTTCTGCTCGAAGTTTGCAGGATAAATCATCTTTATGTCGGGTTGATGGGCTACTGCAGCCGCCTGAGCGAATCGCGCTCAGCCTTGGCAGCAACCTTGGCGGCCTTCCTGTCGGCACGCTCCTTCATCTTTTCGGGGTTGCGCCCGAAGAGCGAGAGGTGGACGTAACGGCCGGGGTATTGTTTGACATCGGCCAGCAGCGCCGCGAGGTTGTCGCTGGCCTTTTCGAGCGAATCGTACAGTTCGGGGGCGCTGATGAGCTTGCCGACCGTGCCTTCGCCCTGCGCGATACGCGCCACGAGACCGTCGAGGTGCTCCACGGCCTGCGAAAGCTTGCGGGCAAACTGTTCCTCGGTGAGCTGCGAGGTGAAACGATCCACGTCGCCGATGATGCTGTCCACGCGCCCGGCATTCTCGCCGAGCATATCGGAGAATTTCGAAAGGTTGTCCAGTGCGCTCTTCAGGCTGTTTTTCTCCGCCGAGAGTATCTCGGCCATGTCGCCCGTCACGGAGTTCAGGTTGCCGAGCGTCCCGGCGATGTTGTCCGCATTGGTTTCCATCAGGCCGTTCAGGTTTTCGAGCGTGCGCGAAAGGTCGGTGGTGAGCTGCGAAACCTTCTGCTTGAAGAAATCCAGCTCGGAGCCGGCCATGTCCATCAGGTCGCGGTCGCGGCTCGAACGCAGCGTATCGCCCTTCTGGAGGTAGGTGTCGGCCGTGCCGTAGGTGATTTCGATCGCCTTGGCGCCCATCAGTCCGTTGCTGAAGATCTTGGCCTCGGAATCGGTCGGAATGCGGTACTGGCGCTTGATGGTGAACTGCAACACGACCTTGTCGCTGCGCGCGGGGTCGAACGAAAGCCGTGTCACGGAGCCGATCTTCACGCCCTTCATCATGATCGGCGACGCGTTCTGCACGCCGTTGATCTGGTCGTAGGCGGCATAATACTCGACGTTCCGGCTGAAAATGTCGAAACCTTTCAGAAACCGGATTCCGGCCCAGGCAACGCCGATCATCGCCACGGCGAATATTCCGATCTTAACTTCCCTTTTCATATTTCGCTTGTTTTTATTTCACAATTTGCGTACCCCGGCAGCTCACGACGAAGGCGTCGGGGAAAACCTTGCGCACTTCGGCCAGCCGTTTCTGGGCGGCGGCACGGGTATCGTACTCGCCGACGCAATATTTATAACGGAACCGCCCCTCGGCGGTATACTGTTTCACTTTGTTGCGGTAGGATTTGAAACGTGCGGACGAGGTCGGCACGGTCTGCGCGCTAGCCAGCACCTGCACGGTATAACGCAGCGGCCGGGCGGCTTGTTTGGGGGCATCCCCGGCCTTGGCCGGTTTCCGCGGTTCCGGTTTCTGCGCCCCGGACTTGCCCGCAGCCTTCTCCGGCTCCCCTTTTTCCGGGGTGACGGTCTTCGCGGCAGGCGCATCGGATGCCTTGTCCTGCTCCGCAGGGCGCACGGGCTCCTTCCCGATGACGACCTGCGTTTCGGGCTCTTTACCGGGCTTCGGGGCTGCCGCGGCCTCCTCTTCGGCGCGGCGCGTTTCGAGCACATAGGCCGAATAATCCCTCACGCCTTCGTAAATCGAGCGGGCGATCTCGTCCTGCCCCTTTTCCGACTTCATATAGGCCATCTCCTGGGCGTTGGACATAAAACCGATCTCGGTCAGCACGCCCGGCATGTCGGTGGCATAGAGCACGCGCAGCAGCTGGGGTTTGATGCCCCGCGAATGGCGCCCGGCCTTCAGGTAATTATTCTGAATACAGCGCGCCAGCGCCATGCTGTACTCGCCGTAGGTGAATTGCAGGTTCTGGATATAGGCCCGCACGATGGCCGCCGTCCGCTCGTCCGACATGTCGATCAGGTCTTCGCGGTTGTTCTCGAACAGGGCGTTCTCGTTGTAACGCTGCTCCTTGGGACTTTCGCCCATGATGAGCGTCTCGACACCCCGTGCCGCCGAGGATTTCGCGGCATTGACGTGGATCGAAACGAAGAGGTCGCCGCCGGCCTTGTTGGCGATGTCGGCACGCGCCTGGAGGTCGGTTGCCAGATCGGTGCCCAGCGCCTTGTCCGTCTTGCGGGTATAGACCACCTTCACGCCCGGCATCCCCTCCTCGATGAGCTTCCCGAGTTTGAGCGCCACCTTCAGCGTGAGGTCTTTCTCGTAGACATTGCCGTAGTGCGCCCCGGGGAATTTCCCGCCGTGTCCGGCATCGATGACCACAACTTCGACCCCGTGCGCAATATTCCCGGCCGTGGCACCGTTCGTTAGAACGGTAACGGCCGCAAACGCGAATAACAGGAACAGTCGTGTGCGCATATTTAATGGAGCCAAATGTGAGCTTTCTGTAATTTTTTACCTATCTTTGTCGCGCCTAAAAAACCCGGCGGGAGTGCATCGAGGCCCCGATCCAGGCGTTTTTGCCGACATGTCGGCAAAGGTACGAAAAATTATTGGGATTTTGGATAGAATCAGGGTAAAATATCTGTTTTCGGCGGCGGCACTCCTCCTCTTCGCCCAGTTGGTGTTCGGCTCGTCCGTACCCCGGGGAATGCTTGCCTCGGCAGCCGAAGACAGCCTCCGCCAACGCCTGTCCGATTCCCTCCGGATCCATTCCGAAGCCGCGGCCGAAGTGCCGGAAGCTGCGACCCAAAGCCGCCGCGACCGCCGCGAGCAGGCACGCGCCGCCCGGGAACAGGCACGCCGCCGCGCCGCATTCGAAGCCCTGCCGCAGGAGCAGCTCGATTCGCTCATCACGCAGAAAGGCGACTCGCTCGAAGGCCGCGGAGCGGACACCATCGCCCGCGACACGGTGAAAGAGAAAAAGCCCCAGAAACCGGGGGCGTTCCTCGACGACCCGATCTCGGGCAAGAACAAGGATTCGCTGGTCTACGACGTGCGCAACAAGATGGTCTATATCTACAACGAGGGCGACATCACCTATCAGAACAGCAACCTCAAGGCCGACTACATGCAGATCAACATGGACAACAAGATGGTCTATGCATACGGCAAGCCCGATTCGCTCGAAGGCAAACCGATCGTCACCAAGCCCGAATTCTCCGAGGGCGACGCATCGTACACGATGGATACGATCACCTACAACCTCACCTCGAAGAAGGCCAAGATCAAGGGCGTGGCGACGCAGCAGGGCGACGGCTGGCTGGTCGGAGGCAGCGTGAAGAAAATGCCCGACAACACGGTCAACATCCAGCACGGCAAATACACGACCTGCGACGAGACCGACCACCCGCACTTCTACCTGGCGATGACCAAAGCCAAGGTCATCCCTGGCAAGAAAGTCGTCACGGGGCCGGCTTACCTCGTCATGGAGGACGTGCCGATCTACTTTCTCGGCATCCCCGAGGGTTTCTTCCCGATCAACATGGGGCCAAAATCGGGTCTGCTGATGCCCACCTATGGCGAGGAATACACCAAGGGGTTCTTCCTGCGCGACATGGGTTACTATTTCACGCTGGGCGACTACGCCGACCTGGCCGTGCGCGGCGGGTTCTACACGCTCGGTTCGTGGGAGGCATCGGCCGCATCGCGCTACATCAAACGTTACAAGTACAGCGGCAGTTTCAACATGCAGTACTCGAACATCAAGACGGGCGAAAAAGGCGAACCGGACTATATCAAGCAGAGCAACTTCCGCATCCAGTGGACACACTCCCAGGATCCCAAGGCCAACCCCGGGTCGACCTTCTCGGCATCGGTAAACTTCGCGACCAGCGGTTACAGCAAATATTCGGCGACCAACCTCAACGACATCCTCTCGACGCAGACCAACTCGTCGATCGCCTACTCGAAGAACTGGGCGGGCACACCCTTCTCGCTCTCGGCGAACATGTCCATCTCGCAGAACTCGCAGAACAAGAGCCTCTCGGTAACGCTGCCGACCGTGGTCTTCAACGTCTCGCGTTTCTACCCCTTCAAACGCAAGGAACGCATGGGCAAGGAGCGGTGGTACGAAAAGATCTCGATGCAGTATACGGGCAAGATGACCAACTCGGTGACCACGACCGAGGACAAGATCTTCTCGAAGGAGACGTTCGACAACATGAAGAACGGCATCGAGCATAACATTCCCGTCTCGGCGTCGTTCAACCTGTTCAACTACATCAACATCTCGCCGTCGGCGACATACAACGAAAAGTGGTACTTCAAAAAAGTCGAATTCGACTGGAACCCCGTCACGAACAAGGTCGACACGCTGCCGACGCAATACGGGTTTTACCGCCTCTACAACTACAACTTCAACGTCTCGGCATCAACGACCGTATACGGCATGTACGACTTCACCAAAAAGCGCAAAGACCGCAAGATACAGGCCATCCGCCACACGCTCACCCCCTCGATCGGATTCTCCTACACGCCGGACTTCGGCGACCCGAAATACGGCTACTACCAAACCCGGCAGACCGACTCGACGGGACGCTTCACCACCTATTCGCCCTATTCGGTCAACGCATACGGCGTACCCAGTTCCGGACGGTCGATGTCGATGAACTTCTCGTTGTCGCAGAACCTCGAAATGAAGGTGCTGTCGAAACGCGACACCTCGGGCGTGAAGAAGATCAAGCTGATCGACGAGCTGCGCATCAGCGGGTCGTACAATTTCCTGGCCGACTCGATGAGGCTCTCGACCATCCCGATCTCGTTCCGTACGACGCTCTTCCAGAATTTCGGCATCAACCTCTCGATGACGCTCGACCCCTACCGGCTGACACCCGACGGCAAGCGCTACAACAAGCTCTTCTTCCCGGGGCGTATCGTCTCGACGGGCTGGTCGTTCGGTTATACGTTCAAATCGCGCGACGACCGCTCGCAATCGGCCATCAACGACATTACGAGCATTCCGCCCGAATACATGAACCCCTACTACGACCCCTACGGCAACATGGATCCCGTACTGCGGCGGCAATACATGTCGCAGATGTACTACGATTTCTCGCTGCCGTGGAACTTCGGGTTCAACTATGCCATCAACTACAACATATCGACAGGCAACTACCCGCCCAAAGGCTACAAGAAGAACGTCACGCAGACCGTCAGCTTCAACGGCAGCCTTACCATAACGCCCAAGACCGGCATCACCTTCCAGGGCGGTTACGACATCAAGGCGAACAAACTCACCACCTCGTCGATCTCCATCTCGCGCGACCTGCACTGCTGGCAGATGTCGTTCTCGTGGATACCCTTCGGGTTCCACCGCAGTTGGAGCTTCAACATCGGCGTAAAGGCGGCATCACTCTCAGACCTCAAATACGACAAGAGCCAGTCGATGTACGACAATATGTACTAAATCCCCACCCCGGCTTATCCCCCGCCCTCTTCCATCCCGGACGATCCGCATTGCCGCTGCACAATGCGGCACGGACGCCGTTTCCCGTCGTCGGTACCGGTTGCAGTATCCCAAACGGGCAAAATCGGCAAACGAACAGACGTTTGTGTATATATTTTGACCGGAAAGCGGAATTTCACAGTTTTTTAAACGGGAAGAGATTATTTTTTGCTATATTTGGTACGAGAGTGTTTTTAACCAAAAAATTTAGCCTTATGAATTACATTCTGTCCACCAGCAAGGGGGGGGGAAATCCGACCTATCTTCCGCCCGTAATTGAGACGATCGACATCGTGACTGAAAAGGGGTTTGCAACATCGCCCACACCACCCGACGCCTATGACGATTGGGGCAGCGGCGGCGGTGCAGGAGGTATCGGATCGGGAAGCGAACACGAACTCTAATACCGCAGCCCTATGAAAAGTCTCTCTAAAATCACACTGTTTGCAGCTCTCACCGCTGTAACAGCCACAGCCTGCCAAAAGGAAGACAACGGCATCGACACCTCTTCCGGCAAACTCGTCAAGATGACTTTTACGGCCGGGAACCCTGAGCTCAAACCGGAAGTCCGCACCGAGATCGACGGATTGACCCCTTATTGGTCTGTCGGCGATCAGATCGGCATCAGTACCGACGGGACGAAGTCCAACTACCCCTTCACGAACGATGCGACGGAGCGCGCCGCAACAACGACTTTTTCCGGTAACGCGAACATTTCATCAACGATTTACGCTTATTATCCATTCACGGCCAACGGAATCGACAAAGTAGGCGATAATACGGGCGCAAAGGTCGATCTGCCGGCAAACCAAACCCCGACAGCCAACTCGTTCGACGGCAAAGCCGACATCCTGGTCAGCAAACCGCTTACACTCGATTCCGAGGGACAGCAAGTCGCCAATCTGGAATTCAGGCGGTTGAGTGCCATTGTCAAAGTCGTACTCAAAGACCAGTCTACAGACACCAAATTGGCCGACCAGCACGTATCGTCACTGTCCATTACGACCGATGGCGACAACACACTGGCAGGCCGGGTTGTTGTAGACCTCTTGAACTACACGATGTATGCACCCTATTTTAACGGCTCCAACACCGTAACGGCGACCTATACGACAAATACGGAATACGTTATCAACGGTGTCAGCGGCACCTATTTAAGCGTGTATCCGCGATTGTTGGCTGCGGGATCGAAACTGGTCATCGAAGCAGCGACAGAAGGGTTTGTCATCAAAAAAGAGATTGTCCTATCCAATGAAATCAATCTGGAAACAGGAAAGATCACCACTTTGAATGTCAATCTTTCAGACGAACACATCACAGCCGCGGCAACCGGTCTGAGCCTGCCGTTTACCGACGATTTCAGTGACCTGACAGGGAACGGATCCGCAGCAAATATCCTGTCCCGCAAAGACAAAAACGGAAACGACCTGTATTCCGCGGCGAACTCCTATGTTTATCAATATAACTCCCCGCATGGCCTACGCATGAGTTCGAGCGACAACTCCGGGTATATCGTCACCAGCGAACTGGATCTCTCCGCACCGTTCTCGGTACTGATTTCGGCCAAAGTCTGGCCGAAAGATACTTCCGGGATCAAAGTAACCGCCGGAGAATCCGCGGCAATCACGACCGCAGACCTGACCGAGGAGTTCAAATCCTACCTGCTGAAATTCGACGCGCAAAATTCGAAAACGAAAATCAGGATCGAGCCCTCCGCCACAAACGAAAGAATAATTATCGAAAGCATACAGATCGTTTCCGGACATGACGTCACCCTGCCGCCGGTACTGAAAATCACATCGGAAACGACCTTGTCCGTTCCTGCGGAAAGCACTATCAAAACCATCAACTACACGGTTGAAAATCCCACAAACGGGGTGTCGGTCGTCGCATCGTCAGACGTTTCCTGGCTCAATTCATTCGTTTACAACGTCGACGGCGTTTCTTTCACAATAGACGCAAATCAGGGCGAGGAACGTTCCGGCACCATCACATTGTCGTACGAAGGCGCCGAAGCGCAAACCATAAGCGTCACCCAGACAAAACCGGGGGCTGTAATGTGGGAAACCGAGACTTTCGAAAATTACACCGTGCCCAGCACTACCAGTTATGGTTCCAGCGGCACATTCAACGGAGTAACCACTGGAACCCCGCAATGGAGTTATAGTGGCTGTGGTAATCCTAATCAGGCCAACACAGACAAAACGGCGCTTGCCAATGCCGGAGTCGTGGTAATAAACGACAAATATGCAGCCATCGGTAAAAACGGCTCAATGTCCGTAACGATCCCAGGAGGCATTACAGCCCTTAAATTCAATGCGTTGACCTCAAGCAAGGGTTCGGCAACAGTCACCATAACAGCCAATGGTGCCACGGTAGCAAGTATCACTATTCCGGGAAACAGTAAAAGCGCATTCGAAATACCGACAATCGACTGTCAAGGTTATGACGCCACTATTACCATAAAACAAAATAATCAGAACAGAACGACGATAGGCGACATAACCTGGCAACCGGCGAATTGAACTCCGGGCGGGGAAGGAGGCGATCCTTCCCCAGACCCTACCCCGGGAACAGGAACAGCGGCATTGGGAAAATCGTGGGCGGAACTGCCCGCAGCGAACACTTCGGTGACCGAGATATGCCACTACATCACCGACGTGGCGGCGACGGGTAACGGTTCCTACCCGCGCAATTTCGCAATGGGTTATGACAAGGCGAAAAAGGCGGCCCTGTGGGCGGCATATCCGCTGCACGCCTATTACACGGCCCCGAACGCTTCGAAAGAGAGGGCCTACTCGGCCGACCCGTCGCTGGGAAAGACCGAGCAGATGGTGGGCGGCGTGGGAGCACCTTACAACAAGGGACACCAAGTCCCCAACGCCGACCGGAAAGTGAGCAACCTGGCGAACAAGCAGATTTCCTACTATTCGAACATGACGCCCCAGCTCGCTACATTCAACAGCGGTGCATGGGGCACCCTGGAAACCAGAGTCCGCGGATGGATGTGCGACGATACGCTCTATGTGGTAACGGGATGTTATTTCGATGGGACAGAGGGTACGACGACCGACAACGGCGGTAACCCATGCCCCGTACCGACGCATTATTACAAGGTATTGCTGCGCACCAAGCAGGGCACCACGGGACAATCCGTAACCACCCTTGCGGCCGACGAACTGCAATGCATCGGATTCTGGTATGAACAAACCACAGACAAGACCCAGACACCGGACGGTTGTGCGGTACCCGTGACGGAGATCGAAGCCAAATGCGGGTTCGAATTCTTCGTCAACGTGCCGAACGCTCCGAAAAGCAGCTACTCCCCGGGGGAGTGGGGCCTTTCGGGCAACTGACACCGAGCCGCAAAGGAGAAGCGGCCCCTGCACAGCAGAGGCCACTTCTCCTTGTATCCCGGCGACAACCGGGTGGAGCGGACAGATGACGCGAACCGCAAAAAAACTCGAAAAAAGCAACTGAAATATCCCGGGCACAGCTCCGGGAAGCCCCGCAAGCCTATCTCCGTTCCAAAGGGGAAGGCGTGCGGTCGATATAATTCGGGTAGCGGAACTGCGGCATCCCGAGCGCCATGACGGCACAGATACGGCGGCCGCCCGGGCCCCCCCACCTTCTAGGCGACGTCTACC